>ENA-UOJG01002065-UOJG01002065.1-human-gut-metagenome-genome-assembly--contig:-C47-NODE-2065-length-18338-cov-12.677515_pt1 | contig 18338 bp, 15 predicted proteins | sample MGYA00242340_ERZ723887 | MGnify/ENA metagenome assembly ERZ723887 | reverse complement strand
TGTACAAACAGGTGCGGCTGACTAAGGACGGAAAGCGCTACGCCATCCTGAAGTTCAGGTCGATGCGAGTAGATGCGGAGAAGGACGGCGTTGCCCGCCTCGCCAGCGACCACGACGACCGCATCACTCCGGTGGGCCGCCTCATCCGAGCTATCCGCTTTGACGAGCTGCCCCAGCTGATTAACATCCTCAAGGGCGACATGAGCATCGTCGGCCCCCGCCCGGAGCGCCCGGAGATCGCAGCCCAGTACGAAAAGGAAATGCCCGCATTCAGTCTGCGCCTGCAGGTAAAAGCCGGCCTGACTGGCACCGCGCAGGTCTACGGCCGCTATAACACCGAGCCGAGAGACAAGCTGAAGATGGATCTGATGTACATCAATAGAATGTCTTTGGCAGAGGATCTGAAGCTGATCTTCGCCACCATCAAGATCCTGCTGATGAAGGAAAGTACTCAGGGCATAGGAAACGGGCAGATCACGGCGGAGAAGACGGAGAAAGCGATAGAGAAGTCGGCGTGAGGATTCGTTGAAGGAAAAGGAATGAAAAAGCATGAGTAACGAACCGATTCGAGTTCTACAGGTGGTAGGAAGAATGGATCGTGGTGGAATCGAAACCATGATCATGAATATATATCGTAATATCAACAGAGAAAAGGTTCAATTTGATTTCTTGGCACACTTTGGACGTGAAGCTGCGTATAATAATGAAATTCGAGCAATGGGTGGCCGTATATATGAGATGCCTGCGTTGCGTGATGAAAAGCATGTTTTCTTTTGGCGGTTCTTCTCTTATCTGATAGCTCTAAACAAGTTTTTCCGTGAACACAAAGAGTATAAAGTTATTCATGGGCACATGACGCACACTGCGGCTCTCTATATGCCCATCGCAAAGAAGAATGGCGTGACCTGCAGAATTGTTCACAGTCACAGTACGCACAGCAAGGAGGGCTTACTGGGTTTACTGACTACATTCCTTCATAAGTTTGCTACGAAGGATGCAACGGACTTTTTTGCTTGTTCAAAGGCTGCGCAGAAATGGTTCTTCAGCGATGCGATTATAAAAAGCGGGAAAGTTCATATAATCGCCAATGCGATTGATGCGAAGCGCTTCCGCTATAATCCGGAAGAACGCAAGAGAATGCGTGAAGCATTGGAACTTGGGGATAACCTCGCAATCGTTCATGTGGCACGCTTCAGAACAGAGAAGAACCAGGCATTTATGATTGATGTGCTGGAGAAGGCTCTAAAAGTTCGCAAGGATGTTACATTGATTTATGTCGGCGATGGCCCCTTAGAGGAAGCAGTTAAGATGAAAGCCCAGGCATGTGGAGTGGACGATCATGTGCGCTTTCTAGGTATGCGAGGGGATGTCCCAGATATTCTGCAGGCGGCTGATGTCTTTGTACTGCCTTCGATCTGGGAGGGTCTGCCGTTGACTGCCATTGAGGCACAAGCAAGCGGGTTGCACTGTGTCGTAAGCGATACCTTGTCGCAGGAGTTGAATGCTCTTGGAATGGTGAAATATGTATCTAGGAATAACTTGGATGCTTGGGTAGACGCGTTATTCGAAGCGGGCGCTCAGGAGCGGAAAGATACTCACAATGAGATCATCGCTTCGGGGTATGATATTAACACGACGGTGCCTTGGTTGCAGGAGTTTTATCTGAGTAAGTGTTGAAAACACCTAAAAAGGGAGTGAGTGGGATAGAAATTTTGAAATACATGTCTATCTCATACATTGTTTTGTTCTTATTCTTTCTGATAGTTCATGCATTTTATCCTTGTAAAATAGGACGTGGATGGTACGTTGCGGGTGCTCTGGCTATTGTTAGCATTGCTTTTTGCGGCTTTCATTTTACACCATCAAAGAGGCTTGATGTATATAGACTGAGCCAAGTTGTTAATACAATGCGAGCAGAGTCTCAAACCATAACAGAGGCACTATTTACAGCGGAGGATCAATATGGAGGCCTTTATTTCTTTAGACTGATATGCTATTTTGTTGCGCAAACGGATAGTAATCATTGGCTAACGGTTATTTCTATCGTTTTGACGATTGGGCCGTTATACGTCGTTCTACTAGATTACTTACGGAATGAAGGATATACTTCATCCGCAATATTGCCGTCGTTAATGCTATTGTTTATGGGAATGCAGATGCCGTATATATTCTCCGGTGTGCGTAACACAATTGCGGTGTCAAGCGCAGTGAGTGCTCTATATTTAATGTTTTATAAAAGAAAGCACTATATATTATCTACTGTGCTTTGTATAGTTGCGCTATCCACTCATCAAATGATACTTGTGCTTGTTCCAACGATCCTTGTTGGCTATACGAAGAAGCATCAATGGGGCTTTCGCATTGCTGCATTGTGCTCAATGCCGGTGATTTTCATAGTTGCGGAACTTTTGCTTAAGGTTCCTTCTAATTGGACTCAGCAACTGGCTACAAGAATTACGCATTACAGTGATAGAGCGTATGGATCAGATCGCCCAGAAATGATTGCTAATATTTTGGTTTTTTTAGCGGTATCTTTGAGCCATTGGATTTTGGGATTAGAGCATGCTTATGACTCTGATGACAGATTGGAAAAATCATATTGGAATGCATATTGCTTCCTTGGATGTATGATGATTGGGTGTGCATTAAGACGTGATTTTACCCTTCGAATTGGATACATAATGGGTATAGCGTCAATTCCGATTGTTTGTAGAATTCTATTTAAGTTAAGACATATGAGGTGGAAGAAGAGTAATTATCGTGTATTGGCTGCTGTGTTGGTTTTCGGTATTCTTATATGTTGCGGAAAGGTATACTATGACTGCTGGTTTTCAATGTCTCAATGGAATTTTTCAATCGTTCGATGACGGCTATGATCGTTGGAGATTGCCATTGTGCAGGCAAGACTGTCTATAATAATAAGATGAGGCGGTCAAGAAGAATGAATTTGAACTAAGACTGTGTGTCTAAATGTATCGGAGGAAAAATGAAACAGTTGATATCAATTATTGTGCCAATATATAATGCGGAAAAATATCTGGAAAGATGCTTAAATAGTTTGCGTAATCAAACGTATACAAACTTAGAAATCCTGCTGATAGATGATGGCTCGAATGACAACAGTGCATCTATTTGCCTGGAATTTGTAAATAGTGACGAACGATTTCGATACTATTATCAAGAAAATAAAGGAGTTTCTGCAGCAAGAAATTGCGGATTAAAACTATCAAATGGTGAATACGTTGGTTTCTGCGATGGTGATGACTGGATAGATGAGGATATGTACGAGGTGCTATTGAATTTGGCATTAGACAATAATGCTGATATTTCAATCTGCTCTATTTATCGTGACTATTTATACCAATACGATAAGCAAAATGGTGATGAATATAAGATTATACTGAAACCGAGAGAAGCAATTGCTGAAATGCATAAAGGAGAGCTGTTTGCAGGCCATCTTGTTAATAAGCTTTGCAAAAGAAGTGTAATTAGAGACATATATCTGAATGAAAATATCAGCATGATGGAAGACATGGTATTTATGTGGGAAGCTTTTCATAGAAGCAAATTGGTGGCTTTTCAAAATGTCAAGAAGTATCACTATTTTCAAATAAGTGCGTCGCTAAGTCATATTTATCGCAAGTCTTATTGGAGCATTCAGGAAGCTTGTAATTGCATGCTGAAAATGATGGAAAAGAATTATCCTGAAAATTTGTTGTTTGCAAGACGAACTGTTTTGTTTGGCAATACAATTCTTGCAGCCAGGATAAGTGAAGCTGGAAAGCTTGGGAAGAAAGAGTATAAATTGATAATGTTAGAAATTAACAGGAACTACTCTAAAAAAGCCGCCGATATGCTTCCTAAAGGCGATAGAAAAAAGCTTTATGTTTTACGGTATAATAGATTGATTTTTAACTTGTACATATATGCTGCAATGAAAAAGAGGACACTTCAAAATATGAAGCACAGCTTCAATCTAATTGGAGAGTAAGGTATTGATGAAACGAGAAAGCAAATTGAGAAAGAGTGCTAATAACTTCATGTATTCTTTGCTATATCAGTTTGTCACAGTTGCGTTAGGCTTGATTTTGCCTAGAGTGATATTAGTGGGATTTGGTTCAGAGGTTAATGGCCTACTTAGCTCCATTACGCAAGTTATTGCATGTCTCGCACTGTTCGAAGCAGGTATTCAATCTGTAGCCATTAAATCGCTCTATAAAACCATTGCGAACGGAGACCAGAAGGCGACCAATCGTGTACTTTCTGCAGTTAACGGGAACTATAAGCGCATCGGAGTTTTGTACTGCTCTGGACTGATCCTATTATCGGTTCTATATCCATTGCTTGTAGATGCAGAAACTTTATCTTATATTGAAGTGTTTCTTATTGTACTATTTTCCGGAATAGGAAACGTAATTGCATTTTTTAAACAGGGAAAATATCGAATTCTCCTGATTGCAGATGGTCGCGAATATATTATTACGAATCTAAATACAATAATTTCAATAGCGAGTAATGCACTTAAAATAATATTGTTATCGCTTAAAATACAGGTATATGTTGTAATTATTATGACATTCTTGGTCACGATGATTCAAGTAGCATTTATAGATATGTACATAAAGAAGCGGTACGATTGGATTGATTTGAATGAAGTGCCAGATTATAATGCATTAAAGCAAAGCAAATATGCATTGATACATCAGATATCAGGATTAGTGTTTTCAAATACCGATATAGTGATCTTAACGGTGTTTTGCGATATGAAGATAGTTAGTATTTATGCTGTATACAAACTGATCGTAGGACATGTCGCAAATTTAATTGATATGCCATTTAATAGCTGCGCATTCGCTCTGGGGCAAACCTTTAATTCAGATCGTGACAAATACATCAAACTATTTGATGGCATACAGATTGTATTTAATATAATAGTATTTTCAATTATGACGGCAACATATCTGCTACTGCCACCATTTATTTCTCTGTATACAGCGGGTGTAAATGATGCGGTTTATTCCGATAAGTATCTTCCTATTCTGTTTGTGGTTGCAGAAGTGTTAAACTTGATGCGAATACCTACCCGCCATATGGTCAATTGTGCGGGCCATTTTCAAGAAACTGTGCCCCGGACGGTAATAGAGACGGTAATCAATCTAACTTGCTCTATCGTAGGCGTATACATATGTGGAATATATGGCGTACTGCTTGGCACCATTGCCGCACTATTATATAGAACTGTCGATTTTGCCATTTACTCCAATAAGGGTATTCTCATGAGAAGTTCAAACAAAAGTCTGGCACTATATAGCTTGAATATTGTTGCTTTCAGTGGCATCGTTATGGCAACAAGCAGAATGAGCCTTAACCTTACATCGTATTTACAATTTGTTGGAATTGGATTTGCTATTGCAATTCCGTGCGTTCTGCTTTTTGCCTTGCTCAATATATGCACATTTTGGAAAGAAATTAATAATTTTGTTTCGGTGTTGAAAAATAAAGAAGGATGACTGCAATGGCGTATTTGGATGGTTCAATAGTCGTTTTACATGAACAATAATGAGTATTTCCTGGCTGGGGCACCGATACAAAACTATTTTAATCATGAAAAGAGGAATGAGGCATGAAGAGGCTTCTTTATATTGCTTTTAATAATTGCAATAATGTGTTATATGGAGTACAAGCGAAAATTCAATCACAATGTAAAGCTTTCCGAGAATATGGTTATGAAGTGGACTTGGTTGAAAGATCTGGTGCAAGTACGGTTCTGATTAATCCTCTTGGCCAGAAAACGTCCATCAAGGAGCGCCAAATTGTACTCAAAAATTATTATGTTCGAAGCGTACTAGATAAGTAATATCAAATTCGAGATATTGAAAAGTACATGAGGGGTAAAACCTACGACGCATGTTATATACGCTATGATTTTTCTGATCCTGGTTTTGTCGGACTATACTGCAAGAGTATGTGGCGATAATGCAATTGAAGGTGGCTGGATTATGAGGCGACGAATCATTCTTTTGACCAATACTTGTCCATTCGGCGGAGAGATATTTTTGCAGAATGAATTGAAATGGATTCCGCATGCTCAGTCGGTAAATCTTTATCCAATATTCGCTACAGACAGGGCTGCTCAAGCAGTTCAAATGAACAGCAATATTGATGTTCGGAGATTTGATTCTGTGTGGTCGGTAAAGGAACGGCTGAACGCAGGATGGAATAGCCTGAAGATGCTATTTAAGACCAAAGAGTACGCTGTTGCATTGAATAAGTCCAATTCGCTGCGTAATCTGATCAAAGCGTTTAAATTTGCTTATATCTCAGAATTAAGATTCAGCAGGATACTTCGTCATCAAAGAGCAGATGGTGGCAAAGAGAATGAGTATATCTTCTATTCCTATTGGCTCTATGAAGCAGCGTACATAGCAGCAAGATTAAAAAAAGCATTCCCATCAAGTCGTTTTGTATCCAGATGCCATGGTTTTGATCTGTATGAGATTAGACATCCCAATGGCTATCTGCCATTTCGCAATTTCATTATGGAGAGTGCTGACGCAGTATTCCCGATTTCTGAAGATGGAAGGGAGTACATCAGCCAGAAGTATAATGGAAAGTGGGATGGCAAAGTTCGCACGATGCGGCTAGGCACAGATGACTGGGGAGTGAATCCGGCGAACGCTTGCCGTATACCAACGCTGGTTAGCTGTTCCAATATGGTTGATGTGAAACGTATTGATAAGATCATTGATGCACTGAAAACAGCGGACAAAGAGATACGTTGGTATCACTTTGGCGACGGTCCCCTGCGTGAACAACTGGAACAAAAAGCGCAAGAGTTACCTCCTAATGTAGAATATCAGTTCATGGGTTTGGTTAATAATGAAGAACTTATGCGATTTTATCAGACAAATCATGTGGATGCATTTATAAACGTCAGTAGTTCAGAGGGAGTTCCTGTATCGATCATGGAGGGATTGTCTTTTTCCATTCCGGCTATTGCTACAGATGTGGGTGGAACACATGAAATTATCTTTGACGGTATCAATGGGTATTTGCTGCCAGTGGATTTTACAAATGAAATGTTTTGTACGGCCATATCAAAGGTGATTGATCCACAGAATCGGGATGAACTTCGCAAACAAGCACGGAGGGTTTGGGAAAACACTTGTAATGCTGGTGTCAACTTCCCTGCATTCTATCGGACAATTACGCAATGAATAGAGTTTTACAGGAGGAAAGTAAAATGATTAACGTAATCGGACTCGGCTACATTGGACTTCCTACGGCCCTGATGATGGCTTCTCATGGTGTGGATGTTGTCGGTACGGACTATAATGCGGAATTGGTTGCAACTCTGAATGCAGGCAAAACTACCTTTAAGGAAAAAGGTCTGGATGAACTCTACGCAGATGCGGTTAAAATGGGAATTAAGTTTACAACTGAGTATCAGGTCACGGACACTTATATTGTGTCTGTTCCTACTCCGTATGATAAGTTCAGCAAAAAGGTTGACGCCTGCTATGTCGTCGAGGCGGTTAAGGATGTCATGCGCGTTTGTCCGAAGGGCGCTACCATCGTTATTGAATCTACCGTTTCTCCCGGAACGATTGATAAGTATGTTCGCCCTGTGATTGAAAGGAACGGCTTCAAAATTGGTGAAGATATTAATCTCGTACATGCACCAGAACGCATTATTCCTGGGAACATGGTTTATGAGTTGTTGCACAATAACCGTACAATCGGTGCGGACGATAAAGCGATTGGCGAGAAGGTAAAAACCTTATATGCGTCTTTCTGCCAAGGCGAGATCGTCGTAACGGACATCCGTACTGCAGAGATGACCAAAGTCGTTGAGAACACCTTCCGTGCAGTCAATATCGCCTTTGCAAATGAGCTGGCAAAAATCTGCCGTCACGACAATATGGATGTCTATGAGATCATCAAGATCTGCAATATGCATCCTCGCGTGAACATTCTGCAGCCCGGCCCCGGTGTCGGAGGTCATTGCATTAGTGTTGACCCGTGGTTCCTTGTGGGGGATTATCCATCCTTAGCAAAGGTTATTGATGAATCCATGAAGACGAACGACGGTATGCCGGATTTCGTGCTGAACCGCATCTACGAAATCATGAAGGAGAATGGACTTGCGGATGTAAGTCGTGTTGGGCTCTATGGCCTGACCTACAAGGAAAACGTGGATGACATGCGCGAGTCTCCGACATTGCAGCTTCTGGAGAGTCAAGAACGTCACCTGGCGCAGGGTTTGAAGGTGTATGATCCGTTTATTACAAAAGATGTAGTCAAGAATCAGTATCATGACATTGATGCGTTCCTCGCAGATGTAGACATGGTTGTTGTCATGGTCAAACACACCGAAATCCGTGAAAACGTAGATAAGCTGGTAGGCAAAGTGGTTTTGGATTGCCACAATGTCATTAATCTACCGGGTGTGTACCATATTTAATGATAACAGCTTAACTGTGCAGAAGAAAGCGAAATTCCCTGCGCAGCTTTTCTATACGGGGAGAAGGCTATGAAAAAAGTAATGCTCGTTTTCGGCACCAGACCGGAAGCAATTAAGATGTGTCCGTTGGTCAATGAACTAAAAAAGAGGGAAGAGCTTCAGACGGTTGTGTGTGTAACCGGTCAGCACCGTCAGATGCTTGATATGGTGCTCGAAGCATTTGATGTTACGCCGGAATATGATCTGTCCATTATGAAGGATAAGCAGACCTTGTTTGATGTGACCACCAATATTCTGAATCGCATCAAAGAAGTATTGGAAAAGGAAAAACCAGATGTCGTGTTGGTTCACGGTGATACTTCCACGACTTTTGTAACTGCGCTGGCTTGTTTCTATCTGCAAATTCCTGTTGGTCACGTTGAGGCTGGCTTGCGCACCTATAATATCTACAGCCCATATCCGGAGGAGTTTAACCGTCAGGCCGTTTCCATCATCAGTAAATTCAACTTTGCGCCTACGGAACTATCTAAGCAGAATTTGCTCAAAGAAGGAAAGAACCCGGAAAGCATCTATGTTACCGGAAATACTGCAATCGATGCGCTGAAAACAACGGTTCGAGCGGATTATTCCCACCCGGAACTGGAATGGGCCAAGGGCAGTCGCCTGATTATGATTACTGCACACCGCCGCGAGAACCTTGGCGAACCGATGCGCCATATGTTTAAGGCTATTCGCCGCGTTATGGATGAGCATCCGGACGTGAAGGCGATCTATCCGATTCATATGAACCCAGTAGTGCGTGAAATTGCAGATGAGTTCCTGGGCGGAGATGATCGCATTCACATTATTGAGCCGCTGGATGTTTTGGATTTTCACAACTTCCTGAGCCGCAGTTATCTGATCCTGACCGATTCTGGCGGGATTCAGGAGGAAGCGCCTTCGCTGGGGAAGCCAGTGCTGGTCATGCGTGATACTACCGAGCGTCCAGAAGGGATTAAGGCGGGCACTTTGAAGTTGGTTGGCACAAGCGAAGAAGTGATTTATAGCGAGTTTACTAAGCTGCTTAAAGACAAAACTGCCTATGATGCAATGTCCAAGGCATCTAACCCCTATGGCGATGGCCATGCATGTAAAAGGATTGCAGATGTTATTAGTCAATACAGTAAAAATAATGTGTAAAAGTGTTGAAATCCATCTTGGAAAGCACGCTTTTATTTGCAGTATGCGATTTAAATTCCAATAAGCAACGGAAATGAGGAGAAGTGTTTGAAAGTATGTTATATTGTTTATCGAGAGGATAATGTAATGGTATTTGAGTCCCAAGTGCTTGAATATCTCAAGAAAATGAGAAACAAAGTAGAATGCATTGAGCTGATTGTTTTTCGACATGAAAGAAATATGTTTCGAAAAAAGAAACTGGAAAAAAGGATCCACGAATACGTAGACGAGTGTGCGACGTTTGCGTCACTTCCTGTGCTTACGACGCTTCAGATAAAGCTTGACGCAGTTCGATTGAGAAATTATGTTCATAAAAAGTATAAGGATGAACAGGTCGCTGTAATATGCCGAGGCGATTTGGCTGCATATGTTGGATCATGTGCATTTAGGCAGGTATCCGGATCTAGAGTTTTGTTTGACAATAGAGGCCTGCCGCAAGAAGAGTCTATTTTGAGCCATGGAAACCAATGGATACATAAAAGGAATCGCAGAGTAAAGGCATATGCAATGAATTATGCTAAGGATCATTGTGATGCCTATAATTTTGTCACGACCAATCTGCGAGAATATGATATTGAACGATATGGTTATCACAGGGATTTGCCTTTTACAATTGTTCCAACGCTGTATTCCAATGAAAAAGTGGATAATGAAGGCGTGGAAAGAATAATCCGTGATGAAAATTGTGAACCAGACGATTATATTGTAACATATATTGGTTCAACTGCTGCATGGCAATCAACTGGAAAACTGGCTGAGATTTTTCAGCGTATTTATAATAAAAAAAGCAACGCCAAGTTCTTTGTGCTAACAAACGGAAGCATCACAGAAATTCAGGAGTTACAAGGGGAACTAAAACAACGAATCGTGGTTAAGGAAGTGCCGCATAATGATGTAAAGTATTACCTTAGAATAACGGATGCTGGTATTGTGATTCGAGATAGCAATATTGTGAATCGCGTTGCGGCACCAACCAAAATAGCGGAATATGTAACATCGGGCGTTCAGCTTCTTTACAGCGGAAAAATTGGTATCCTTTCTGATTTAAGCAAAATCAGAAATAATGATAGCATGATTGAAATGGATACCACGCCTAACTGGGACGAGTTATTGAGGAAAAGAGACTCAAACGATGACTTATCAGCTTATGTAGATTATTTTGATATGGATAAAAGACAACTAGAGACATTGAAGGTTTTCAGGGCCTGTTTTTCAAGGGATAAAATATGAGCTCAGAAGTATAATTAGTTTGATGTTGTTTAAAATATTTGACAAATTGCCGGATTCGTATTTGCGGGAAAATAGGTAATAGATATGACGCATGAGTTCAAATGCCTGATGTATATTGTTGGGTGTACATCTAAAGGAACAACTGTGGGGAATACGAACATTCAAGGGGTAGATTGGAAACAGCTATTCCAATTGGCCACGGAACAGGCTGTTCCGTTTTTGCTCACTTATGCTTTGAGACGAAGAAACGATTTAGGCTGCCCGGATGAATTGAGGAATGAATGGACGGCACAAATGTTTGAAACGTTGATCAAAGCAGGTGATCAAAAGAAGAAAGTGCTTGAATTACTTGCGGAACTGGAAACAGCAGGCTTCCGGCCAATACTTTTGAAAGGATATGCTCTGGCTGACTGCTACGCAGTAAGAGACTGTCGGATCTCTTCAGATGTGGACATTCTTATTCCCTCCAATAAGGAAGCGAGAGTATGTGCTTATTTGAAAAAGCGAGGGTTCGAGGTTCTTCCGCGATATACAAATGGACACCACAGTGTATGCACGCATCCCGACTACGGCTACCTTGAGATCCACGCAGAACTGTTTGATCGTCTGGTGGCGGATGTTTGGTTCCGTGACCTGGATGAAAAGGTCTTTGATCTGCAAAAGTGTGTGCGCATGGAGACAAAGGGAGGCTCTTATATAACCTTAGGCTATACAGATAATTTGCTTTTCATGACGCTTCATATGGTTAAGCATTTTATTAATGGCGGAATTAGTCTTCGTATGATGCTTGATATTGCGCTGTTTATAATTAAGTATCGTGAGAGAATTGATTTTCAGCAGTATTGGGATGTCCTTCACGCCATGAGCTATGATACGATGGTGAGCAGCGTTTTATGGGCATTAATACGATACAGCGAATTTGATGCATCAGAATTTCCGAAGCTTCCAGATGAGAATGCTGAACTTGTAGAAATGCTCTTGTCGGATCTTGAGCGAGGGGGATGGCTTGGAAAGAATACTCCAGATGAAGGCCGCGAAAGCAATGCGGTATATAGTGCATATATGCGGCGTAAAGGCTCCGGTAATTACCAGCTGTCTATTTTGAAGCAGGAGACCAGTACCATTATGCGGCGAGTGTTCCCGGCCCGAGTAGTGCTTGTGCAATATCTGCCTGCGTCCGCTGAAAATGCAATGCTCATTCCTATTGCATGGTGCAGGCATGCATTACACGGTGTGAACGTAATTTTTAGAGAAGATGCTCGTAAAAACAGGACAAGCGGACGATATTGCACAGAACAACGAAGCTTAGGAGATCGGACCTCACTACTTAAGAAAATGCAGATGATGTGAAGAACGAGACGATGACTATGATAAAGGCGCAAGCGAGTATCTATACTTTAGCCATCATTGTTTTTGCAGCTTGCATTTATTTCTTCGAGAAATGTGTAAGAAACAAATTTCAAAAGAAAAAGTGTTATCGGATGGTTTTCAGTATATATTGCGTTGCCGTATTGTGGATTACTTTACTTTCAAGAGAACCTCAAACTGAGAAAATTGCCTTCCTGCAACCGTTGAGGAGCTATTTTTCTGCGTATCAGGCTTACCTTGATAATGTCAGGGCAGCAACCAAAGGTGGAATAATATCCACTCTTGAGAGAATACGCTGCTTCTTATACGGATACAACTGGCTTATTCTAAATGCATTGTTGTTTATACCGTATGGAATCCTTGCTACCATGACATTTCCCAAAAGGAGAAAGGTACTGTTCTTCTATGGCATTCTTGGTTCAGCTACGATAGAACTAACACAATATGTTTTCAAACTGGGTTGTCTTGATGTTGATGATTTAATCCAGAATGTCATGGGAATAGGAATTGGCTATCTAGTGACCTACTTATTGAAATTCGGCCGAGAGGGAAAGCTTAACGCGTTACATCGCAATGACGGGTAGTGACATTATGGAAACAGAATTTAGCAAGGGACTTTTTCTGCGGGTGGCTATGCTCGCTGCAGCAGGAGCCAAAGGACAAAAGATTCCTTTCGAAGATATAGATGGGCATGAGAGGCTTGCTATTGCTCGTTTGGCTATGCGTCAGGGTGTGCTTCCAATCGTTGGGTGTGCGTTGCTAATGGAAGACGAAGAGGTCAAGCAGAATACAGTATGCGCCTCGATCATTGACCATACAAGAGCGATAGCTGCACAGAATCAGGTAAAGCAGCAGCGTATTATGTGGTTGATTAGAGAACTGGAACATGCGGGAATTAATGTGCAATTAATCAAAGGATATGCTGTGGCAGAGTGCTACAATAAACCAGAGTGTAGACAATCTGAGGATACAGATCTTTTGATTCGGCCCGAGCAGGAGAGGTTAGCGTATGAGGTGTTACGTAAATTAGGATTTCGTGTGGACAGACGAACTGCGACGAGCCATCATGCAATTTGCCAAAATCCGAAATACGGAATGGTAGAACTCCATGTACAGCTCTATGATAAACTGATTTGCGATGGATGGCTTCATGGAATTTCAGAAGAACTGCTTAACGAGCCAGCGATTCGGATTAAAAATGTGCACGGTGAGTATACTACGCTCAACTATTCAGATCATGCGATTTTTCTCACTATTCATATGGTAAAGCATTTTATCGGCGTTGGAATTAATCTTCGTATGATGTTAGATGTAGCGTTGTATATATCAACACATAGAGCCCAAATCAACTTTGATCATTTCTGGTACATTATGCAACAGTTGCATTTCGATTGTGTGGTCAACTGCGTATTGACCATGATGGTGCAGACAGGTTGCTTTGATTGGTCGGAATTTCCGAGAGCTAAAGTCAGTTCCGATGATGAACTCGCAGTATTCTTTGACGATCTGATCGCAACAGCAAGTGACTCATGGGATTCCCGGAAAGATAGTGCTTATTATGAATACAGCAAAGCTGTCATGCACCAATCCATGGGGCACTTGAAATACTGTACATACATGATCAAATGGATTTTCTTAAATGCGAAGTCACAGATATGGCCTGCGAAAGAGCAGCTCTATGCGCTGTATGGTATAGAAAAACCACACCCGTGTTTAATTCCGTGGCTTCGTTTGCGAAGGATAGTTGATTTGCCCATGCAAAAAATCTGGGCAGGAATAACACCAAAGCGATTGTTGGCTAAGCAACAGGAATCTGAAGAAGATAGTCGCCTGGATCTGTTTAAGAAGCTAAAAATGATATAATTTCAAAAAGAAAAATAATTTATGCAAAAACATCTTGCTTTATACCTGAAACTTACCATATGGATGAAAAATCCAATGTATATCATTCTCATTGGCTACTTGTGATCCATTGTCACCGAAGCCACCCGGTACTTGCCCAAGATGGGCTGGTGTGAAACTGATGACGTCATCCACAATACCTTTGGCACTGCCGTCAGTGTGTGTGCGTGGATCTGGCAATCGAAACGGCTCAAGGTGCGCTCAAGTGATGAATAAGGAGGTGGTCATAGATGTCTAATCATCAGGCTTCCGAACAGATGCTGGGATATTTGTATCAGGTGCGTTATGCGTTATTTTTATTGCTGAATAATGACAACCCCGATTGTCAGATAAGTATAGAGAAATTTGACGATGTTGCTTTCGATAATAATGATAAACCCACTCAACTTATTCAGCTAAAGCACCACATTCAACAGCAAGGCAATCTTACGGATGCTAGTACCGATATGTGGAGAACCTTAAAGGTATGGATAGATGCTGTCAATGAATCTCCAGACATTTTAAACAGAACCAGTTTTTTGATAATAACTACGGCCTCCGCACCAGGTGATTCGGCTGCATTTTTTCTTAAAAGTGATAACAACCGCGACCCAGATATCGCATATGCGAAGTTAAAAAAGGTTTGCTCAACTTCAACAAGTCAAGCAAACAAAAGATATTATTCCGCTTTTACAAGTGTAAGTGAGGATATTGTTAAACAGTTGGTCAAACAAATCTATATCATTGATTGTGCCAGCAATGTAATTGATGTAGAAAAAGATATTATAAGGCAAATCCGATACAGTTGCGTTCCCAAATACCAAAAAATGGTATGCGAACGGCTTGAAGGCTGGTGGTTTAAAAAAGCAATTGAGGCACTGTGCTCTGATATGCCGGTTTTTGTAAACCAAAATCAAGTGCGGTCTTTTATTGTTTCTGTAAGTCAGGAGTATGCAGATGACAATTTACCTATAGATATTGTGGATATTGATGATATGCAAGATGCCAATTTCGGTGACAATGAAAAAATCTTTTATGAGCAACTAAGACTTATTTGTCTTGGTGATCGTCGGATGCAAATTGCGCTGCGCGATTATTACCGAGCTTTTAGACAAAGAGCAAACTGGATACGGAATAATCTGCTGTATATCAATGAACTTGAACAGTACGAGCGTAGGTTGATTGATGAATGGGAACATGCCTTTGCCGCAATGGAGGAAAATATCTCCACAGCGGGAGATGTAACAGAGGACGAAAAAACAAGGGAAGGGCGGCAACTGTTTTCCAATTTGGAAAGCAAAGATATTTGGATTCGGTCAAAATGTCAAGAAGCATTCATTATGCGTGGGAGCTATCACATTCTGGCAAACCAATTAAAAGTTGGCTGGCATGTTGATTTTTTAGAGCGTCTTAAGCGGTTACTTAATCCATAGGAGGCGATATATTTATGAATAGCTGGAATGAGCGCGCACATGAGGTCGCTTATTTACTCAACCCAGCTTTTTGCGGGCGAATGCTGTATTCAACAATAAGCACCTATTACGCTAAAACGCAACGAGCCTTTCCGTTCCCACTAGTTTACTTGATCCTTCCGCTAGTGTTGCATAAGGAAACGAGAGAGAACATCAACAGCAGAAAACAACTGCATTTATGGGTTCAACGGTATCCACAGCTATTGATAGACTTTCCACGACGCACGGCTGAATTGATTCCAATTACGAACGAGGCAATAGAACTTCTCCTCCAAACTGAGAAACTTATCTTAACTCCAGATGCTGAATTGGAAATATCTCCAGCCTCACGCGGTTTAAGTAAAACAAAATATGTTGATTCAGAAATTAGAGAGTGTCTAGTGAAATGTGAACATATTGCAAAATGGTTTGCGGCTGCTGGAAAAGTTGAAAATGTATATATTGAATTGGGGGTGAGACCATGATGCAAATTCGCGAGCTTGTGCTTTATGGATACAATGGGGAAGTTCGTCATTTGCCTTTTGCTTTAGGCAAAGTGAACATTATTACCGGGAGATCAAAGTCCGGAAAATCAGCAATAGGTGATATTATTGACTATTGTATGGGTGGAGACTCCTGTAATATTGCTGACGGTATTGTCCGTGATAATGTATCATGGTATGGATTGCTTCTTCAGTTCGATAATGAGCGAGTTTTTGTGGCACGCAAAAATCCCGAAAAGGGACAACAAACAACTTCCGTTTCATATATCGAAGTTGGAGAAAAAATTGAAGTTCCAGAGTCCTGCGATTTCTCTTCTAATACAAACTCCGCTGGGATTGAAAGAGCTCTAACTCAACGGATTGGAATTTCAGAAAATTTGAATACGCCGCCAGAAGGACAGAGTAGGTTGCCGCTTGCAGCAAATATCCGTCATGCTCTGTATTATTGTTTTCAAGGGCAGGATGAAATCGCTGCAAAAAATTTCTTGTTCCACCGTCAATCTGATGACTTTGTAACACAAGCAATTAAGGACACAATTCCTTATTTTCTGGGCGCAATCAGTGAAGAAGCGTTGGCTTTGGAAAGTGAGCGAACTGTACTCAACCGCCAATTGACCGTTGAGCGTCGCCGTCTTGAGGAAAACCGCAGCTTGATGGGCGGAGGTTTTGAGAGGGCAATAAAGCTGATTGGAGAGGCGCGCCAGGTTGGATTAATTGATTCATCAACTCAAATCGACTATCAAGACTATCAAGAAATTTTCTCTTTGCTCCAGGGCGCTTTAAGCTGGACTCCTCAAATGGTGAACTCAGGAAGAGGAATGGATAGATTGACTTTTTTACAAAGCAAACTTCAGGAAGTTCGGAATGAATATGATGACATCGGAATAAGTCTTGAAAATGCTCGCAAATTCGTTGGTGAAGCATCCGGGTATTCTAGTGAAGCGGAGCATCAAAAAAAGCGCCTTGAGTCTATTGGTTTTTTTGAGCATATAAATTTTGACCCAAGCAAATGCCCGCTATGCGCTGGAAAGCTTGAGAATCCCATACCTAGTGCAGAGATGATACGAACCTCTATCGTTAATCTCGACAAATCTATTGCAAATGTCACCCGTGAGCAGCCCAAGTTGCGGGTGTTTATTTCAACTTTGGAGCAGGAACGGCAAAAGAAGCGAGAAGAAATCGAAACGTTAGAAGCAGAAATTGATGGTATCTATCAGCAAGCGGATGAACAAGCCCAACTGCGGGATTTAAACGCCAGAAAAGGAAAGGTTGTTGGCAGAATAAGCCTTTGGGTTGAAAGCGTACAGAGTGATACGGACTCTGAACGGCAAGAACAAGTCATCCACGAAATAGAACGGCGATTACAAGAGATTGACTCGATTCTTGATAAAGACTCCGTAGATGAACGAAAACAATCTGCGCTTTCAAGAATTCAGGAGAATATGACCAAATGGGCGCGGGAATTACAGCTTGAACACTGCGACAATCCTTACAGGCTGGATCTAAACAAAGTCACCGTTGTTGTCGATAAGCCAGAACGCCCTGTTCCTCTTAAGCAACTGGGAAGCGGGTCAAACTGGGTAGGTGTCCACCTTATTACCTATTTTGCGTTGCAGAATTTTTATATTGGCGCAAGGCGTCCTGTTCCCAATTTCATTTTTCTCGATCAACCGTCTCAGGTCTACTTTCCATCTGAACGCGATGAAAAAAAGACGGATTGGAATGAAGTCAATAAGATCTATCAGTTCATTCTTGATAGAACATCGGAGCTTCGCAGTAAACTGCAAGTTATCATTGTGGATCATGCAGACCTTGAGGAAGATTCTTTCAGGGAGTTTATTCTTGAAAATTGGTGGCCTGATGATAAAAATTTAGTACCTGTTGATTGGTATACAGCAGAGTAAAAACAGAAATTCCAAACCATCAGCTTTGATGGCCTGGGATTTTTGCTTATACAGATGCATATTCGTGGCTGTGGGCTTGAAATACGAGTACTCAACATATGCAGGTACTGTCAAGAGTTATGCGCAAATACAACAGCGTCACATATGAAGTTGGTAAGGCGAAGGCCGGACAGGCCTCGGGCATGTTCGGCTTGACTGCCGAATAGCAGAGCGACAGTTGTCCGTCAAGGGTGGCGAAGCCACTTGCGAAGCCCTTGACGGGCAGCTGGCGGTCTGCTACCTACGCCAGGTCACAGCAGTCTGCTCCGTGTTTTTCCCG
>ENA-UOJG01002060-UOJG01002060.1-human-gut-metagenome-genome-assembly--contig:-C47-NODE-2060-length-18411-cov-10.569296_pt1 | contig 18411 bp, 22 predicted proteins | sample MGYA00242340_ERZ723887 | MGnify/ENA metagenome assembly ERZ723887 | reverse complement strand
CGTACGCATCCGGCGCTACATTCTGGCCGTTCATGTCCACAGTCACGCTGGTGCTATATACGTCCATGCCCTCCTGCTCGCAATAATAGCGCACGGGCACGCCTACCGGGTCGGGGATCACGGGCGCCGGTTCGGCCTCATACGGCGGCAGACCCGTGGTGGTGGATACATACAGCGGGCAGCTGCCAAGCTGGTTGCCGTCCAGATATACCTCAACATTTACCGTAGCGGACGCGTCGTCCACAGCCGTGGCGTCCATCGCGGCCAGCGACGTGCCCGCCGCGGGCGTATAGGTCATGGCCGGGTCGCTGCCCACAATATCGGCAACATACAGCGTCTGCATCGCCTCGGCGGGTACGGTTGCCCAATATACAAACCTATCCCCGTAAGCGCTGGCGGAAACGGCCATGCTCTGGGCGCTTCCATCCGCCGCCGTCCAGCCCAGCGTCACCGCCGGCAGCACGGACGCGTCCTGCGCCAGCGCCGCCATGGGCAGCGCCAGCTGCGCCGCAAGCAGCATAAGGCAGGTAACAAACGCCGCCAGCCGCTTCGTCCTCTCAAAAATATGCTTTGCCATTTATGATATCCTCCTTCTTTTCAAAAGGCATGCTTTCATGAGTCCAAGTCTATTGTACGGGGTTTCATTTCTACTGTCAAGGAAGCCGGGCTGCCAGTTCATGTCGCTACGGGTCGGTTTTTACAAATGATACGGGATTTGTTTTGGCCGTTTTTGCGTTGCTAACAAGGGGGAAGGGCTTTGGGCGGCGAATACACAAAGGAATGATACTTTGGAGGCGAAACCCTATGTGTGATTATCCCGACCTGCGTGAGGTCCCGCTTTCCGACGAAACAAAGTTCAACGGCGTCCTGATTGATGTCAGCCATATGCAGGTTCGCCTTCCCAACGGCCATACCGCCCTGCGCGAGATCGTCCATCACAAGGGCGCGGCTGCCGTTGTGCCGGTGGATGGCCAGGGCAACGTGTATATGGTGCGCCAGCACCGCGTGGTGGTTGATCTGATGACCCTGGAAATTCCCGCCGGCAAGCTGGATTTCACCGGCGAGGATCCCCTTGTTTGCGCTCACCGCGAGCTGGAGGAGGAAACAGGCCTGCGCGCCGCGCATATGCAGCTGTTAACCCACGTGGTTACCACCCCCGGCTTCTGTACCGAAAAGATCGGCCTCTATTTGGCCACGGGCCTCAGCCAGCATGAGGATCACCCCGATCCTGACGAATTTTTGCACGTGGTCAAGCTGCCGCTCAAGGAGGCTGTTGACCGCGTAATGAGCGGGGAGTTCCGCGACGCCAAAACGGCCCTTGGCCTGTTGATGGCCTGGCAGAAGCTTCACGCCTGACACGCCCCTATCTGAAACAACGAACGACCCTGCGCAAAGGTTCCCGTTTTTTCAAACAATTTTGGGTAGCCCTTCAAAAGGAGGCATATCATGGTACGGCCCAGACATTCCCGCCTTTTTTTCCTTTGGATCGTCCTGCTTGCGCTGGTTTTGGCGTTCGGCGTGTTCCTCATCTATCTGGGCCTTACCCAGCCCATATTTGGCCTGCCGGGCGGCATGCCCATGTAACCAACCCGTAAAGGAAGGTCCTTTCTGCTATGCAGACGTATCTGGAGGCCTTTGCCCACCTGCCCACCATGCTCACCCCCCGCTTAAAGCTGCGCCCCGTGCGCATGGGCGACGCGCAGGATTTGTACGAGTATTCCCGCGACCCCGAGGTGGCGCGCCATGTGCTGTGGGACGCACATCACTCCATCCACCAAACGCGCGCCTACATCCGGTTTCTGCTCAGGCAATACCGCAACGCCGCGCCCGGCACCTTTGTCATTGAAATGCGCGATACGGGCAAGGTGGTTGGCACCATAGGCTTTATGTGGGTGCAAAGCGAAAACCGTTCCGCCGAGGTTGGCTACAGCCTCAGCCGCGCCTATTGGAACCACGGCATTATGACCGAGGCGCTCTCGGCTGTTTTGGCCTTTGGCTTTAACACGCTCAAGCTCAACCGCATCGAGGCCCAGCATGAATGCGATAACCCCGCCAGCGGCCGCGTGATGGCCAAGTGCGGCATGCGGCGCGAGGGCACCCTGCGCCAGCGCGTCTATAACAAGGGCCGTTATGCCGATGTGGATCTTTACGCCATTCTCCGCGCCGATTTTTCTGCGCAGTAAGCAAAGGAGGCGAGCGCCTTGAAGCGCTGCAAGCGCATTCTCTGCATAGCCGTATGCGCGCTTATGCCCTTAGCGCTGGCCGCCTGCTCCCAGGATAGGAGCATGGCCTATTCCCGCGCTGTGGAAACCTTTTCAATCGGCGATTACGCAGCCGCCGCAGAGGCCTTTGCCCGCCTTGGCGACTATGCCAATTCCGCCACATACCTGGCCTATTCCCAGGGCCTTGTGCTCTATGACCAGGGCCGCTTTGCCGAAGCGGAGCCCTATTTTGCCAAAACGCGTTCCTTCATGTACGGCGCACAGCGCTACCAATACTGCCACGCCTGGGCCCTGGCCGAGGCCGGGCAGTACGCAGAAGCCGCCGCCCTTTATGCCGCTATGGGCGATTTTGAGGACGCGCCCCAGCGCCAGCAATATTGCCTTGGCTGCGCCGCCGAGCTCGCCAAGGACTATGAAACGGCCCTGTTTGCCTATGAGGCCGCCGGCCTCTGCGCCGATGCGGAGGACCGCCTGTACAACCTGCGCGGCCAAATCTATAACCGTGCCATTGAATTGAAGAACGCGGGCGACTATCAGCAGGCCATCGACCTGTTTAACCTCCTTGGCGATTATCTTTCCAGCGCAGACCAGGCCGTGGATGCCAAGGAGCACCTGCGCGATCAAACCTACCAGCAGGCCGACGTTCTTCTCGCCTCGGGCGATTTGCAGGGCGCTTACGACCTCTTTTCCTCCCTGGGCAGCTACCGCGACGCCTCTCAGCGCGCGGCGGACCTTGCGTCCAGCCTCGGCATTGAAACTGAAAGCGAACCGTAATTTTTTATCACATAGGAGGCAGATTTCCCATGGCCAAACTCTACTACCGCTACGGCGCGATGGGCTCCAGCAAAACCGCAAACGCCATTATGGTGCGCCACAACTACCTGGAACGCGGCCAAAAGGTGCTTATGCTCAAGCCCCGCCTGGACAGCCGCGACGGCGAAACCATGATCGCCAGCCGCTGCGGCCTACGCTGCGAGTGCCATTTTATCGAGGATATCGACCGCTTTTCCCTGCGGGATTATGACTGCGTAATTGTAGACGAGGCCCAATTCCTTACCAAGGGGCAGGTGGAGCGGCTGGTGCGCGTTGTGGATGTGGAAAACGTTCCTGTGATCGCCTACGGCCTCCGGTGCGATTTCCAGGGCAACCTGTTTGAGGGCAGCCAATGGCTGCTTGCCTGGGCCGATACCATCGAGGAGGTCAAAACCATCTGCTGGTGCGGCAAAAAGGCCGTATGCAACGCCCGCGTGGTGAACGGCCGCGTGGTGAAGGAAGGCGAGCAGATTGTGCTCGGCGGCAGCGAAAGCTACGTAAGCCTTTGCCGTAGGCACTGGACGGAGGGCGCGCTAAAGCCTAAGGGTTAACCAATTTCATACAAAAACAGCCCCCGGCGCCTTAAAAGCGCGGGGGCTGTTTTCAATTTCCAAATCAGAACTTCAGCGGGTTAAGCTTAATTGCCGGGCCCATGGTGGAGCTCATGTACAGCGAACGCACGTAGGTGCCCTTCGCGGCGGCGGGCTTCGCCTTGTTGATGGCGTCCATCAAAACCTGCAAGTTCTCAGCCAGCTTCTCGGGGCCAAAGCTGGCCTTGCCGATGGGGCAGTGAACGATGGAGGTCTTGTCTACGCGGTACTCAACCTTACCGGCTTTAATCTCGGTAATGGCCTTGGCAACGTCCATGGTCACGGTGCCGCTCTTGGGGTTAGGCATCAAGCCCTTGGGGCCCAGAATGCGGCCGATGCGGCCAACCACGCCCATCATATCGGGGGTGGCGATCATCACGTCGAAGCCAAACCAGTTTTCGGTCTGGATCTTGTGGATCATTTCCTCGCCGCCAACGAAATCGGCGCCGGCAGCTTCCGCTTCCTTCACCTTATCGCCCTTGGTTACAACCAGCACGCGCACAACGCGGCCGGTGCCATGGGGCAGCACCACAGCGCCGCGAACCTGCTGATCCGCATGGCGGGGGTCTACGCCCAAACGGACGGAGATTTCGATGGTTTCGTCAAACTTGGCCTTGCTGGTCTTGCAAACAAGGTCGCAAGCGTCAGCGGGATCATAGGCATTGAGGGTATCGATCAGCTTCGCGCTGTCAACATATTTCTTTCCGTGTTTCATGCTACTGTCCTTCCTGTGGTGCTAGCGGCGCAATGTCCTCCCACAACTGGTGTCTTATTCCTCAACGGTGATGCCCATGGAGCGCGCGGTACCCTTGACCATGCTCATAATGGCCTCGATATCCGTGGCGTTCACGTCGGGCTTCTTGATCTCCGCGATCTTGCGAAGCTGCTCCTGGGTCAGCTTGCCAACCTTGTCGCGGTTGGGGCGGCCGCTGGCAGTCTGCAGGTTCAGCTCCTTCTTGATGAGCACGGGGACGGGCGGCGTTTTGGTAATGAAGGAGAAGGTGTTGTCAGTGTACACAGTGATCACAACGGGAATAATCATGCCCGCGTCCTTCTGGGTACGCTCATTGAACTCCTTGCAGAAACCGGGAATGTTCACGCCGTGCTGACCCAGCGCCGGGCCGATAGGCGGCGCGGGAGTCGCCTTGGCGGCGGGAACCTGAAGCTTGATCATGGATTTGACTTTCTTTGCCATGGAAATGGCACCTCCTTATTGTGGTCATGGCGGAACGGATGCTCCGTTCCTCCCACTGCTCCCCTGAGGGAGCTTTACGCGCAAAGCGCAGTTGGGAGCTCACTTGGACTGGACTTTTTCCACGTCCTGCAAGTCTACTTCCAGGGGCATTTCGCGGCCCAGGAACATCTTAACCTTTACGGTCAGCTTCTGGCGCACGGTGTCCACATCCTCCACAACGCCGGTGAAGTTCTCCAGCGGGCCGGAGAGGATGCGTACCTCCTCGCCGATAGCGATACCAAACTCCACGCTGTTTTTCTGCGTGGAAAGCATCATATCCACCTCGGCGGGGGTCAGGGCCACAGGCTTGGAATCCGGGCCCACAAAGCCGGTTACGCCGCGCGTGTTGCGCACAAGGTACCAGCTTTCGCTGGTTTCAATCATGTGCACAAGCACATAGCCCGGGTATACCTTCCGCTGGGACTTTACCCGCTTGCTGCCTTTGATCTCCACCACGTCCTCAACGGGCACGCGCACGTCAAAGATCAGCTGCTGCATCTCGGGGTTGTTCTCAACGGATTTTTCAATGTTGTCCTTAACCTTGTTCTCGTAACCGGAGTAGGTATGCACTACATACCAGCAAGGTTCTTTGCTGTTTTCGGGCATGGCTGACTCCTTACGCGTTCATGATCAGGCTCACCAGCTGGGACGCGCCGGTATCCAGCAGGCCGATGATAACCATCATGAACAGCATGAACAGCACCACGATCACCGAATAGTTGACCAGCTTATCGCGGGTGGGCCATGTGACCTTTTTCAGCTCGTGCCACATGTTTTTGAACGCCAAGCCGATACGCTTGAAGAAGCCCACAAACCCGCGCCCAAACCGTACAAGGAAATTGGGCTTGCTGTTCGCCTTCTTTTCAGTCATGGTATTCACTCCAATCGCAAGCAACCGATTCTTGCTTTATTTGGTCTCGCGGTGAACAGTGTGCTTCTTGCAGAACCGGCAGTACTTGTTCAGCTCGATGCGGTCGGGGGTGTTCTTCTTGTTCTTCATGGAATTGTAGTTCCGCTGCTTGCACTCGGTGCAGGCCAGCATCACTTTGTTACGGGCAACGCTTGCCACGTTCGCCACCTCCTACTCGATGTGGGGAAAACCGCGTCCGCCCGCCCAAGCGGGCGGATGCGATAAACTTCTGCTTTCTGCCCCAGCCCTGCGCGGAAGCAAGCCGCCATCAGGCGCTCGCTTCCCATCGCGAACCGGGGTTCAGGGGTTCAACCCCTGGGGGCTCGGCCCCTTACTCAATCACCTTGGACACTACGCCGGAACCTACCGTGCGGCCGCCCTCGCGGATAGCGAAGCGCAGGCCCTGCTCGATGGCGATAGGCGTAATCAGCGTGATCTCCATGTCGATGTTGTCGCCGGGCATAACCATCTCAACGCCCTCCGGCAGCTTGATGTTGCCGGTTACGTCCGTCGTGCGGAAGTAGAACTGCGGACGGTAGCCGTTGAAGAACGGCGTATGGCGGCCGCCCTCTTCCTTGGTCAGCACGTACACCTGGCCAATGAAGTGCGTGTGCGGATGGATGGTGCCGGGCTTGGCCAGCACCTGGCCGCGCTCGATCTCGTTGCGCTGCACGCCGCGCAGAAGCAAACCGATGTTGTCGCCAGCCTCGGCCTGGTCCAGCAGCTTGCGGAACATCTCAACACCGGTAACGACCACCTGGCGCGGCTTCTCCATCAGGCCTACGATCTCAACCGTGTCGCTCATCTTTACCACGCCGCGCTCTACACGGCCGGTCGCCACGGTGCCGCGGCCGGTGATGGAGAACACGTCCTCAACGGGCATCAGGAAGGGCTGGTCGGTCGCGCGCTCGGGAGCGGGAATGTACTCGTCCACCGCGTTCATCAATTCGAAGATGCAGGCGGTTTCCTTGGCGTTCTTCACGTCCGTGCCGCCGTTCTGCACATACTCCAGCGCCACCAGCGCGGAGCCCTTGATGATCGGGATGTCGTCGCCCGGGAAGTCATACGCGCTCAGCAGCTCGCGGATTTCCATCTCCACCAGCTCAAGCAGCTCCGGGTCGTCCATCATATCGGTCTTGTTCATGAACACCACGATGTAGGGCACGCCTACCTGGCGCGCAAGCAGAATGTGCTCGCGGGTCTGGGGCATCGGGCCGTCGGGCGCGGATACGACCAGGATCGCGCCGTCCATCTGCGCGGCGCCGGTGATCATGTTCTTTACATAGTCGGCGTGGCCGGGGCAGTCCACGTGCGCGTAGTGCCGCTTCGCGGTTTCATACTCCACGTGCGCCGTGTTGATTGTTATGCCGCGCGCCTTTTCCTCGGGCGCCTTGTCGATGTCCTCGTACTTCATCGCCTGCGCCTCGCCCAGCTGCGCCAGCGTCATCGTGATCGCCGCCGTCAGGGTCGTCTTGCCGTGGTCTACGTGACCGATCGTGCCAATGTTTACGTGCGGCTTGGTGCGTTCAAACTTAGCCTTAGCCATGGGAATCGACCTCCTAGTTGATTGTTTTGCTTATCAGTCTATCCGGCAGGGTTTCATGCGGTTGGAGCGGGTGATGGGAATCGAACCCACGTAGCCAGCTTGGGAAGCTGGAACTCTACCATTGAGTTACACCCGCATGTCCGCATGGATCGACCGGGTTCCAGACATGGGATATTGTAACGGTTTTCCACGCGCTTGTCAACTGCTTTTTTGCGTCTTGTACCCGAATTGTTTTTGCGTGAAAATATACATTGACAGGCGAGGTATCTCGGAGTATAATAGCATCGTCAGGAGGAACCCTGGCACAGAAAGGATCCGGCCGCATGTTTGCCAGATTTTTGCTAGATGTTTGCGCCAGCATCGATGGAAGCGCCGCTCTTTTTTTGAAGTTATACCTCATGTAGCGATGTATATCCCCATGCAGTTTTCCTTGGAAAGGAGGCGATTCCATGGCAATTTCCGCAGATATTCTTAGAGGATATACCGATACCATCATTCTGCGCCAGCTCAGCCGGGGCGACAGCTACGGCTACCGCATCAGCAAAACGGTTGCCGAAATCAGCGAGGGCGGGCTGGAAATGAAGGAGGCCACCCTTTACACAGCCTTTCGCAGGCTGGAACAGGGCGGGCTGATCCGCTCCTATTGGGGCGATGAGCAAAGCGGCGCCAGGCGGCGGTACTACGCCATCACGTCCGCCGGGCGCGCCCGGCTGGAGCGCGACTGCGCCGCGTGGCAGGAAACAAAACGGCTGATGAATGTATTGTTAGGAGGCGAGGGCGAATGAACCCAACCATTGAAAAAATCATCTCCATGCTGTTTGAGGACATTGTTGAAACCGAGGAAACCCGCGCCCTGCATGATGAAATCCTGAATAATTGCCAGGAGCGCTATCAGGATATGCTAAGCCGCGGCGTAAGCGAGGACGAGGCCATCCATGCCGTTATGGAAAGCCTGGCGGGCATGGACGAGGTTCTTGCCCAGTATCCGCGCAAAGCCCAGGAGGATGAGGAGGGCGGCCCCTTCTGCTTTGACCCCACCCTATCCCCCGTGCGCTCAATCGATATCCACCTTGTCAGCGAGGACGTGAGCCTGTCCCCCTCCCTGGACGGACGCATCCATGTGGCCTGCCACAATCCCGGCGGCATCCGCGTTTTCCAAAAGGACGGCGTTTTGCGCGTCGAGCGCAGCAAGGCGTTCGCCGCGCCCGCAGGCGGCGGGGATTGGCTTTCCAGGCTGCTCCAAAACCTGTCCGTCCAAATCCGCCTTGGCTTTGGCGGCGATGTGGACGTGCAGCTTCCCCCGGAGCTGTGCCCGGAGCTAACGGTATGCACCTCCTCCGGCGATATCAACGCCGAAGGCGTCCGGCTTGCGGCCCTGCGGGCGGATAGCACCAGCGGCGACCTGTGTTTCAACCATATCGTGGTAAATGGCGAGGCGCATTTGGGCGCATCCTCCGGCGACCTGGACTGGAACGGCGGGTGCGTCCTGCTGAAAGCCGCCTCTCTCAGCGGCGACATCCATGCCCAGGGCTCGTTTGAGGAGGCGTCGCTCACCACCACCAGCGGCGATGTGGATATCGTCCTTTCCTCCGAGAGGCTGAAAAGCCTTACCGCCCGCACCACCAGCGGCGATGTGAACGCATCCCTGCAAGGCGGCGTTCCCGTGCGGCTGCGCTGCCATACCGTTTCAGGGGATGTGCGGCAGCGCGTCGCCACCGCGCCCGACGCCTCCGCCGCGGTGGATTTGTCCAGCGTATCCGGCGATATCACGGTTGATTAACCCTGAAATGAAAAAACCAGCGGCCGCACCCATGCGCCCGCTGGTTTTTTCTATTGCGGCCTCCCCCGCTTTCCGCGGCATTTGGAAAGCCCCTTCAACCGGCGCTCGCCGGCGTAACCGTAAGCCTGGGCGTTTCAAACTGCCGCCTCAATTCCTGATAGGGTATTTCAGGCGGGGCGTACAGCCACAGCTTTTTCAAGCTTTCCGAGTCCATGATCACCGGCATGCGGGTATGGTACGGGCTCATCTGCCCGTCCGCCTCGCGCGTAAGAATGGCAAAGCCGTCAAACCCGCCGTTTCGGAACCCGCCCAGGAATTCGCCGTACACCCCGGCCAAATACATCAGGCCCTTCTCCAGCGCCCCCTGGGAGCGAAAGGCAAACTTCTCCTTTGTTTTGCCGCTGGAGGGCGTGCGCCGCCATTCATAAAACCCCGATACGGGCACCAGGCAGCGGCGTTCCCTCACGGCGCGCTGAAACATGGGCGTGTAATCCGCCTTCTCGCTGCGGCTATTGATTACCACGCCATGCCCGCCGCCGCGCGGGAAGCCCCAGCGCATGGCGCGCACGGCGCACCCGCCGTCCGCCGCCACAATCACCGGCGCAAGCTCCGTCGGGAAAATTTCCCCCGTATGCACCTCTGCCGCCCGCGGGTCGCCGGAATCCAGCAGGCCCTTGAGCAGGTTCAGCAGGCGGCGGTTTTCCTCCTCCTCATCGTCCAGATAGTATCGCCCGCACATGTTACGCCCTTGCCAACGCCTTCGCCAGCGTTTCAATCGCGGCCAGCGTATCCTCATTGCCGGCGGAGCGGATGGTCACGCTTTCCTCAAGCACCCGCATATCCTTCATGCCCTCCAAAATCCCCCGCATCAGCTTGGCGGCGTTGGGCGCCCAGGAGCCGTTCTCCACCAGCGCCACAACGCGGTTTTTCAGCGCATGGGCCTTCAAATCCAGCAGGAAGGTTTCCATGGCAGGGAACAAATCCATGTTGTAGGTGGGCGCGAGCAGCGCCAGCTTGCCGTACCGGAAGGCCTCGCTCACCAGCTCGGACACATGCGTAACCGATACGTCATACGCGGCGATACGCTTCACACCCGCCTCGCGCAGCGCCAGCGCCAGCGCCTCGGCAGCGTTTTCCGTGTGGCCGTAAATGGATGCGTACACAATCAGCACGCCGTCCTCCTCGGGCGTATAGCTGCTCCAGCGCTGGTACTTTTCCACATACCAGGCGATATTCTCGCGCCACACCGGCCCATGCAGCGGGCAGATGATACCGATATCCAGCCCAGCCGCCTTTTTCAGCAGCGCCTGTACCTGCGCGCCATATTTTCCTACGATATTGGCGTAATAGCGCCGCGCGTCGTCCAGCCAGTCGCGCTCGAAATCTACCTCGTCCGCGAACAGGAAGCCGCTCACAGCGCCAAAGGTGCCAAAAGCGTCCGCCGAAAACAGCGCCTTCTCCGTTTCGTCGTAGGTAACCATCACTTCCGGCCAGTGCACCATGGGCGCCATGAGAAACCGGAAACGGTGGCGGCCCGTAACCAGTTCCCCGCCCTCCGCAACCGGCTGGCAGCGCTTCCTGGTTTCCTCGCCAAAAAACTGGCCGATCATCGCCACGGTTTTGGCGCTGCCAAGCACCTTAGCGTTTGGATACCGCTCGCATAGCTCCTTGAGCGTAGCCGCGTGGTCCGGCTCCATATGGTTCACAACCACGTAATCCAGCGGCCGTCCGTCCAGCGCCGCCGCCACGTTTTCAAAAAACTGCCCGCCGATAGCCTTATCCACGGTATCCATCAGCACCGTTTTTTCGTCCAGCACCACATAGGCGTTATAGCTGATGCCGCGCGGGATTGGAAACAGGTTCTCAAACAAATTCAGCCGGCGGTCATTGCCGCCTACCCACAGGATATCCTCCGTCACCTTCGCAATGCACCTCATGGCGAAGCCTCCTTACATGCACAAATTCCCTCAAGATAGTATACCGCATTCTGCCAAATGTCAAACAAAACCGCATGATGCGGCGCATCGCAGGCCGGGCGCGGCCTTTCGCTTGTGGCCGCGCCGTTTGCGGGGCAACCAAAAAGCCGTCCGTCCCGCTTTTCAACGGGGCCGGCGGCTTTATGCTGTTTGACATAGTTTTTGGTATCACCGTTGGGCGCGGCCTCTAGTTGCCGCACTCGATGCTGATCTCGTTAAAAAGGGAAAGGATGCTTTCCAGGGAGAGCGCCGCCTTTTCGGGGCCGGATTTGTCAAGCACGGCCCGGCCTTCATGCAGCATAAGGAGGCGGTCGCCGTATTCAAGGGCGTAGCGCAGGTTGTGCGTGACCATCAGCGTAGTCAGCTTCTTTTCGCGCACCAGCCTGCCGGTAAGCCGCATGATGATCTCGGCGGTTTTGGGGTCGAGCGCGGCGGTATGCTCGTCCAGAATCAAAAAGGAAATGGGCGTGAGCGTGCACATCAGCAGCGCGACCGCCTGGCGTTGGCCGCCGCTTAGGGAGGCCACGGGGATGTTCAGCTTGTCCTCCAGGCCCAGGCCCAGCTGGCTGAGCAGCTCGCGGTAATAGGCCACGCGCTTGCGGTTGATGCCGGGCGTAATGCTGTACGGGCGGTTCTTGTTATCCGCCATGGCCATGTTTTCAAGCAGGGTCATGCTGCCGCAGGTGCCCATGGCGGGGTTTTGGTATACGCGGCCAATGGTACGGTAACGCTTATGCTCGCTAAGCCGGGTAATATCGCGCCCGTCCATGAGGATGCTGCCCTCGTCCACGGGGATGGATCCGCACAGGAGGTTTAGCATGCTGGTTTTGCCGCTTCCGTTGGAGCCGACCACGCTTACAAACTGACCGTCCGGAATGGATAGGCTGAAATGCCGGAACAGGCAGTTTTCGTTCACCGTGCCGGGGGAATAGACCTTGCTGATATCGCGAAGCTCAAGCACGGAACTTCACCTTCTTCCTGCGCGCGCCGCCCAGCATAAGGATAATCAGGAACAGCACCGCCGTAACCAGCTTCAAATCCTGCGGCACCAACCCCATGGAAAGGGCCAGCGCCACGCAAGCCTTATAAATGATGCTGCCTACGATGGCCGCCGTGGAGCTGTTTACGCGCTGCCGGTTTTTAAAAATGTTCACGCCGATGATCACCGCCGCAAGGCCAAAGACCATCGCGCCCGTGCCCATGGAAATTTCAAACACGCGGTTTTTTTGGGCCATTACCGCGCCGGCCAGGGCCACCATAGCGTTGGCGATCACAAGGCCCTCAATTTTTACCATGCCGCCGTCGCGGGCCAGGGTCGCCACCACGGCGGGGTTATCGCCCACAGCGCGCAGCAAAAAGCCCGCCTTGGTGTTCATAAACAGGTCCAGCACAAGCTTTACAATCAGCACGATCACAAGCACCACCAGCACCTTGGAATAGGGCTGGAGCACGCTGGGCAGGCCGCGCACAAGGGCGTTGTCAAAAATCGTTTCCTTATTAAAGAAAGGCAGGTTGGCGCGCCCAGCGATGCGCAGGTTGATGGAATACAGGCCCGTCATGGTGATGATGCCGCTTAACAGATCGCGCACATGGCACTTGACGTGGATAACGCCCGTTACCAGCCCCGCGGCGGCCCCCGCGAACAGGGCCGCAAACAGCGTAAGCACAGGCGGCGTGCCGTTCACCGTTAAAATAGCGCTGACCGCCGCGCCCAGCGGAAAGGACGAATCCACCGTCAGGTCGGGAAAATCCAGTACGCGGTAGGTAATCAGCACACCCAGCGCCAGCAGCGCATAGATGAGCCCCTCCTCCAAAATGCCAATAAAGATGCCCATGCGTATTCCTCCGTATATTTTGCGCCTGATATGGCGGCATATGCGCGGCGCGCGTATGCCGTCCGCACGCATCCAGCATGCGGACGGCCAAGGAATCCAACGCGGCAGAAATCAGTCCTTGGTAACGGCGGCGCCGCGGGCAAGCTCATCCTCAGGGATGGTTACGCCAAGCGCCTCGGCCACGGCCAGGTTGTAGCACATCTCGCCGCCCTCGCTGGAGTAGAAGGGGATATCCCCGGCGAACGCGCCACCCAGCACCTCGGCGGCCATGCGGCCAGTCTGCTGGCCCAGGGATACGTACTCCACGCCCTCGGAGGCGATGCAGCCGTTCTTCACCTGCTCAATCTCGCTGCCAAACACGGGCTTTCCGGCGGCGTTGGCCTTGTCCAGCACAACCGCCAGGTAGCTCACCACGGTGTTGTCCGTCAGGTTGGTAAGGCAGTCCACCTGGGGAAGCAGGCTGTCGCAGGCCAGGGGGATGTCCGCGCCGGTGGAAATGCCGCTGGGAACGATCTCAAAGCCATACTGCCCGGCCAGATCCTGGTACAGCTTGAGCTGGCTCTCGGAATTGGTTTCGCTGGTGGTGTAGAGGATGCCGATCTTCTTGGCTTCCGGCAGGAAGGCGCGGATGAGCTTGAGCTGGGCCTCCACGGGCAGCAGGTCGCAGGTGCCGGTCACGTTCTTATCGCTCTTGCCCTCCTCGTTAGCCAGCATGGCGGCTACGGGGTCGCTCACGGCGGTGTAGATAACGGGCTTGCCGCTGTCCAGGCAGGCGTTGAAGGCAGCCTGGGCCATGGGGGTGGCGATGGCGCACACCAGGTCGCATTCCTGCGCAAGCTGCTGGGCAATCTGCTGCGACAGGCCCATATCCGCCTGCGCGTTCTGCACGATAAAGCGCACGTTCTCGCCTTCCACATAGCCCATCTCCGCCAGGCCCTGGATAAAGCCCTCGCGGCAGTTATCCAGGCTGGGATGTTCCGCAAACTGAGCGATGCCAATGGTGTAAACCTTATTTTCAGCCATAGCGCAGGCGGAAACGCCCAGGGTCAAAAGCATTGCCAGTACCAGAGCGGTCAGTTTTTTCAGCATAGTCATAAGTCAGTCCATCCTTTCGTTTGTTGATTTTGGGGAATGAAAAAACGCCCCAAGCAACGTTGCTCGTTGCCTGAGGCGGTATTTCCGCGGTGCCACTCAGTTCCCCGCCAATTAGCGGGCTCATTATCACGTACCATCATACGTGCCACCTGGATAACGGGTGTGGGATCCCGTCAGCTGCTACGGCCTTATACAAAAGCTTTCGCCGCCGCCCTCGGAAGTCCATTCGCCGCCATGCCGCACGCCGTGGTCACACTCTTCACGGCTCCCTTTGCTGCGCCTTTTTGACGGTTACTCCTCTCCCTCAACGGTTTTGGATTGGGTGTATCATACCCCGGTTTGAAACGAATGTCAAGCGGTTTTGAAATGTTTTTTGCTTGTTTTTTCTGGAAAGCCACGTGCGAACCCTCCAAAGCGCAAACGGACGTTTAGCAAATTCTAATCCTATTTTCAGCGTCCTTATAGCGGCTTTGCGCCGTGTTTTCCTTTTCATGCAAACGGTTTTATGATATAATCCATTACGTTAAGCGAAGCAGCCGCCGCAAAGGCGCGGCCCTGTAAGGAATGAAGGAGCAAGCTGATGAGCAAAAAGGCGAAACCTCAAAAACAGAAGGGACTGGGCGCGGGCTTTCTGGCGTTTGGCGCGGTATTTGCGCTGTACTCGGTGCTGTTTCACCCGCACAGCCTGGGCGGCTATGTGCTGGCGTTCGCGCTGAGCGGCTTTGCCGGGGCGATCATCCGCACGATGGCCCAGGGGCTGGACTTGACTGTGAAGGAAGAAACGCCCGAAAGCCTGAAAAAGGTGCAGGGCGATACCGGCAACCCCGACGTAGATGAGCTTTTGCAAAAAGGCCGCGAGATGATTGCCGAAATCCGCGCCGAAAACGACAAAATCCCCGATTCGTCGCTTTCAGAAAAGCTGGACGCGCTGGAAAACCAGTGCGCGGAAATTTTCCGGGCCGTATACGACAAGCCCGCCAAAGCCCCGCAAATTCGCAAATTCATGGCGTATTACCTGCCCACAACGCTCAAAATTGTGAAGGGCTACCGCATGCTTGACGAGCGCGGCGTAAGCGGCGCGGAGGCCGTGGCCGCCCGCCGCCGCATAGACGACGCGCTGGGCGTGGTGCTCAAGGGCTGCGAAAAGATGCTGGATAATCTTTACCGCGACGACGTATTGGATATTACGACCGATATAGACGTGCTGGAGCAGATGCTCAAGCGCGACGGACTTACCGAAGGCGATTTGGAGCGCGCCGCCGCGCAGGCGCGCGAGGCCGCCCGCATCGACCGCGAGGCCACGCGCCTTGCCAGGGAGCGCTCCCGCGCGCAAAGCGGCGTGGAGGCCCAGGTGGCCAGCGCCGTGGAGCAGGCGCAGGCGCATCAGCCGCAAGCCCCTACCCTAAACGGCGGCATGTACCCCGCCTATGGCGAGGGCGCCATGGCGCAGGATCCCGAGCACAGCGGCAAATAATTCCCCCGCAGCAAAGAACAGGAGGACGATTGATATGACCGAGAATACGCAGGCCCCCGCCACCCCTACCCTGACGCTGAACCCCTCCTCCATGGCGCAGGACAAGGCCGCGCTGGAGGAAGCCGTGGCCCAGCTGGAAACCGCGCCCGCGCCGGCAGCCGCCGCCGCCGGGGCCGCCAGCCAGGCCGTGCGGGAAATGGATACTTCCATGCTCAGCGACGAGGACAAAAAGGCCATCGAGGACTTTGTAAGCAAAATCGACATCACCAACAGCGATCATGTGCTGCTCTACGGCGCGGAGGGACAGAAAAAAATCGCCGATTTCAGCGATAGCGTCCTGGCGACCGTGCGCACCAACGATACCGGCGAGGTGGGCGATATGCTGGTAAAGCTGGTGGGCGAGATCAAGGGCTTCAGCGAAGGCACGGAAAAGCCCAAGGGCCTGGGCGGCCTGTTCTGGAACGCCAAAAAGGCCGTCAGCGATATGCAGGTGAAGTACGATAAGGTAGAGGCCAACGTGGATACCATCGCCACCGCGCTGGAGGAGCATCAGGTGCAGCTGCTCAAGGATGTGAGCATGTTCAACCATCTCTACGATATGAACACCCAGTACTTTAAGGAGCTGACGATGTACATCATCGCCGGCGAAAAAAAGCTGGCCGAGGTGCGCGCCACCACGCTCAAGGAGCTTATGGACAAGGCCGCCCAAAGCGGCGACGCGATGGACGCGCAGCGCGCCAACGATATGGCGGCTAACTGCGACCGTTTTGAAAAAAAGCTGCACGATTTGAAGTTGACCCGCCAGGTGGCTTTGCAAATGGCTCCCCAAATCCGCCTTTTGCAAAACAACGACAGCCTGCTGGTGGAGCGCATTCAAAGCACGCTTTCCAACACCCTGCCGCTGTGGAAAAGCCAGATTGTGATTGCCCTGGGCATGCACCGCAGCCAGGAAGCCCTCAAGGCGCAGACCGCCGTAACCGATATGACCAACGAGCTGCTTAAGAAAAACGCCGCGGCGCTCAAAACCGGCACTATCGAAACGGCGCGCGAGGCAGAGCGCGGCATTATCGACCTGCAAACGCTGGTGGAAACCAACCAAAGCCTGATCGATACCATCAACGAGGTAATGCGTATCCAGGACGAGGGCCGCACCCAGCGCGCGGAGGCCGAGAAGCAGCTAATCACCATGGAAACCGAGCTGAAAAAGAAGCTGCTTGAGCTAAAGCAGTAAGCCTAACCGAAAGGAAATCTGCAACAAATGAAATGGAAACTGCCCATTGGCGTATGCGTATTGATTTCGCTTGCGCTGGTTGTATTTGGTCTGGTGTTTGGCACGGTAAGCGGCTTTGCCGACGAGCGCCGCCAGGTGACCGCCCTCCTGGAGGGGGAAAACGGCCTGATGGACGTGCTTAGCTACCGCGGCGCGGACGGCCTGAACCTGTGCGTGGTGGCGCGCCGCCACCTGCCGCAGGCGGATGCGGACGTAACGGCCCTGGAGGCCGCAGCCAAGGCGCTGCGCGCCGCCGGGGGAAGGCTTTCAGATAAGAAGGCGCAGGACGCCAGGCTGGAGGAAGCCGTGAGCGCCGTAAGCGCAAAGCTAACGGAAACCGCAAGCTTTCAGCAAAGCGAGCGCGACCGGCGGTATTTGGATATGCTGGTTTCGGATTTGCAGAGCCTGCGCGCAAGCGCGGTGGTAACCACCTACAACCAGGCCGCGAGGGATTTTAACAGCCAGCTTTCAAGCCCTGTATCGGGCGTGCTGGCAAGCCTGCTGGGCGTTGAGCCCTGCGCGCTGTACGAGTAAGGGGGCGCGCAAGAGATGAAATACGCTATGAAAAAAATGCTCGCCCTGTGCCTGCTGCTGACGGCGCTGCCGCTTTCGGCCTTTGCCGCGGTGCGCCTGCCCGCCCAGCGCGGCGTTGTAACCGACGACGCGAACGTGCTAAGCGCCCAAACAGCGGCGGATATTGCCGAATATGCCCAAAAGGTAGAGGATGAAACGGATGTGCGCCTGCATGTGGCCATCGTGCATTTCCTGGACGGCATGGAGGCCCGCACCTATGCCCAAACGCTGTTTGAAAAGTGGGAGCTGGGCAAGGAGGACGTGCTCCTGCTGGGCGCCGCGGGCGAGGATAGCTTCGCCACGGCCATGGGCGCGGAGGCAAAGGCGCTCCTGGGCGAAAAGAACGCGGAAAACCTTCTCTATACCAGCTCCACTTTCAGCGCGCTGTTCCGCAGCCAGCAATACGACGCGGCGTTCAACGCCTACTTTACCGCCTTTAACGCGCTTTTGGAAAAGCAGACGGGCGAGCGCATAAGCCTGGGCAAGCTATTTGGCAACACGCAGGCGGCCGCCACCCAAAAAGCCCAGGCGCAGGCCTATGGCTCGCAGCTGTGGGACGAGGTGATGGACGCCATCCGCGACAGCAGCGAGGATTACCAGGTCTACCACGAGCAGCACGAATCCCGCGCAAACGGCCTGAGCGCGGGCGGCTGGATTGTGCTGGCGGTGCTGATCCTGATCATATTCGGGCAAAGCGACCCGGTGCGCAAGGCGCGGCGCGGCCGCAACGGCAGCTACCGCAGCTATGGATGCGGCTGCTCGCCCCTGGGGTGGCTTTTCAGCCTGTTTGGCCTGAACGTGCTGATTGACGCGTTCCGCCGCAAAAGGTAAAGGCGCGGGCAGGGGCTCTCCCGCACGTCCCTTACGTGATTGCCATGAAGCCCCTATGAAATATGCAAACCGCAGCGCCAGCCCCTACGGGCTGGCGCACAGCCTGTCGAGAAACCCCCATGGGAGGCTTGGAGGGCCGCAGGTCCGCAACCTCAATCGTCGTTCTGGCCACTGCCGTGGCCAGCCCTCGTTTCGGTTGATATCCTCCGGGTCGCTTTGCCCTTCGGGCAATGCCGCACTGCGGCACCGCTTCCCTCCGTCA
>ENA-UOJG01002059-UOJG01002059.1-human-gut-metagenome-genome-assembly--contig:-C47-NODE-2059-length-18412-cov-21.208204_pt1 | contig 18412 bp, 17 predicted proteins | sample MGYA00242340_ERZ723887 | MGnify/ENA metagenome assembly ERZ723887 | reverse complement strand
TCCGTTGATACCACCCCAGGATATTGCCCCACCGTACCCAGTGAAATTGAAGTTTAAAAGAATTTTAAAGATCGCTTTTTATTAAAGATTATTTAAAATTTTAAATGTTTAATTATTCTTTTAATATGTTCATATTTTGTTCAAAAGATTATGAATATAAAATTTCAAGATCCAGCAAAAAACAACACTACTTATCATAAATGTTACATATATAGTGCTGTAGAAGACCACAAGACCAATAAAAAACACAAAAAATATATCACTACAAAAATTAGAGGCAAGAAAAGGAGTAATGAGGTTGTTAATTAATAAAAAATATAAAATAATCGAAAATTAACTTGTTTGTAAAATGAAAAGAGTAGTATGGATTTATTCCAATAAATCGCTTACTAATTCACCTGTATAAACACAGCATTCTACACAGGGAGATTTATCTTCTCCGTTTTTAGAGATTTTACCACAGGTTACTGAACCGTATTCATCTTTAAATTTTTTAAAAACTTCTTTCATGATTGCTGGACGTTTTTCAGGATTTTCTTCAACAAATTTTAGCGCAATTGCGCAGCCGGTTACAGCGCCACAGGTTCCTTCGTCAAATGTTCCACCAATTCCACCACCAAATACTGCAGTTAAATTAGCTATTTCATCTAAATCTACTTCGATGTCTGAATTTTTACATATGCCCATTGCTGTAGCTTGTGCACAGTTTTTTTCTTCTCTTAATTCTTCAATGTCTTTTGCTACTTGTTCTTTATTCATAATTCCACTATCCTCTTGTTATTATACTTATTACGTCATTATTTTCAAGTTCGTATTCGCTGGATATTCTCATATTTTTACGTGCATCTACTGCATGCATAAATTTGTCCCCAATGTCGGTATGAACTTTATATGCAAGCTCTCTTGGAACAGACCCTTTTTTAATAAGAATTCCATCAGGCAATACGTTTCCTTTTTGATCAGTGTATTTATGTTCATCTTCAACTGGATAAACAACTATCATATCAAGCAAATCGAATATGGCATAATTTAAAGCTTCCTGAACCCCAGTACTGCCGTATTCGTCTAGAATATTCTCCTTAATGTAAATTAATGCATTTTTTTGAGCAGGACTTAATTCATCTTCCTTTAATATTTCAAAATCAGAATCGCCAGAAGTGTATTTAATAAGACCTGATTCAGCAGCTTTTACAAGTGCCATCTCTGATTGTGCTGAGGTGGGAATTACATTCGGGAATTTTTCACGTATTCTTTCAATGTTTTCTTTAGCTGTTGGAAGATCTGCTTTATTTGCAACAATAAGCATTGGCTTTGCAATTCTTAAGATATTTTTTGTTAATTGGATAAAGTCTTCCTCTTCCCATTTGGTATAATCTGGTTCAATGGAACGTTTTGCTTCTATAATATCTTCTACACTGATTCCAGTTCCTGACAATTGGTCAAAGATTACTTTAGATATGTCAAGTTTTTCTGCTTCGATTTTACGAACCAGTCTTGACCAGTTCCTGTTTAAAATTCCATACATCCACATTACAATTTCATGTTCCATAAATTCCAAATCCTGAAGGGGATCATAGGATCCAGGTTCAACAGGCTGTCCTTCAGCATTTGTTGATCCTGAAGCATCAATGACATGTATTAAAACTTTAGCCTGCATCAAATCATCTAAAAATTTATTACCTAATCCTTTTCCTTCATGAGCTCCAGGTACAAGCCCTGCAACATCTATAAGTTCAACAGGTATTAATCTTTTTCCGTCAATGCAGATAGAATTTCTTGGATTGCATGTAACGCCTAATTCTTTACATGGGCATTCACTAATAACATGAGCTACTGCCTTATTTGCATCAATAGTTGTAAATGGATAATTAGCCATCTCTACTGATGAAGATGTAGCTGAATTAAAAAAAGATGATTTTCCAACATTTGGTTTTCCAGTAACTGCAATTTGTAGCATAATTATCACAACTTATTTAATATTGGTTTTTAACATTTATATTTATATCCTTCAAATAGGAGTTTATTTATATAGTTATATTAAGTGATTTGATGGGGAATAAGATTTTTATAGTGGGGATAGGACCTGGTTCCAGTGAATATCTAACCAAAAAGGCATTAGATACAGTTAAAAATGCAGATGTAACTGTTGGAAGTACACGGGCAATAGAGCTATTTGATCATGTTAATGAAAAAATCGCTTTCAATGTAAAAGACTTGGTTCAGAAATTAGAACTTGCTGTGGATTTAGCTGTTGAAGGAAAAAACGTGGCTATTTTATCTACTGGAGACCCGGGATTTTCCGGAGTACTGAACACTGTTTTAAGAATTTCTAAAGAAAAAGGATTTAGCAAGGAAGCTATTGAAGTGATTCCTGGAATCAGCTCTCTTCAGCTAGCTGCTGCCAAAGCTCATATTCAATGGGATAATGCAAATGTAATGACTTTTCATGGTAGAGAAAACATTGAAGACATTTTGGAGGTGTTGAACAATGGAAAACCTACAATTGCACTTCCATCAAGAAAAGTTAAGGATATGGCCCAATTTTTACTTGACAATGATGTTGACGAAAACAGAAAAGTTATGGTTTGTGAAAGATTAAGCTATCCTGATGAAAAAATTGTTTCAGGAACATTAAAAGAAATAGCTAACAGTGAATTTACCTATATGTGCATTATTATCATTTATTAGCATTATTTAGCTTATTATTTTCTTATTTTTAAGTATTTGGGAACTGCACACTTGCTTTACACCTTTATAATCTATTGTCTAAACTTAATCTGTTAATTTTTTTTAGAAATTAACAGGTTTGGTAGATAATATGATTAAGAAAATACATTTGTTCTTCTTCTGTTTTCTAATGCTGTTATGTATAGGAAACGTCTCAGCAAATGATGAGTCTAATGGTGCTGATGTGTATCTTGATGAAAGTCATACTTTAGAACAGTCAGACATTGGCATGGCATGTAATGATGTAACTTCATTTGATTTGCAGCTTTCAAATGAAAATGAGGTTGCAGATCAAATATTTAATACAACTATTGATGAAAGAACTTACTGTCCTCTAAATAATGGGTCCAGTGAAGTTAATATGAATATAAATCAATCTATTGATGAGGATTTTAAAACAGATAATATCTTTGATAATCCGACATCCTCTGCAATTAATAGGGTTGCAGCAAATCAGATTAATACGAAATTAATAGGTGAAAAAAACATTGACCTTCCTTATAAGGAAGGAAAATATACCGTAACCTTAGTTGATGGGGACAACGGTAGATTGGCACATAAAATCGTAACATTTACGGTTTTAGGAAAAGATTATAAAATAAAAACAGATGAAAATGGTGTTGCATCTCTTCCAATCAATTTAAATAAAGGTTCTTATACTATAACTGTCAAATTTGAGGAATATGGTTACGTATCATCCAGCATAACTTCAGTAATAAATGTTAAGGTTCTTGATACAGTAATCATAACAAATCCTGCAAATTTCACTACTAAAAATCAGACTTACGTGCTTAGAATTGTAGACCAGTACAATAGACCGGTTCAAAATCATGAAGGCTGTTGCGATTTAGGCAAATATACATATTATTTCAAAACTGACAAGGACGGTTTTGCAACATTGAATTTAACTCTCCCTATGGGAATTTACGAAGCAAAATTCACATCTTTCATATCCTCTGGTTACATGTACTCTTTTGCCCAAAACAAGATAATAGTGAACCGCACTGATTATAATATAACTTCATATGATTTCGAAACTTTTGTAGACAGTGGTTTTTATTATTATGTTAGTGTTAAGGATGAAAACAACATTCCTCCTAATGTCAACCTTAAAACCAACATATATAAGGATGGCAGATATTTAAAAACAATAGGAACTAAGATTCATGATGATGGGATTGCATGTATCAAATTGGACTTAGGTCCAGGCACATACACGTTTAAAAACCATATAAATTTGAACTATGGATTTCCTGTCTATAATGAAGTTACAATTACCATTAAACCTGCTAAAGTAATTGTAAATAGTTCTAATTTAAAACTAAACAGAAAAGGAGAATATTTTACAGTCACCTTTAAAAACGGCGAAAATAACAAAGGAATTGCAAATCATGTGGTTTACTTTAAAATTAAGGATGTGACATACAAAACAGTTACAAACGAAAAAGGTGAAGCCAAACTTCAAATAAACCTTAACAATGGAAATTATCCAATATCATATTATTTTGAGGGAAATTCAAAATATGAAAATCTAAATGGAACAAATACTATTTGGAAATGGCAGTATGTATTAGATACTACTTTAACTCCATTAAACACCGAAATATTTAGAAAAGGAACATATTACCAAGTACTTCTAAAAGATTCAAGCGGAATACCTTTAAAAAATCAAGTAGTTTACATTACAGTTAAAGGAGTTAGCTATAAATGCGTAACAGACAATGAAGGTATAGCCAGACTTAAAATTAACCTTTGGGATGGTAATTATGTTATAAAGGCAGAATTCAAGGATTGTTCTAGCTTTAAAGGAGCAGTTGTTTCAAATCCTCTTTCAGTAAATACGGCTCCAAACTTCAATTACACATTGGACTTCTCAAGATATATGGAAAATAATGGTCTTAAGTGCACAAATATCAGAGAATTTGATGTAACCTATGGTGATAAACACTACAATTTATGTTCAGATGAAACCAAAAACGGATTTTATCAAATAACAAACAAAAAATTCTATTTAATTAGCAGTGATGGTTTGGAATCAAACTATCAAACAAAACAGGGAATTGAATTCAAAATACTTGGTGAAAATCTTCAAATAATATTTTATGGAAGAACACCAGACATATCTCAATTCAGCGTAATATACAACTGCAATAATTATAAACATAAATTACAGTTTGTTATTGACAATGAAGTGGTAGCTACTGTTGTAATGGAATTATTCTTCTATGAAGAGGAATTTAGAAAATTATGCGATTCAGGATTTTTTTATTTAGGTAATGAGTTTGTCAATTCATCATTTAAATGTCAAAATCATGAAATGAAAAGAATATTCCAATTTTCAGATGGGTATGAACTTTCTGTTAGAGGTGTTGAAAAATCAGATAATTTCAAAGCTATTCAAACATATATGATTGACTATAAAAAGATTCCAGATAGTTTTATAGAAAAAGAATTCAAGAAAGCAGAATCATTTAACGGACAATATGAGAGATATGCCTATGATTTTTATTTAGCAGCACTTTCATTATTGGCTAATTCTGATACATTATGTGACAATCTCTCAGAAATGTTTAACGTTACATGGGATAAGAATTTCCATCTTGTATTAGTTACATTGGATTGGTCAGGTTTAACAATCGATTCCCATGTTCCTTTAGCGGTAAATGGTGATAAAAATCATACATTCTGTTTTAGAGCATTGCATGGTCTTTTGTTTTCTTATCTTGAAGAAGCAGCTCTTCAAGCTACTGGAAATGAAGCAAAATCCACAATAACTAACGTTTTCAATGCACTCACTGGAGGTGAAGATTTCGCTGTTAGCATAATTAAAAATACATTGACATTAAGTCTCCTCAATTCTGATGATAAAATAATACTTGATTTGGATACAGGTGTGGTTACTACTCTTACAAGTTCAGATTTTATGGATGATATTATTTTAAAGGGTTCTTATTCCTATTTCAAACTTCTGCCTAATGATCCATTTTCATTTAATTATTTCATATATCTTCTTAAACATGATTTGGAAGGTTTGTGGACTCTTTTCTCTTCAGTCACACCGAAAAAAATCTTCTTATGCAGTAAAGATTTTTTAGCTAAGTGTCTTACTGCTACCGTTACTATTTTCAGCGAAGGAGTTTTATCTCCTTCAGGGTACATAAGTCTGGGGATAGCTTTTGGTGAGCTCACAGTTGAATATAGGGACAGATTTGCACCTAACAACACCAAGCAATATTTTTCTTATAGTAAGAGCATATGGGATATGAAAATTGTACATATTAAGAATCCAAACACCCAGTTTTTTGATCGTGTTGAGATACCATTAGATAAACAGGGGAATATGGTTATGGATGATGCAGTATATATCAGTAGTTTTGATGGAGCGCATGATATAACACCTGAAGAGAAGGTTATGGTAGAAGAGTATATAAAACAAAAGCGAAAAGATGGATTTTACTTGTAAACAGTCAATAGATTATCATATAATTAATTTAAGTATGAAATATTAGTGTTTCATACTTTTTTATTTTTTAGCTAGCTATATGTAAGCTATTTGAAAAGATTATTATTAAAAAAGAGTATAATAAGTTAGTTCATTAACTTATTATAATTGTATAGCATCTTGTTTTACTTCATCGTTGTCTTTATCTTCGTATAATATTTCTGCAAGGTTTAAAAGTTTTTCTTGGCCTTTTACCTCATCTTTAAATAAAGGGACCTGGAGTACTTTTTGATCCTGGAATTTTTGATCTATTAAAACTAGACGTTTTTGTTGAAGTTCATGTCTTGAATGGCAGAAATCACAATCGGTAATATCCGGCATTACCTGATTTACAATAACATTATCTACAGTTATGTTATATTTATCTAATGCTTCCAATGCTCTTTCTGATTCATAGATAGACATTTCTTCTGGGATTACTACCATTTTAAATGTGGTTCTATCAGGGTCAGACAGTACTTCTTTAGCTTCATTGATTTGTCTTTTTGTTCTTTCTAGGTCTTCTGTTGTTTGGGCATCATCTCCAGCATCCATAAATGGTATGAGATTTTTAAGCTTTTTAGCTGTTTCTCCTAATTTTGCTTTTATGGTCATCATTTTACCTACCCATGAGTCCATTACTTCTGGGAAGGATAATAATCTTAATGTATGTCCGGTTGGTGCTGTATCAAACACTACTACATCATATTCATTTGATGTCATTACTGATAAGAATATTTCAAATGCTGCTGCTTCATCTGCTCCAGGAGAGGATGATGCAATGTCTAATTGGTCTGAAAGCATATCGAGCCCCATTAGTTTGTCACTTGTTGAAACAGCTTTTTGTGCTTCAAGTGCTGCTTGTTTTTGTGCCATAGCTTCATCAGGATCAATTTCAACAGCATATAAATTTGTTTTTATTTCACGTGGATAATGACCTATCGGAACTTCTAATGAGTCTGATAATGAATGTGCGGGGTCTGTTGATACAATTAATGTTTTTTTACCATTATTAGCTAACCATAATGCTGTTGCTGAAGATATTGAAGTTTTTCCAACTCCTCCTTTTCCACCAACAAATATAAAAGTTGTCTTGTCTTTGTTTAATCTGAAAAAATCTTTTAATGCCAAATTATATCCTCCTTATAATTTAGTAACTAAATGTTATTTAATAGTTAGAATTAGCTAATTAATAAACATTTTGCACAAAAAGTTATGGCACTATTATTATGCCTATCAAATAAAATAAAATTGGTGTTATTAAAATTATTGATTAGATATTTCTGGATAAATAGTCATACATGCTATTGATTATTCTATCGTTGTCTACTTCTTTTATTTTTGAATTTATCTGCTAAATTAATATTCGTATTTGGGGGATAATAATATGTTTCATTGTTTAAAACTACGATTGAAATGCCTGATAGGGTAGAATTGGCAAATATTTCTACGATACCATTTCCACCATTGATTGTTAAATTACAATTAGCATAAATTCCGTTATTTTTAATCCATTTGATGCTGACAAAATCACAATTAACCATATAACCTACAACATTCCAATAAATAGCACCACCATTATATCCCGAAGTATTATTTATGAATGTGGAACTAGATATAATGCCATTGAAAGCATAGGCAGTCCAGTAAATAGCACCACCATTGTGTACGGCAGTGTTGTTTATAAAAGTAGAATCAGATATAATTCCATTAATACCAATATAACCAATGGCACCGCCATTAGTGTTCTTAGCGGAGTTATTAATAAAAATAGAACTTGAGGTTATGCAATCATTAGCATCCCAACAAATACCTCCACTATGGACGATTGCATTGTTTTTAATAAAAATAGAATTAGTTAAAGTACCATTATTACCCTTCCAATAAACGCCTCCGCCATAAACATTAGCACCATTATTGGTAATATTACAATAACTTAAAGTACCCTTAGCACCACCCCAGAAAACAGCACCACCATAACCTGCAGAATTATTAATGAAATTTGAATCAGTTAAAATGGAATTAACACTATTGCCTCCCCAATAAACGCCCCCACCATCAATATCAGCAACGTTACGTGTGAAAGTACAATCATTTATAGTACCATTAATGCCCCACCAATAAACACCTCCACCACGATTAGCAGTGTTGTTGATAAAGTTACAATTTTTTAATACTCCATTATCACCATTCCATCGAATAGCACCTCCTGCAGCAGTTAAATTGAAGTTTTCGAAATATATTTTTTGATTTAAACATTACTTCCACATAAATTAACGCATTACGATTTTATTTTATATGGAAAAGTAAAAAAATCCATTATCAAATAGGCATGATGAAAGGATAATATAGCTCATTATTCTATTTTTATTTGTTTTAATTTTTCTAAGAATATTGAATTATTGCTGATAATGGGGATTAATAAATTATTTTTATAAATAAAAAAAATCATATATAAAAATATTATTTAAAAATAAATATTCAAGTTGTGATTTAGATGACTCAGATTCCAAATTTAGATGTTAAAACAACAAAAGAAGAAATAATAAATTTCATTAAAAATAAAGTGGCTGAGGCTCATGCTGATGGAATCGTAGTTGGATTAAGTGGAGGAATAGACTCAACAGTTACAGCATTTCTTGTTACAGAAGCTATAGGTAAAGAAAATGTATTTGGAGTTGTAATGCCATCAACAACAACACCAACAGAAGATAAAATTCATGGTACTGACCTTGCAAAAAGACTTGGAATTGATTATAAGGAACTAGCAATTGATAAAATATTAAATGAATTTTTAATTCTAACTGATACTTCTGAAGAAACAGATAATTTGGCTATTGGAAATCTTAAAGCAAGAATTAGGATGGCTATTGTTTATTATTTTGCAAATATTAAAAATTACATTGTTGGAGGAACTGGTAATAAAAGTGAAATCCTAATTGGTTACTTTACAAAATATGGGGATGGAGCATCTGATATGGAACCAATTGGGGATCTCTACAAAACTGAAGTAAGGGAATTGGCCAGATACATTGGCATTCCTGAAGAAATAATATCTAAACCTCCACGTGCAGGATTGTGGGATAACCAAACTGATGAAGAAGAAATAGGAATGCCTTATGAAATATTGGACAGAATATTATATGCATACATTGATTTAAATAAAACCTCTAAGGAAATCGCATCAGAAATTGATGTTCCTTTAGATGAAGTTGAAAGAATTATACAAAAAGTTAAAAATAACTCTCATAAAACAAAAATTCCAGCAACTCCTAAGAGTATATAGTTTTGGTGATTTGGTGACAGAAAATATAGAAACAAAATGGCAGAAGAAGTGGGATGATGAAAAGCTATTTGAATCAGACCCTAATGATAAGGAAAAATTATTCATAACAGTAGCATTTCCATATCCTAGTGGAGCTATGCATATTGGTCATGGCCGTACTTACACAGTACCTGATGTTTATGCTAGATTTAAAAGAATGGAAGGTTATAATGTACTTTTCCCAATGGCATGGCACGTAACAGGTGCTCCTGTAATAGGAATAGCTAGTAGGATTCAAAGAAAAGATTCATGGACTTTAGACTTATATGAAAATGTTCACAAAGTTCCTAAAGAAACTTTACCTAAAATGGAAGATCCTGAATTTATTGTAAAATACTTTAGTAATGAATATCATGATGTAATGCACGATATGGGATTTTCTATTGATTGGAGAAGGGAATTCAGAACTATTGATCCGACTTATAAAAAATTCATAGAATGGCAAATCAGAAAACTCAAAGATGCAGGTTTAATTAAAAAAGGAGAACATGCAGTAAAATACTGTCCAAGATGTGGAAACCCAGTTGGAGACCATGACTTACTTGAAGGTGAAGGGGTAGCAGTTAATGAATTAACATTACTTAAATTTGAAGCTGATGGAAAGCTATTTTTAACAGCTACTTTAAGACCAGAAACAATTACAGGTGCTACTAATCTCTGGTTAAATCCGGATATCAAATATATTGAAGTTGAAACTGGTGGAGAGAAATGGGTTGTTAGCGAAGAAGCATACGATAACCTACAGCACCAAATTAGTGATTTAGAAGTTGTTGGAGATATTGACCCTAAAGAATACATCGGAACTTTTGTTAAAAATCCTGTTACTGGCGAGGAACTTCCAATTCTGCCGGCAAGTTTTGTTGATGGGGCATATGGAAGTGGTGTAGTATTTTCAGAACCTGCAGACGCACCGGCAGATTATATAGCTCTTCAGGACCTTAAGAACAACATAGATTTATTAAAAGAGTACAATCTGGAAGATGTAATCGCTGATGTTAACCCTATTCCTGTTGTGGAAGTTAAAGGATACAGCGAAATTCCTGCTAAAGACATTATTGAAGGAATGGGAATTACAAGTCAGGGGGATGAAAAACTTCACGATGCTACAAATGAATTATATAAGGTGGAATTCAGTAAAGGTCGCATGTTACCAGAATTCGGCGGTAAAAAGGTTTCTGTAGCTCGTGAAGAGTTCAAATCAGAGATGTTAGACAATAATACTGCTACTATCATGTTTGACTTTGCTGAAAGACCGGTTATCTGTAGATGTGGTGGACAATGTGTTGTTAAGATAATGGATGACCAATGGTTTATGAGCTATTCTGACGAAGAATGGACTAGAAAAACTGAAAAACTTCTTGAAAGAGAAAAAATTGTACCTCCTGAAATTAGGAATAATTTTGAATACTATCTTGACTGGTTAGACGATTGGGCATGTTCTAGAAATATTGGTCTTGGAACAAAACTTCCATGGGACGATAAGTGGTTAATAGAACCATTAACAGACTCTACAATTTACATGTCTTACTATTCAATAGCCAAATATTTAAAAGACATGGATCCTGAGGTTTTAAATGACGCATTCTTTGATAAAGTATTCTTAGATATTGATAGTGACGATATTAAAGTAGATTCAGATATGGTTGAAGAAATCCAAAAGGAATTTAATTACTGGTATCCTCTTGACTGGAGATTATCAGCAAAAGATCTTGTTGGAAATCATTTAAGCTTTTTAATGTTCCATCATAGTGCAATATTCCCTGAAGACAAATGGCCTAAAGGAACTGTTGTTTTCGGTATGGGTTTACTTGAAGGAAATAAAATGTCTTCTTCAAAAGGAAATGTAATTCTTTTAAAAGATGCAATTGAAGATTACAGTGCAGATGTTGTAAGATTATTCCTTATGGCTTCAGCAGAACCATGGCAAGACTTTGACTGGAGAGAAAAAGAAGTTCTTGGAACCAAAAGAAGACTTGAATGGTTTAAAGAATTTGCAGATAAAGTAGAAGAAATCAAGGGAAGTCCCCTTGATTTAAGTAACATTGAAGAAGTAGAACTTACAAGAACAATTGACAAGTGGATGATAGGTCAACTAAATCAGAATATTAAAGAAGCTACTGAAGCATTAGAAGGTTTCCAAACAAGAAAAGCACTTCAAAATGCATTATTCTTACTTAGAAAAGATATAGATCATTATCTATACAGAGTAAAACATTTACTTGACAAACAGGACCCTGCTGTAATCTATGTTCTATCAACTGTTCTTGAAAATTGGATAAGGCTTCTTGCACCATTTACCCCTCACACATCAGAAGAAATTTGGTCTGAATATGGAGGTGAAGGATTCGTATCTGAGGCACAATGGCCAACTTATGATGAGGATCTTGTAAATCCACAAATTGAACGTTCAGAACAGCTTGTTCAAAACACTCTCAAGGATATAAATCAGATACAGAATATGGTAAAAGGGGATGTAGAAAAAATCCACATTTACATAGCTCCAGATTGGAAATGGGAACTTTATGAGATTGCGGATGAAGTCGGGAAACCTGATATCGGCAGAATAATGGGCATGGCGATTGGTGCCAATATCCATGATGATAAAAAAGAAATTGCAGCTGTTGCTAAAAAAATCGGTCGTGAAATAACCAAAACACGCTACATAGGCAAAATTGATGAAAAGCGCATTTTAGAAGATGCAATTGATTATATATCTGAAGAATCCGGTAAGGAAATCATTGTTCATGAGGATGATAGTTACGATCCTGAAAACAAGGCTAGAAATGCAATGCCTTATAAGCCTGCAATTTTCATGGAATAAACTAAAATTATTCCATTATTTTTTTTAAAAAATAATTAAGGTGATTTATGTGCATCCAAGACCAAGTCCAATAGCGGCCTCATTATATACCTTAAGAGACATGGACGTTGATGTTATTATAATGCATGGACCTCATGGCTGTTGTTTTAGAACAGGAAGGCTTCTTGAAAGTGACGGAGTTAGAGTTTTAACTACTGCAATGGCTGAAAATGATTTTATATTAGGTGCAGCTGAAAAACTTGAAAACACTTTGAAAAAAGCTTATGAAATGTTTAATCCTTCTTTAATTGGGGTTGTCGGAACATGTGCCAGTATGATTATTGGTGAGGACTTAAAAGAAGCAATAGCTAATGCCAATTTAGATTGCACAGTCATTCCTGCTGAATCCCATGGAGGTTTTGGTGAAGGAGATAATACTGAAGGAGCAATTATAGTTCTTGATGCTGCTGTTGACTGTGGAATTATTCCAAGAAGCGAAGCTGACAGGCAAATTGAAATGCTTAAAAAAGCTACTGAGATTGAAAAAACTAGGGGAATGGCTCAAGGCAAATATATCAAACCTAATTTCGGAGACAATAAGGAAGAAGTAGGGCGTAAAATTGTTAAAGCACTTAAAGAAAACAAAAAAGTTGCTTTCGTATTAAATGCTAAAAAGGAAACCGCTTATTTGTTTGCAGATATTCTAAACTTTAATTACAGGGATGTCAATCCAGATAACAAACCTGTTGTTGTATGTAATTTAGACGAAAACATTGGTCTTTCAAGAATCAGAAACCATGCAACCAACATTAAAAATCAGCTAGACATTCCAATAGACTTTATAAGTGGAGGACTTGATGAGTATCCGGTAACCGGTAATGTAGCAGGGGATTATCTGAAAGATATTGATCTAGACATGCTAGTTGTTTTTGGTGTTCCTCATGCTTTTCCAGTTGAAGACTTTGATGTAGAATCAATAGCTGTTACTGATGGACCTCGTCTTGTAGAACCTTTAAGGGATTTAGGTTATGATAATGTTGTTGCAGAACTGGATGCACATTCAAAAACTCTAGGAACTGATGAAATCGTTTTCTCTGATTTCGGTTCAATGATTAGATCAGCTGTTGAATGGGAGAAATAAGCTTATGATTACTATTATTGATTATAAAAGCGGAAATATAAGAAGTATTTCCAATGGCTTTAGAAAGTTAAACTGTGAAGTTGAGGTTACAAGCGATGTTGAAAAGATTGCCTCTGCTGATCATTTAGTTTTACCTGGTGTTGGAGCTTTTGGTGAAGCTATGAAAAATATTGAACCTTTTAAAGATGTTATCTATGAACATGTCAAGGAGGATAAACCCTTCCTAGGGATATGTCTTGGCCAACAGCTTCTTATGAGTGACAGCGAAGAGACACCTGATGTTCGGGGTTTGGATCTTTTTAAAGGCTCTGTCAAATACTTGCCAGTAACTGATTTAAAAATACCTCATATGGGATGGAATAAGCTTAAAGTCACAAACAACAGCCCTATTTTAGATGGCATTGATGGAAAGTACTTTTATTTCGTACATTCCTATCATACTGTTCCTGAAGAGTCAGATATTATTGCAGGCACAACAGATTATGGTATGGATATTGTAGCTGCCTTGTCAAGAAATAATTTATTTTCAACTCAGTTTCATCCAGAGAAAAGTGGAAGAGACGGCTTAAAGATTTTAAAGAACTTTATAAATTTATGAAGATGGTGAAAACATGGATATGGAAGGTTTTGTAAGGGACAGAATTGATAATGTTGATGATGAGGATTTAAAAGCTATTTTGGCTTCTAGAATCAGGGAATATAAGGATGTTGATGAGGAGGGCTCACTCTTAATTGCTGACAGCGTTATTGATGAAGTGAAAACTACACTTGAACTTGAAAGATGTGGTGATGAATTTTTACAGGACATCGTATCTGTTCCTGAAGCTGGTGTAGCTATGGGGAAAATGGGTGTTGGTTCTCGCGGTGCAGGTGATTTCTTTGTTCACAGAAAAATAGCTGAAATTGTTGCAAGCACTAATACCGCTTCATTAGTAAATCCTTCTGAACAGGATGACGGAGGCGTTGTCAGTGTAAATGCAGACAATGATGAGGTTTATGTTACAACAGCAGTTGACGGTATCCATTCCCGTTTAAGTGAATATCCATTTTTAGGAGGTTTTCATGTAACAAGAGCTACCTTACGTGATGTCTGTGTTATGGGTGCTGACCCTGTAGCTATTTTAAGTGATATTCATTTAGCTGATGATGGAGATGTCGGAAAGCTTTTTGACTTTACAGCAGGTGTAGCTGCAGTTTCCGAACTTGTAAACGTGCCTATTGTTGCTGGAAGTACCTTACGTGTCGGCGGAGACATGGTATTAGGTGACAGACTTGTTTCTGCTGTTGGAAGTGTAGGTGTTTCTAATTATCCTCCAACTGCTAGAAAAGGAGCTACTGATGGGGATGTTATCCTTTTGACTGAAGGCTCTGGCGGAGGAACCATTACAACAACAGCTATATATAACGGTTTTTTTGATGTGGTTTGGGATACTATGAATGTTAATTTTGTTCAGGCATCTCACGCACTTTTTGAAGACAACCTTGTTAAAGATGTTCATGCTATGACTGATGTTACCAATGGGGGGCTTCGAGGGGATGCTCATGAAATCTGTAACACAACAGGGGTTGGTTTAGAGTTCTATGAAAAGGAAATCAATAAAACAATAGCTCCCAATGTATTGGACATGCTTCAAAAATTAGACATTGATCCTTTAGGCGTTTCCACCGATTCACTGATGCTTATAGTGCCTCCTGAATTTGTAAGTGATGTTAAAAAATCAGTATCTGATGCTGGAGTTCTAATATCTGAAATAGGTGTTGTAAACAACTCAGGCGTTCCAGAATTAATTCGTGAAGGTGGTAGTATAGAAAAGCTTGTTCCTCAATTTAGAGAAGCGGCTTATACCAAAATTAAAAAGCTAGTTGGAGATACCACTCCAGAAGACTTTGAAGTTATGAAAACAAAGGTTCAGGAAGCTGCCACCAGGGCAATTTCCAAAAAAGAACGTGTGATAAAGCACATTCGTGAAAATTAATTTTTTCACACTTTACTTATTTTTTTTAATCAAGCTTTATAAAATAGCTATTATGGATGATAACAAAGGATTTTTTGAAATTTTCGATGGTTTGATAGCGGTTATACTTATTTTTACAGGATTTTTACTTTTTAATTTGGTTATAACTGTTCCTAGTGATAGTGTTTCAACTACTGCTTATGAATTTAAACAATCTCAGGATATTATGGAACAATTGGCCAGTAAAACCAATATTACAGATTTCAGTTTTCTTGATGAGATTACAAATATTCTAAAAGATGGAAAAGATTCTAAAAATAGTATAAGAAAGGTTTCTGCATTGTGTGAAAAAAAGTTTAAAAATTTGGGTCTTACTACTGACTATTATTTTACAGAAATGAATCATTTGAATGGAGATAAAATAATAGCTAGTGGAAATATTAAAACTGCAGATAATATAACAACAGCTATGCGTCATTGCGGAGATTATTGTTATGTATTATCTACATATTAAAAATATAAAAAGTCAAATGAATGACTTTTTATTCTGATGGAGCATAGGTACGTTTACCAAACTCTGAGTCAAGCATGAACAAGATATTAGGGGAGTTTCCTCCTCTTTTGATTTTTCCAATGTTTTCCATTGCATTTTCCTCTTCTTCAACTTGTTCTTCAACATACCATTGTAAGAACTGGTTTGTAGCATGATCTTTTTCTTCAATAGCTAAATCAACAAGATTGTTAATTAAAGAGGTAACATGTTGTTCATGTTCTAATACGTGTGTAAATATTGCTTCAACGCCATCCCATTCAGTTTGAGGAGCTTCAATAGCTTCTAAAGTGATTCTTCCGCCTCTAGCAATAACATAATTGTACATTTTCATTCCATGTTCTTGTTCTTCTTTTGCTTGAACATTCATCCATTGTGCAAATCCTGGATAGTCTAATTCTTCAAGACATGCTGCCATAGATAAATATAAGTATCCTGAGTAAAATTCTGCATTTATTTGATCATTTAAAGCTTTTTCAATTTTTTCTGATAACATATATAATCACCTTATTTTATAATTTTTTTATAATGTTATATTTATTATTTAAGCATTTTTAAATTTTCCAGTTTAGATTGTTTCTTAAAACTTCCGATGTTTCCTATAATAGAAATTGTTTTATATTGTGCATATTGCTTTTAAATCCTATTTTTTAGCCTTATTTTAAATTTTAATCTTATTTAAAGCTTAATACTTATTAATATTAAGTTATATAATGAAACATGCTAAATTCAGAGATTATATATAAAATTTCTTCAGCACGCTTCATACCATGATGAAATAGAGAGATTTTATGAAGGAAAATAGAGTGGAACATAAAGTAAATTTTTTAAAAATGGAAGTGATATTGTGACATCAGAAATCGTAATCATGAATAAAAATGTTATTGTAATGGCTGCAGACAGTGCAGTAACAGTTAATAACGAGAAAACATATAATGGAGCAAATAAGCTATTTAAGTTATCTGATACTCATCCAATGGCTATGATGATATTTGGTACAGCTACTTTTGGTTCTATATCCTTAGAATCACTAATCAAAGGTTTTGTCAACAAGACAGATTTTGAAGACTTGGAAGATATATTGAAAGTTAAAGAAGCCTTTCTTGATTATTTGAATGATCTTCCATATTCAGAATTTGATTTTAAAAATAAATTAGAAATGTTCAAACAGGGTTTATTGGAGATATTGGAAGACAAATCAGAGAAAGATTTTGTTAATCATATTAATAATATTGGAGATTATCCGATGTTGCCATTTTTAGAAGACGAATCATTAAATCCCCTATTTTCGGATTTAAAAAAAGAGTTGGGAGAAGTGGATGTTGAAATTGATATTTTAAAACAAAATTTCAACAATCTACTTCTGGATTTAAGATCAGGAATAGTGATTGCAGGTTTTAATAGAAATGAACTTCTGCCATCATGCATTTCCTTTGATTTAATTACAAAATATGGAAATGAAATTATAATTCGTGATGCAGATTCATATATTGGTTGCGGGGAGAATCTTATTCTTGCTTTTGCTCAAGATGATGTCATTGCCACATTTATGTTAGGAATGCATGTTGATTTTGACTTACTTATAAATGACACCATTAATGATTTTTTAGATTTATATCACGATTACTTGAGGAAAAGCGTTGAAAATAAAAAGATTGATGATGAGAAATATTTGGAGTATGTTGAGCCAATACTTGATAAAACTGATTTTTTAATCAAATCAGGATTAAATAAAATTTTAATGAACATTTTTGATTTAAAAGAAGTGATGTTTAAACAAATAATCAATACGATTTCTTTTTTACCTGTTGATGAATTAGTTAAAATGGCAAAATCTATGATATACATCACTTCCTTAAGAAGAAAGTTCGATTCAAATTTAGAGACAGTTGGTGGAGACATTGATGTAGCTATACTTTCAAACGGTGATGGATTTCTTTGGAAAGAAGAATTGCTTTCACGTTGAAATATTTCCTTGAAAACAAAGAGAAAATTTAAATAATTATCAAAATACAAGTAAAATAAAGGTGCATATTATGGTATTGAGAGTAGGATTCACATTTGAAGAGCTAATGAGAATGCGTATAGAGAAAGAGAAACGTGAAGAGAAACACAAAAAAGAAATAGCTGCTATTAGTAAGAACTCTATGAAAGAAATTGAAGAATTGATGAAGAAAACATTTCCACAATAAATAATTCTTCTTATTTTTTTTTAATTTATTTTTGAATATAGTATTAGTACATACTATTTATAATTATTCTAAACATATTTGAAGTTATATTAGGTTTATTTGAACGAATTTGAGTTAATTTTTAACTCAATTTTGAAATTTTTTATCTATTTCTAATCTTGAATGGCTGGTTGGATATTTTCTCTGAAACTTCAGTTTCTCAAATGGGGGTGCTGTGCTCTGGAATGGTGAAAAGGGTACT
>ENA-UOJG01002058-UOJG01002058.1-human-gut-metagenome-genome-assembly--contig:-C47-NODE-2058-length-18419-cov-5.925016_pt1 | contig 18419 bp, 17 predicted proteins | sample MGYA00242340_ERZ723887 | MGnify/ENA metagenome assembly ERZ723887 | reverse complement strand
ATACTGCCCTAGATGCTCTTGGTCGTGTTTTGAGAATGGGGGCTATGATGGGCGGAACTTTAAAAGGTGATGAAACAGTTACTATTAAAATTGATGGAACTGGTCAGATTGGTCGTATTTTAGTTGATGCTGATGCTTCAGGACACATTAGAGGCTATGCCGAAAACCCTCATTGTCATTTTGAAAATAATAATGGAACACTAAATGTTAAAGATACCGTTGGTAGAAGTGGCACTATTACTGTTATTAAAGATTTAAAATTAAAGGAGCCTTTTACAGGGTTTTCTCCTATTATTAGCGGAGAACTTGCTGAAGATTTTGCCTATTATTATTCAATTAGTGAACAAATTCCTACTGCTATTTCTTTAGGGGTTTTAGTAGAACCATCTGGTCGGGCTGTTTGTTCAGGTGGATTCATGGTTCAACTTTTACCGAACACTAGTGATGAAGTAGCTTTGGAAATTGAAAACAAAGTGAAAGCTCTTCCTCCTGTAAGTGAAATGTTATCAAGTGGATATTCACCAAGTGATATTTTAAAAAATATTGCTAGTGATTGTGTTATTCTTGAAGAAACAGATGTTATTGAACAATGTACTTGTAGTAAAGAACGTTTTGGAAAAGGTATATTATCTTTAGGATCAAAAGAAATTAAAGAAATCATTGATACCGATGGCAAAGCAGATACTGTTTGTCATTTCTGTGGAAATAAGTATCACTTCGACAAAGAAGATCTTGAAAAATTATATCAAGAAGCATTAATTAAGGAGAAAAAATAACATGGAATTAAATTATAAATTATTAGAAAAGATTATTAATATTCCTAGTCCTACTGGTTTTTGTATGAATATAATTGCTTATTTAAGTGATTACTTAAAAGAACTAGGTTATGAATCTTATAAAAACAAAAAAGGAAATCTTATTGTAAGTGTAAAAGGTAAAGAGGAATATTGTGTAGGCTTAAGTGCTCATGTTGATACTTTAGGACTTATTGTAAGAAGTATTAATAGCGATGGTACTTTAAGATTTTCACCTCTTGGAGGTCCTTTATTAAATACTTATAATGGTGAATATTGTAAAGTGTTTACGCGAAACAATAAAGTATATACGGGAACAGTACTTTCGACATCACCAGCTGTTCATGTTTTTAAAGATGCCTCTAACAAAGAAGCTAAGGAAGAAAATATGGCTATCCGTTTAGATGAAGTTGTTTATAAAAAGGATGATGTTAAAAAGTTGGGCATTGATAATGGTGATATTATTTCTATTGACCCTAAATTTGAGATTACTGAATCAGGTTTTGTTAAAACACGATTTCTAGATGATAAGGCTAGTGCCTTTCTTCTTTTAGAAGTCTTAAGATATTTAAAAGAAAATAATATAACTCCTAAATATTCATTAAAATTTATTTTTACAACTTATGAAGAAGTTGGACATGGATGTAGTAGTATTCCTAATATTGATGAATTGTTAGCTGTTGATATGGGATGCATCGGACTTGATTTAAGTTGTACTGAAGAAAATGTATCAATTTGTGTAAAAGATGGTTCTGGTCCTTATGATTACAATATGATTACTAATCTTGTAAATATAGCTAAAAAATTAAACATTGATTATGCTCTTGATGTATATCCATACTATTCTTCTGATGCTTCAGCTGCTCTAAGAGGTGGTAATGATATTAAATGTGCATTAATCGGTACAGGCGTTGCGGCAAGTCATGGTATGGAAAGAACACATATTCATGGTTTAATTAACACCTTTAAATTGATTTTAGGTTACTTAGATATATAAAATTTATTTTAGAAATTAAAAATGTCAAGAAATTATCTTGACATTTTTTAATTAAATTCTTTTAGTTTTTGACATAAAGTGGCTATTGGTAATCCCATTACATTATAATAGCTGCCCTCTAATTTGGATATATATTTAGCCGCATAACCTTGAATAGCATATGAGCCAGCTTTATCATAAACATTCTCATTTTTTAAATAATTTTTAATTTCTTCATCGCTTAAAGGAAGAAAGGTAACAAAGGTTGTTTCATAAAAAGTTTCTTGTTTATCTTTTGTAATGATACTAACACCAGTAACTACTTCATGAGTTTTATTTTGAAGAAGTTGTAACATTCGGATTGCATCCGCTTCTCCTTTAGGTTTACCTAAAATTTCATTATCAACTTTCACAATTGTATCAGCACCAATTACTAAATCATCACTATGATTTTTAAATACGTCCATAGCCTTTTGATAAGCTAGACTTTTAACTATTTCTTCTATTGATTTACTTCTATCGATTACTTCTATACATGATGAAGGGATTGTTTCATGCTGTATACCAACCAAATCCAATATTTCATTTCTTCTTGGAGATGATGATGCTAAAATTATTTTCATTGTTTTCTCCTTTTTATTAAGAGCCACCCTTTTTTAGGGGTGGCTCTTATTTTGTTTCTTCTTTTAGTAATTCATACATTAATGTTGCATCTTCTTTTTTTACACTTGTTTGTAAAGAAGTTACTTTAATTTCAATGACTTTTCTACCGAATGATATAGTTATTATATCACCCAAAGAAATTTCTTTTGAAGGCTTTGCAACTTTGCCGTTAACTAAAATACGTTCTGTTTCACTTGCTTCTTTAGCAAGAGTACGTCTTTTAATAATTCTTGATACTTTTAGATATTTATCTAATCTCATTATTAATTATCCTTATTATCACTATCTAATGAGTGATCTTCATTTAAGGAATGATCTTCAATTGTGGTATTAGTAGCATTTGAATCATTAGCAGGTGTTTCTGAAGAAGTTTGATTAGAATTAGCAGCTTCTTCTTCCGCTATTTTTTCATTTCTAATACGTTCTTCTTCGGCCATTTTAGCTTTCTTCTTTTCCCACCAAGCAAGTTTACCATTCTTTGTTAAATCTTCGATGTCTTCTCTAGTTAATGTTTCAACTTGAATCAAGTGTTCAGCAATTAAGTTTAACAAATCACGATTTTCATTAATGATGCGCTTTCCTTCTTCATAGCAATTATTAATAATCTTTCTAACTTCTTGATCGATTTCTAATGCTACTTGATCAGAGAAACGTTTTTCACTCATATAGTCACGACCAAGGAATGTTTGTTCACCAGCTTGTTCATATTGAACAGGTCCTAATGAACTCATACCATATTCTGTTACCATAGCTCTCGCAATGGCTGTAGCACGTTTGATATCATCATATGCCCCATCAGATATTTCATTGAATACAATTTCTTCAGCGATTCTTCCACCTAAAAGGCTTGTAATATTCGCATTAAGAACAGTTTTTGTATGTGTAAATGTTTCTTCTTCAGGAGTCATTAAGTTATATCCACCAGCATCACCACGAGGAATAATCGTTACTTTTTGAACAACATTAGCATGAGGTAGTTTTAATCCAATAATAGCATGTCCGGCTTCATGGTATGCAACCATTCTCTTTTCTTGTTCAGTATATTTCTTACTCTTTTTAGCAGGTCCCATCATAACTCTATCAATAGCTTCATCAATGTGATAGATTTTTATTTCACGACAATTTTCTCTTGCGGCAAGTAAAGCAGCTTCATTCAATAAGTTTTCAAGATCAGCTCCACTAAATCCTGGAGTTCTTCTTGCGATATCATCTAAATTAACTCTTGGTGATAAACGTTTATTACGAGCATGTACTTTTAAGATTTCAGCACGAGCAGATATATCTGGATTACTTAAAGTAATTTGACGGTCAAAACGTCCAGGTCTTAATAAAGCAGGGTCAAGGATATCAACTCTATTAGTTGCTGCCATTACAATGATACCAGAATTTCCAGCAAATCCATCCATTTCTACTAATAATTGGTTCAAAGTTTGTTCTCTTTCATCATGACCACCACCAAGGCCTGTTCCTCTTTGTCGACCTACTGCATCAATTTCATCGATGAATATTATACATGGAGCATTTTGTTTTGCAATTTTGAACATATCACGAACTCTACTAGCACCAACACCGACAAACATTTCAACGAAGTCAGAACCGCTGATAGAATAGAAAGGAACATTAGCTTCACCGGCTACGGCTCTTGCTAATAAGGTTTTACCAGTACCAGGACTACCACATAATAAGATACCTTTAGGTATTCTTGCACCCATATCAAAATACTTAGCTGGATTCTTTAAGAAATCAACGATTTCTACCATTTCTTCTTTTTCTTCTTGTAATCCTGCTACATCTTTGAAGGTAACACCAGTCTTTTTAGCAAGACGTGCTCTACTCTTACTGAATTCAAATGCTTGAGCATTGCCAGAACCACTTGTTTTAAATAACATGATTACAACACCAATAACAAGTATTATTGGCAAAATCACGGATATTAGTGATAACCAGCTAAAAGTAGAAACAACACCTGGGGCTTCTAAAGTAAACTTTTGATCTTGGGTAGCACCAGGAAGAGATGCTAAAGAAGCAGCTTCCGTAATTAGTGATACTTCATCCCAAGTAATATAACCGGAGAATGTTTTAATTCCCGTTTCTTTTACGTACTCGGTTTTAAATGTACCTACTACTTTTACAATATTTTCATTTCCTGATCCACTTACACCTTGATAAGCAATAGCAGAAATGATAATGTTGGCTTTTAATTCTAAGTCTTTCTCATCAATTTTTCCATCGTTATTTACATCTGATGTACTTTGTTGATATAACATTTCTTTGATATCTAAATACGTTACTTCTTTATTTTTGCTTGTTCCTGATAATGCATATCTAACAACCGCAAAAATAATTAGAATAAATAACGCAAAGATAAAAATGTCACCAAATCCAAATTTTTTGGTTGGTTTATTTTTTATAATGGGCATATTATCCTCCTATTTACATTTTTTCATTTAATTATATAAAATGATTATTAACTAACTTTTAACCCAAGGATAGCTTTTACCTCAGATTTTTCAACTAATAGTAAAACTTGTTCTCTTTCAATAGTCGGTATTTTTTTATTTGTTAAAATATCGCTTATTTTTTGAGTATAGATTTTTTCTTGTCCTGTTTGTTTACATTTAGCCGTTCTTTTAATAGTATCTCCATTTTGTCTACTTCTTATTACAATTGGTAGATTATTTATATTATAACATAATTGTTTGTTCTTTGTTGTAAAATAACAAATATTTCTATCAACAGTTATTTTTTTCTCATTTGGTAATATGTATGTTCCTTCTTTTGTTATTTCTAAATAAAATGGGGGACAAAATATATCTTTTTTTGTTAGATAGCATGTTCCATATTCTTTTATTACTGTAAGTGTATTAGTTATTTTTGTTATTATTTTATTTTTTTCATTTGTTAAAAGCTTCATTATTTCTTCTATTGCGGAGATTGATAAACCATGCTTTTTAGTTATTCTAAATAATATTTCTTTTTGTAAATAGTCTGATTTACTTTTTAAGCTAGCAATCGAAAAATAAATGGTAGTTTCATCATAGTTTTGAATTTCTTCTTTTATAAATGTCTGAATTTCCTTTTCTAATAAACTATTGGCACCTAGTAAAGAAGAACTATAGTAAGAAACAGCTTCATATAAATTAGGGTTTTCTTTTTCTAACAAAGGGACAATGTTGTTTCTTATTCTATTTCTAAAGTGATTATTTTCTTTATTAGTCTCATCTTCAAAATATTTTATGTTATTTAATTTAGCATATTCATATATATCTTTTTTACATACCTTTAAAAGGGGCCTATATATTATTATTCCCTCTTTGAAAGTTTCTTCTTCAATGCCCGCATAACCTTTTAATGATGAAGATTTTAAGAAACGCATAATGATTGTTTCTAGGTTATCATTGGCATGGTGAGCAAGTAAAATGTAAGAGGCATTATTATTTTTAGCTATGGAAATAAAAAATTGATATCTTTTATTTCTTGCTTCTTCTTCAAAATTATTAGTTATTTTGTCTAAATGTTCCACATATAATTTAATATTTTCCATCTTAGCTATTTGTCTAATATATGTTTCTTCATCATTTGATTCTTTTCTCACGCCATGGTTTACATGGGCAATTATTATTTGTTCTTTTTTTAAAGCCTTTTTTGTTATATCTAATAATACACTTGAGTCAACACCAGTTGAACAAGCTATTACTACTTTATTATTCCCAATTTTATCTCTTAAATTATTTATAATCTTTTCCATGCTCTCACCTAGAAATAATTATACTAAATTATTTTACTTTTTTCAAGTTTAAAGAGATAAGGGAAAACCTTATTTCTTCATTTTGAATTTTTTAATTTTTAAAATGTTAGTATCAAAAGAAGATATATATTCATTTTCTTTAGCCTTGTCTATTAGTGATGCTTTAATTAAATCATCTAGTAAATTTGTATAAGATAAATTCTTTTTTTCATATAGGTAGAATGCTAATGAACCAGGTATTGTATTAATTTCATTTACATATATCTTTTTTAAATTTAAATCATAGATATAGTCAATTCTAATAACACCTTTAAAGTTTAAGTAGGTATAAATTTTTTTTGTGTATTCATAAATTTGGTTTTCTACTATTTTGTTTAAATGTGCTGGTATTATTCTTGATTGTTTCGAAGTATTTTTTAAGCCGCCATCTTCATATTTATCTGTAAATGTTAGATAAGGCGATGCCGTTCTTACTTCTTCTATTTGTGATAAATTTAGTTTATTACCTATTTTATAAATAGCACAATTATATTCTGTGAATTTTTCTTTTTTTTCTTCTACTAGTACTTTATCATCATACTTTAAAGCGTCTATTAAAGCATCTTTTAATTCACTAACATTATTTGCAACCTTTATGCCAATACTTGATCCTAAAGTTGCTGGTTTTATAATTAAAGGGTAGGCTAAATTTTTTTCTATTTTTGAAATTTCTTTGTCTGTTTTATCTCTTATTTCTTGATATCTTATCGTTGGAATAGCTAATTTTTTTAAAATATGTTTAGTAATAATTTTATCTTGAGCTATAGCGCTTGGTAAGATTCCTGCAGAAGGATAAGGAATTCCTAACATATTTAAATATCCTGAAAGACTTCCGTCTTCTACGCCTTTACCATGAACAATTGGAAACATACAATCTAATTTATGTTTTTTGGAAAAAGGAAATCTTTTTTGATAGTACACATCATTTTTTAATCTATAAACAACTACATTTGTTTTATCTTTAATTTTGTTATCCTGGTAGTTTTTTAATTCTTCATTATTTTTAGTTAAAATTAAATTGTTGTTTTTAGTTAGATAAAAGATTTTGACATTATACTTTCTCTTGTCTACCGCAAAATACGCTTGTAAGCCCGAAATTACCGAAATTTCGTGTTCTACGCTTCTTCCACCTATAATTATGCCTAGAGTTGTTAAACCGGATTTTTTCATTTTTTCACCTCTTTAAATAGTAATCTGGTAAATCAGATTCATAAAGAACCGTTAGGTCATGTTCATTTTGATATGTTGACAGTAAATAGTCTTTAGCATCTTTAAAGGACGAAAACAAAAGATATTTAGTTTTATTTTTTTCTAATATTTTTATTAGTTCTTTTATTTCTTTATGATCTATCAATAAAACAAGATCAATTCCTTCTAAAGCTAAGGCTATTTTCTCGCTTAAAAAGCCGGCACTAGAACCCATTTCTACTAGACCTGGAGTTATAATAGCCTTTTTAGTATTATAGCTTTTTAAAAGATTAACAGCTGAAGAAAATCCTTCTACGTTAGAATTATAAGAATCATCGATGACATTTAAATTTAAACCATTATAGATTTCTTTTTTTATTTTTAGTCTATTATCGGGGTTTTCCATTTTTTCTATTTGAGCTTTAAATAAAGAATCAGTAATAATAAATCCTTCTTTATCAAGAATTCTTTTTACCGCATAAGCTAATAAAATATTATCAACATTATGAACGCCTTTTAATTTGGTTTCTATATCAAATAGAAATTTATCATGTTCATAAATAGAAAATTTTAAACCATCAATAGATGAACAAACATGGCGAGCATTAAAAATACCACAAGTGCCACCAACACCAACAACTTCTTTAATGTCATCTTTTGTTAATCCATCTAAAGGAAGACTATCATAGTTTAACACCAAAGATGAACTAGAAGAAAGAGATGTTGCTAATTCCCATTTAGTTTTTAAAACATTATCTATTGATTTAAACGTTTCTAAATGCTGATAACCAACTGATGTTATTACTCCCACATTTGGTCTTACCATTTTGGTGATTTCTTCGATGTCCCCTTTTCTTCTTGCCCCTGCTTCTACTATAAAAATTTGGGTAAGATATTTTAAATCATTGATTATTGTTTTGGTAATTCCTGCTCGTGTATTGTAAGATTTAGGTGTTGCAAGTACTAAATAGAAAGGTTTATAAATATTATAGATAATATTTTTTAATGTCGTTTTCCCATAACTACCCGTTATCTCAATAATAAAGGGATTAGATAATTTTAAAATTTTTAAAGCTTTTCTTTGATACATTTTATTGATTAAATTTTCTAAAGGTAGAAGAATAACGGTAGTTAAAAATAAAACAAATGGTAAGAAAAAAATTTGTGCAATTAATAATAAAACTTTTTTAAAAATTATAAAGGATAAAAAATACAAGGCTAACGAAGTAATAATAATTCTTAATGACCTTTTCGTTATTTTTAATGGTTTTATAAAATTAATGGGAATGAAGAAAAAGACCATAAGGAAAATTGATACAAGGATATTTAAATAGTAATTATTTACAAGATAAAAAAAAGATAATAGAAAAACAAAGAAATAAATATTTTTTAAATAATAATATTTTAAATATTTAAAAATGCTTCTCACGTTATAACTTTCTTGTTGAAGAAAAGTTAGTAATATATATAAGTTTTTCAAATAAGGAAGTAACAAAATTATTAATATTTTCATTTGGTACCTTTCCCTTCCAATAAATAACTATTTAAAACTCTTTGTAGATAATCAAAATTATCTAAATAAACAAAATGTCCAGCATTAGGAACAATTACAAGTCCTGAAGATTTTATTTTTTTATGCATCAAATAAGCATCTTTTAAAGGTGTTACATTATCATTTTCACCCCATATAATTAAGGTTTCTACCTTTATCTTCTTTAAAGACTTTTTTTGATTATAATTAACAGCTAGTGATAACATTTTTTTATGTACTAAGGAGGCATTTTTATAATCATTACTACCTGATGTTGTTACTAAAGTATTATATTTCATAACTTGATGAGTTTTTTTATAATACCATTTTTTTAATTTATATTTTTTTATCTCTATTGTGTTAGATACATAATGATGTTTTATCCCCGCACTAGATAATAAAATAAGTTTTGAAATGTTATCATATCTACTTGCGTATTCTATTCCTACTCTTCCCCCATAGGAATGTCCTAAAATAATAGGATTTTTAATGTTTAAATCAGTAATAAAATTATTTAACATTTCGGCTAGAAAGGGAATACCTAAAGGTTTTATTGGTTCTTTAGAAAAACCAAACCCTGGAAAATCTAAAACATAAACCTTAAAATTTTTACAAAGAAAATTTACTAGCATTTCAACATCCAAATGACTACATCCCCAACCATGTAAAATGATGAATGGATCATTTTTTCCCTTAGTTAAATAATATAAGTTAATAGAATTTGTCTTGTAAATCAATAAATCAACTTCTTTCTATACAATATATGCGGCTTAATATATTTTTATAATATTCATTATTATTAAAATACACACATAGAATATTATACGAGGTAAAATTATGAAAAGTCATCTATATCCGTTTACTCCTTTATATCTACCATATAGCTTTAATGCCTTAGAACCTTTCATCAGCAAGGATGCACTTCAACTTAACTATGAATATTATTATAAGAACAATATTGATAAACTCAATAACCTAATAAAAAGTTATCCGACTTTAAAAATATATACATTAGAAGAAGGTTTATTTAATCAAATGATTCTACCTTCATTTTTAAGAAAGGAATATTTGTTTTACGCTGGAGGAATCTATAATTACGAATTATTTTTTGAAAATTTATCTTTATACCCAAAGATACTTCCTCATGGTAATTTTAAAGAAGCTATAAGGAAAAAGTTTGGAAACTTTGATACGCTCTTAAACCAATTAATAGCTCTTTCAAAAAGTGTCAATAACTATTCCTACCTTTTAGTTGTAAGTACTCAAAACAAAAACATTCACATCATGGGCACCAAAGATAATGATACTTCTGTTCCTTTTAATCTTTGTCCATTAATTGTTATTAACATTTGTGAACATATGTATTTTACTGACTACAAAGAGGATTTAACACAATATATTAAAAACATTTTCTCTTGTGTCAATTTTGATGTTGTAGAATCTCGATACAACAATTGTTTTTATAACAACTAACCAAAATAAAAATGATGTACTTCATAATACGAAATACATCATTTTTTATCTAATTTTTATTTTATACAACGGTTATTTCAATAGATAAATTTTGATACCAAACTATTGCTGTTCCCTTTGATTTACCCTCAAATATAACTTCATCCGTGACTTGATTTACTGTTAGTGTGCCAACATCATCATTTATAATTCTCCAGTAAGTATATTGTGTAAAACTATCTGTATCAGAAAGTCGCCAGTAAGTAGATACTTTTTCAAATGCATCATTATTTGTTCTACATATTTTATCTAAAACCTTTATTTGATTAAAATAATCGTCTTCTTTTAGAATTAAAAGATATGAATTTTTCTCTCTATCAACAAATCTTACTCCCAATTTTCCAAATTCTTTGAAATTATAAAAGCCTACATTCTTCTTTAATACTATATATATTTCATTAAAGTTAACTGTTTTAGTGTAATAGTCTCTTTCACCTTCTATACTTAATGAAACTTTTTCACCAACATTTATAGTCGTTTTAGGAGCATATATATATCTATTATCATAAGATTCAAAAGGAACACCTCTATAACCAGTTGCAGAATCAATCCCTTTTTTCTTTAAGTTGTTTTTAAAATCCTCTTTATTATTTACATCATTTAATATAAATAACAGTACTAAGCCTCTATATTCAACTTCAGATTGTTCTACAACATATAATTTTTTATAATCTAAGTCAGAAAAATAATCATCAATGTTATTTAATATTCTTTCTCTATCTTTAAGTGTAACGTACGCTTTTACACATTCTTCGTTTGTCCATTCAAGGGTATCTTTATCTTTACAACTTCCTAGAAAAAAAGTGATGAATAGTATTAGTATTATAAAGTTAATTTTTTTCATATTCGATTTCTCCTTATATTTTTATCAATTTTTGTTTCTACAATTATAATTTTTATTTTATACAACGGTTATTTCAATAGATAAATTTTGATACCAAACTATTGCTGTTCCCTTTGATTTACCCTCAAATATAACTTCATCCGTGACTTGATTTACTGTTAGTGTGCCAACATCATCATTTATAATTCTCCAGTAAGTATATTGTGTAAAACTATCTGTATCAGAAAGTCGCCAGTAAGTAGATACTTTTTCAAATGCATCATTATTTGTTCTACATATTTTATCTAAAACCTTTATTTGATTAAAATAATCGTCTTCTTTTAGAATTAAAAGATATGAATTTTTCTCTCTATCAACAAATCTTACTCCCAATTTTCCAAATTCTTTGAAATTATAAAAGCCTACATTCTTCTTTAATACTATATATATTTCATTAAAGTTAACTGTTTTAGTGTAATAGTCTCTTTCACCTTCTATACTTAATGAAACTTTTTCACCAACATTTATAGTCGTTTTAGGAGCATATATATATCTATTATCATAAGATTCAAAAGGAACACCTCTATAACCAGTTGCAGAATCAATCCCTTTTTTCTTTAAGTTGTTTTTAAAATCCTCTTTATTATTTACATCATTTAATATAAATAACAGTACTAAGCCTCTATATTCAACTTCAGATTGTTCTACAACATATAATTTTTTATAATCTAAGTCAGAAAAATAATCATCAATGTTATTTAATATTCTTTCTCTATCTTTAAGTGTAACGTACGCTTTTACACATTCTTCGTTTGTCCATTCAAGGGTATCTTTATCTTTACAACTTCCTAGAAAAAAAGTGATGAATAGTATTAGTATTATAAAGTTAATTTTTTTCATATTCAATTTCTCCTTATATTTTATGGTTTAAGCAGTTAAAATATAAAAATAAATACTCCCAAAGAAATTTATCTTTAGGAGTATATTTTTTATTTGGCTTAAACATATTCCCATTTCTATAGTTTTATTATAACAATTAATGGGCTGCTTTGTCAAATTTGTTGTTTTTTTATCGATATTTTAACCAATAGAGTCTTTCATTTCTAGTTTTATTAGTTGATTTAATTCAACGGCATATTCCATTGGTAGTTCTTTCGCGAAAGGTTCAATGAAACCCATAACAATCATTTCGGTTGCTTGTTCTTCGGTTAATCCTCTGCTCATTAAATAGAATAATTGTTCTTCATTTACTTTAGAAACGGTTGCTTCATGTTCAATATATGATGAGTCATTTTCAACAATATTAGTAGGAACAGTATCACTAGTTGATTCTTTATCTAGAATAATTGTATCACATTCTACGTGAGCCTTACAATTAGTGGCATTTTTAGTCATTTTTACTAGTCCTCTATAATTTACTTTACCCCCACCTCTACAAATTGATTTTGAGATGATTTGGCTTGTTGTGTTAGGGGCTAGGTGAATCATTTTAGCACCAGTATCTTGGATTTGATTGCTGCCTGCGAAAGCTATAGAAATTGTTGTTCCTTTGGCTCCTGGTCCTGCTAGAATACAAGCAGGATATTTCATATTGATGGCTGAACCAATGTTACCATCAACCCATTCCATATGACCACCATCTTTAACTAATGTTCTTTTTGTTACTAAGTTGATTATGTTATCTGACCAATTTTGAACAGTTGAATATCTACAATATGCATTTTTATTAACAAAGATTTCAACTACGGCTGCATGTAATGAATATTCTGAATATTGAGGGGCTGTACATCCTTCAACATAATGTACGCTAGCATCATCATCGACGATGATTAATGTTCTTTCGAATTGGCCCATTTGTTCCGTATTGATTCTAAAATATGATTGTAGAGGTTTTTCTAGTTTTACACCTTTGGGTACATAAATGAAGGAACCACCACTCCAAACTGCTGTGTTTAAGGCTGCAAACATATTATCATTAGCAGGAACAATAGTTGAAAAATATTTTTTTACTAAGTCAGGATATTCTCTTACAGCTGTGTCGGTATCACAGAATATTACGCCTTTACTTTCTAGTTCTTTTATTGTGTTATGATATACTACTTCGGATTCGAATTGTGTAGATACACCAGCTAAATATTTTTTCTCAGCTTCAGGAATACCAAGTTTATCAAAAGTGTCTTTAATTGCTTTAGGTACTTGATCCCAACTCTTTTCTGTTTTTTTACTAGATTTTATGTAGTATATATATTCATCAAAATTAACACTTGATAGATCTGGACCAAATTTTGGCCAATTCATTTTTGCAAATTCTTTATACGCTGCTAGTCTAATGTTTAACATCCACTCTGGTTCATTTTTCATTTTGGATATTTTTCTAACAACTTCTTCGGATATGCCTTTGCCAGTATCATAAATATTTTCTACTTCTGTATGAAAGCCATATTTATAATCTTGGTCGACGATTTGTTCAACTTCTTTTTTTGTATCAGTCATTTTCTTCTCCTTCTTCATCAGCATGAATCAAGGTATCAGCTGCTCTCCAAGCTAAAGTTGCACATTTAGCCCGAGGAGGATAGTTATGGATATTTACATAAACAATCGCATCTTCAAGGCGATCTTCATCTTTTGGCATATTACCTTTTATTAGTTCATAAAAATCTTCAATAATTGATGATGCTTCTTCTACGGTTTTTCCTTTTAATACCTCACTCATAACTGAAGCTGATGAACAACATATAACACATCCCGTTCCTATATGTCTAACATCTTTAATAATACCATCTTTAATGTCTAATTGAACAGTTACATCATCTCCACAAGAAGGGTTTTTAACTTTCAATGTTTTGTATCCCTCAATTAATCCTAAGTTACGGGGATATTTACGATGATCATTAATTACTTGATTATATAATTGTGTAATGTTTGACATTTTACCACTCCTTAAAGTATTGGGCGGCTTCTTTTACGCCTTCAATAAATTTATCCATATCTTCAAAATCATTATAAACATAAATACAAGCTCTTAAAGTACCAACAACACCTAGCCATTTTATAATTAGTTGGGCACAATGGTGGCCAGCTCTTAAACAAATATTTTTTTCATCAAAAACTGTTGAAGCATCATGGGGATGAACATTATTAATGTTGAATGATATAATGCCTGTTTCGGTTGTTTTATTGTAGACTGTTATACCATCAATTTGTTTTAACTTTTCCATTGTGTAGTCTAATAAGGCTTTTTCATGGGCTTGAATTTTATCAAAGCCAATTGATTCAATATATTTAATTGCTTCTTTAAAAGCGATAGCTTCAGCGATTGGTGGGGTTCCTGTTTCGAATCGGTAAGGGGCATCTTTATATGTTGATGTTTGTTTATATACTTCATCAATCATATCACCACCATATTCTACTGGGTGCATATCTTTTAAATATTTATATTTACCATATAGTATTCCAAATCCCGTAGGACCAAACATCTTATGTGCAGAAAATGCTAAAAAGTCGCAATCTAAATCTTTTACATCAATTTTCATATGTGGTACGCTTTGAGCAGCATCCACTACGACAATAGCACCTACTTCATGAGCTAGTTTTACAATTTCTTTTACAGGAGTAATATAGCCCATTACATTGGATACATGGGTGATTACTACTACTTTTACCTTGTTTGTTAAAGTCTTTTTAAAAGCATCAACTGTGATTCTTCCTTCACTATCTAAAGGAATATACTTTAGTGTAGCACCTTTTATTGCACATATATTTTGCCATGGTAAGACATTCGAATGATGTTCTAACTCGGTAGTTAAAACTTCATCACCAGGGTTTAAGTTATAGCCACCATAACTTAAGGCTATTAAATTCAATCCATTAGAAGCCCCTTTTGTGTAGACTATTTCTTTTTCTTTAGCGTTTAAGAATTTAGCAGTTATGCTTCTTGTTTCCTCATATTCTAATGTGGCTTGATAACTTAGGCTATATACACCTCTATTAACATTAACGCCATATTTTTCATAATATTCTAAAGTTTTATCAATAACACATTGAGGTTTAAGGGCTGTAGCGCCACTATCTAAATAAACAAGACCAGGGTTATTAACTAAGACAGGAAAATCATTTTTTAAGTGTAATATTTTATCTTCATTAGGATATTTCATAAAAAATCACTCCTCCTTTTTTTCTTTCTTAAGAAAGTTTTTCTTCAAAATTTTGTTTTATCTCTTTTCTTAATTCTTTATTATCAATTTTATCTAATAATGGTTGAACAAAACCCAACACTATTAGTTTAGAAGCTTCTTCTAATGTTAAGCCTCTACTCATTAAATAAAACAAATCATCTTTGCTAATGGAACCAATACTAGCAGCATGTGCAGCTATTACATCATATTCATCAATAAATAAATTTGGCATGGCTTTTATCTTAGCATTTTCTGATAGTGTTAAACCTTTAGCTCGTTGATGAACAACGGTACCTTTAGCTCCTTTTTTAATAGTTGCGTTATTATTTAAAATCATTGATGCATTATCTAGTGCGATAGCATAATTATTAAATTCACTAGTTGTAAGTTCTACATCATGATGAATCATAATGTTACTATCTATCGTGCCATCTTCGTAAGATAAAAGAACGTTTAAGATATTGCAGTTACCATTTTCGCCATTCATTGTTACTTCTTCGGTTAATTGAGTTTTATACTTACTTGTAACTACATTATAAATATTTAGTTTAGCATCTTTAGCTATAGAAGCTTTAAGATTGTAAGAAATATCTCTAAATCCTTTATTAAAGATTATTAATGTTAAATCCTCACCAGCTTTTACTACTAATTCTTTTTGTTTAGTGGCACTATCTAATTTTTCTACTAAAATTTCAGACATTTTATTCACCTGCTTTTTTAGTTAATTCTTTTGCACCACATACACCTAAAACATTAGAAGTAATATTAGGTTGATCTTCTTCATCTAAGATACCTAATTCATCTTTAATCCAATCATAACCTTCTTTGTCAACGCGTTCCATAAGTTCTAATCCACCATCTTTTACTACTTTACCATTCATTAAGATATGAACATAATCGGCCTTAATATAGTCTAGTAGTCTTTCATAGTGAGTGATAATCAAAGCACCTAAATCATTTGATTTCATGCTGTTTACATTTTCACCAACAATTCTTAAAGCATCAACGTCAAGACCAGAGTCTATTTCATCAAGAATAGCAAATTTAGGCTTTAGTAATTTCATTTGTAAAATTTCATTACGTTTTTTCTCACCACCAGAAAAGCCTTCATTAACGTATCTATGTGGCAAATCTTCTCGCATTTTTAATTCATCACAAGCCTTATCTAATGAACGAATGAACTTAGTTAGCGGTAAAGTTTCTCCTTCTTTAAGTCTTGCATGCATAGCCGATTTAATAAATTCAGAGTTAGTTACGCCGGTAATCTCACTAGGATATTGCATAGCAAGGAACAATCCAGCACGACTTCTTTCATCGACGCTCATTTGTAAAACATCTTTTCCATCAAGAAGAATTTGTCCTTCTGTCACTTGGTACTTATAGTGACCCATAATTGTTGAAGCAAGGGTACTTTTACCAGTTCCGTTTGGACCCATTATTACATGAAATTCACCAGTGTTAAGTTCTAAATTAACACCTTTTAGAATTTCTTTTCCTTCAACACTAACATGTAAGTTAATAATTTGTAATTTTGACATATATACCTTCTTCTTTCTTATTTCTTAAGTATTATTTAAAAATAATTTTTACCATTATTTTTTCTTTTTCCATCTATTTATTATACCAAATTTTTTTTATTTTATCATCTAATATGGTAAAAAAAGCCTTTTATTATTCTTTTGCGGTTAGCTTCTGCTAATTTAGAGGCAAATTTTCGCCAACTCGTAGCCAAAGACTAATAATCTTTCCTTCTCTTAAAACAAGTAAAGCACCACTAACAAATTCTACCACTTCATCGATAGGATAAATTTTTCTTTCGCCAAGGCATACCCAACCGTTTTTAGGGTTGTAATAAATTTCATCTTGTTTATTGATTTGAATATAACATTTGGAAGAAAAACTAAAACCGTGAGGTTCAATGCTTACATTAGCTTTGATGCTTTGAGGAACTTTTAAATTCTTCTTTAGCCAAATTGATCTTGGTAGTACTCCTTTTAAAGTTATTACTTCTTTGGTAGAAGGATCTATTTCTAGACCTACAAAACCAAGTCCTAAAGATACAAGAGCATATTTTGTATCTGGATATCCTAATGTGCTTTTTTCTTTGTAGTAAGTAAATTCCTTATTTAGTTCATCGATTTTTTCATACTTAGCAGTTACATATACTTCTTTTGATTCTGTATATGTTTTATAATTTTTACGAAACTTAATATAATCTAAAATAGTTTTTGTTTCTTCTTCAAAATTATTTAACATTTTTGTTTTCTGCTTTTTTGAAAAATAACTAGTATACCAACTAGAGATGGGAAATAGGATTAAAACGACCAAGAAACATATATATAAACCTATACTAAAATCTTTAGGTCTCATAATTCTTAGTACTGTAACAACCACGATAAAGATAACAGATATTACCGTATTTACAATTGCTGGCAATGTATGTGGTATATTTTTATTTAAATCTTCTTTAATATGTTTACTTGCTTTTGGCATATATTCTCCTTACGAAATTCCCCAATTTCCTTTTATAATATCATCTTTTTCTTTTACTTTATAAGTTGATTCTCCTTCTTTAAGAGTAATAACAATACAAAAATAGCGAACATTGATTCCTTTTTTTAATTGTTTTTCGGCATCATCTTTATTTATTGCACCATTAAACCAATAATAAATATTATAAGATTCTTTATTTGTTGCACTTTCATATGTTTCTTTTTCGTTGGCTTTACCCATTACTCTTAAAACTTCTTTTTCGGTCATACCAACTTTAACATGTGTAAAATCTTCTTCATGATTTCCTTTGCTTTTATAGCCACAACTAGCAGTTAAAAAACAAAGAAAAATAAAAGATATAATTATTAAAAACTTTTTGCTTTTCATTTTTTATTCACCTCAAAAAAACATTTACTTCTATATTTATTCGTGTATAATCTAAACTGAAATATTAAATGAACAGTTCAGATAAAAACA
>ENA-UOJG01002056-UOJG01002056.1-human-gut-metagenome-genome-assembly--contig:-C47-NODE-2056-length-18422-cov-19.899875_pt1 | contig 18422 bp, 14 predicted proteins | sample MGYA00242340_ERZ723887 | MGnify/ENA metagenome assembly ERZ723887 | reverse complement strand
GCTTCCCCCTTCTTTTTTATGTTCAGCCCATGTTGGAAAACCGCTCCACCGCCTTGGTAAAGCTCTCGATGGTCTTGTCGGCATCTCCGTGCTCGATGCCGTCCCGGACACAGTGCTTGATATGCCCTTCCACACCACCTTGCCGCAGCCGTGCAGCGCAGCCTTGGCCGCGTTGATCTGGGCCAGCACATCCTCGCAGGGGACATCCTCGTCGATCATGCGGTCGATGGCCTGCACCTGCCCGATGATCTTTTTCAGTCTGCGGTGCAGATTGTCCGCATCCATGCATTGCTTCATGCTTTGACCTCCACAATCGGTATGGGTAAATTATAGCCCGCCGTCTCCGGATTGTCAACTGCCGCCGCGGGAGCAGCGCCTGCTACTTGGGCAGATTTATTTCTTTTTCCGTCATTCCTTTGGTAATTTTTGTGATTTTTGTCGTGATAAAATCTTGATTTTTCACCTGTCTCATGATATAGTACAGGTAAAGGTTAGTCGAAGCTAATCTTTGAATATATCAGATCAGGAGGTAATCTACGATGAAGAAATTAGGTCTGTTCGCCGCCGGTGTGCTGTTCGGCACCGCCGGTATCAAGGTGCTCAGCAGCAAGGATGCCAAGAAGGTATACACCCACACCACCGCCGCCGTGCTGCGCGCCAAGGACAGCGTGATGGAGACCGTCACCACCGTTCGTGAGAACGCCGAGGATATTTACGCCGACGCCAAGGCCATCAACGAGCAGCGGGCCGAAGAGGCTGCCGCCGCCGTGGTGGAGGACACTTCCAAGGAAGAAGCCAGCGCTGAATAACCATGAAATGCCACATTCTCCACGAATCCGCCGGGCGTCTGCGGGTGCATCTGCACTGCGGATACATGACGCTGCATCAGGCGGACGTACTGGAATACTATCTGCGCAGCATCAGCGGCGTGACTGAGGTCAAGGTCTATGACCGCACTCAGGACGCCGTGGTGCTCTATGCCGGAAGGCGCGGCGACGTCATTGCCGCGCTGGCGGCCTTCTCCTTCCCCAAGGCCGAGGCCATGGAGCTGGTTCCGGAGCACACCTCCCGCGCCCTGAACCGGGAGTTTGAGGACAAGCTGGTCATGACCGTCATGCGGCGGTGCATCTCCAAGCTGTTCCTGCCCTTCCCCATCACCTCGGCGCTGGCGGTGATCCGCTCCGTGAAGTACATCAAGGAGGGGCTGAAAGCCCTGTGGCACGGCAAGCTGTCCGTGGCAGTACTGGACGCCACCGCCGTAACGGTGTCCATTGCCCGGGGCGACTTCTCCACCGCCGGCTCCGTCATGTTCATGCTGCGGCTGGGCGAAATTCTGGAGGAGTGGACCCACAAGAAATCCGTGGCCGATCTGGCCGGTGCCATGAGCCTGAACGTGGACAAGGTCTGGCTTCAGGTAAACGACACCGAGGTGCTGGTGCCGGTCTCCGATGTGAAGGCCGGTGACTGCGTGGTGGTACGCACCGGCAGCATGATCCCGCTGGACGGCAAGGTGGTCTCCGGCGAGGCTATGGTGAATCAGGCTTCCATGACCGGCGAGTCCATGCCCGTTCCCAAGCGGCCCGGCAGCTATGTGTACGCCGGCACCGTGGCCGAGGAGGGCGAGTGCGTCATTCAGGTGGAGAAAGCCTCCGGCAGCGGCCGCTATGACCGCATCGTTCACATGATCGAGGAGTCGGAGAAGCTAAAATCCACCGCCGAGGACAAGGCCGCCCGTCTGGCGGACCGGCTGGTGCCCTATACGCTGGGCGGCACGGCGCTGACGTATGTGCTGACCCGCAACATCACCAAGACGCTGGCGGTGCTTATGGTGGACTTCTCCTGCGCGCTGAAGCTGGCCATTCCCATCGCGGTGCTGTCCGCCATGCGGGAGAGCAGCGGCCACCGCATCTCCGTCAAGGGCGGACGCTTTCTGGAGGCCGTGGCGAAGGCCGACACCATCGTGTTCGACAAGACCGGCACGCTGACCTATGCCACCCCCAAGGTAGCTCAGATCATCACCTTCGGCAATTACAAGGAGCCGGATATGCTGCGGCTGGCTGCCTGTCTGGAGGAGCACTATCCCCATTCCATGGCCAACGCCGTGGTGGAGGAGGCCAAGAATCGCGGCCTTTCCCATGAGGAATACCACTCTCAGGTGCAGTATGTGGTGGCTCACGGCATCTCCAGCATGGTGGAAAACAAATCGGTGCTGATCGGCAGCGCCCACTTCGTGTTCGAGGACGAGGGCTGCCGTGTTCCGGAGGGCGAGCAGGAGAAATTCGACAGCCTGTCCGACGCCTACTCTCACCTGTACCTGTGCATCGCCGGAGAGCTGGCCGCCGTTATCTGCATCTTCGACCCCCTGCGGAAGGAGGCCCGCGCCGCCGTACAGGCGCTGCACGACTGCGGCATCTCCAAGGTGGTCATGATGACCGGCGACAACCGCAAGACCGCCGAGGCCGTGGCCCGTCAGGTTGGCGTGGACGCCGTGTTCGCGGAGGTCCTGCCGGAGGACAAGGCGGAGTTCGTCCGTCAGGAAAAGGCCGCCGGACGCACCGTCATCATGGTGGGCGACGGCGTCAACGACTCCCCTGCCCTGTCGGAGGCCGACGCAGGCATCGCCATCTCCACCGGCGCGGCCATCGCCCGTGAGATCGCCGACATCACCATCGCGTCGGAGGACCTGTTCGAGCTGGTGACGCTGCGGAAGCTGGGCGAGGCGCTGATGGCCCGCATCCACCGGAACTACCGGTTCATCGTGGGCTTCAACTTCTCGCTGATCGTGCTGGGCGTGGCGGGCGTTCTGCCGCCCACCACCTCTGCCCTGCTGCATAATATGTCCACGCTGGGCATCAGTCTCAAGAGCATGACCGACCTGCTGCCCGACGAAAAGAAATAATAGAGAAAGACCTCCGGGGTTCCGGAGGTCTTTTCTTATGGTATCAAAACTCCAATCGGACGATCTGCATGTTCATCATGTTGTCGCCCACCTTGGCCAAAAAGCGGAAAAATCCGCTGACGGAGGGATCGTTCAGATCCTGATAGCCCAGCATGTAGCCGCGGCTGGATACCCGCATGCCCAGTGCCCATGGTGACAGCTCCTTTTTGGCGTCCACCACGGCGAAATACGCACCCACGTCCTGAATGTTGGCGGTTTTGATCCATGTTTTCAGCATCAGCTTCACGGCCCTTCTGTTGGCCGCGTCGAACACCAGCCGTCCGTCGGGGAACACGGCGTGCATGGCCTGCACCAGTGCCTTGACCTGCTCCGTCAGAAAATAGAAGAACACGCCTGCCGCGAAGAACACCACGCCATTGGACGCATTGATCTTCCCGAACCATGAGGTGTCGTTCAGGTCGCAGGGGATGTTCTCCTCCCGCTCTCCGGCGGGCAGCAGCTCATTACGCACGTCGATAACGGCGGGAAAATCCAGATTGTAGATCTTGCACCTGCCGTTATCACAACTCCGGCCGGTATCGTCCAGCCCGCAGCCCAGATTGACCACCGCCGCGTTGGGATGGGTCCGCAGATAGTCGCGCACCTCCCACGCCAGATCGTTCTGCCGCATGGCCACCTCCAGAAAGCCGAAGCGATGCATGACGCTTTTGGACTTCCCGGCCAGCGCCGAAAAATCGTAGTCGACCTCATCCATGAGCCGGACAGCCGTTTCATCATAAAACAGCCGCGGATACAGCTCCGAGCACAGCTTCCGTCCGTACAGGGGGATCACCAGCGTCTCCTGCACGGTGTTCTTTTCAATATGGTATTTCATACGTTCCTCCGATAACCCGCTTCATCCCGGTATTCGGGATGCGCCTTCAGATATTCGTCTCGATCGCCGCAGATGGTATAGTCGCATTTGCAGCCGTTGGCACAGGTGGTGGTGCGCACCAGCCGCGCGTGGATCAGCTCCATGGACACAAAGTCCACGTTGCACAGGGCGGGCATGATGTCCGTCAGCCCGTTCTTGATGGCAAATTCCGCCGCAGGGCACGCCGTAAACTCATAATAGATAGGCTTTCCCTTCTCATAGGGGGCAACCTTCATCTCGTAATCGTGCCACTTGTCGCAGCGCGCCTTGGCCGAGGTGAACGCCTGATACATGAGCCTGCGCCAGAAGGGCTTGTTGCAGTCCACGAAGCGCAGTCTGCGGAAGGCGGGCAGGATCAGGTTTTCCTCCATCTCCTCGATCTCCCGGAAGGAGGTGACCGCCTTGCAGACGACGTAGTAGCTCAGGATGGCAATGCAGTCATAGGTGCCGCCCGCGCCGTTGTGGAAGTTCTTTCTGCCGCCCAGATCGGTGCGCCAGTCGGCGAGAAACGCCGCATACTGCCGCTGCACCTGCTCCCACACCGCTTCCCGCTGCTCCGGCGGATAATGGAGGGCGACCTTCTGCTGAATCTCTTTTTTGCAGGGCTTGGAATACAACACATGGCAGGTGCGGTCAAATTGCAGTTCGTTGTCCTTCATTCCGTCTCCTTTGATGCCGCTATACAGTTAGTCGCAACTAACTGTCCGTGTTTGAAAAAGCCGCTCACCGCGGCATTGACGGGGCTATTGTAATACGTCCGGCAAAAAATGTCAAGGTGCCCGCCAGCTTTCACGGAAAAAGCGCACCCTTCCGCATGATGGAAGGGGGTGCCAGATCGTAGAAGTCAAGTTCCGTTATCCGTGGCCTTCGGTGGCGATCATATGCATGGCATGCTCCAGCGCGCCGATCACAGCGGTCAGGTTCTCCCGCGCCGCCTTTTCCGAGCTGGGCAGGTTGAGGATCAGACTGCTGCCCCGTGTGCCCGCCACGGCGCGGGACAGCATGGCGCGGGGCGTGATCTTCAATCCCTCCACCCACATGGTCACGGGGATGGCGGGGATCTCCCGCTCCAGCACCGCCAGCGTGGCCTCCGGCGTCACATCCCGGGGCGATAGACCCGTGCCGCCGGTGGTGACGATCAGGCCGATCTTCTTCTCATCTGCGCAGTCGCGGAGCGCCGCGCTGATCTGCTCCTTTTCATCCGGCACGATGGCGGTGTGGACGACGGTAAAGCCCACCTCCTCCAGCATGCCGCAGACAGCGGGACCGCTGGTATCCTTCCGCTGTCCCCTGCTGCCCAGATCGCTGACGGTAATCACCGCCGCTGTATAGCTCATAGAGTCCCCTCCTTTTTTCGATAGCCCAGCGCCGCCGAGAGCATGGAGGCCGTGGCGCAGACCTGCTCCACAGCGGCATGAAATTCGTCGGAATGGGTGCTGCGGAACATGCCGATCACACCGATGGTGTACCTGACCTCGCCCTCCACTGTATAGACCGGCGCGGAAATGGAGCGCAGGCCGATCTTGTACTCGCCGTTTTCAATGGCGTAGCCGTTGGCGCGGCACAGGCGTATCTCCTGCATCAGCGCGGCGGGGTCGATGATGGTATGGGGCGTAAAGGGTGTCATGTTCTGCCGCCGGAGAAGCTTTTCCACCTCCTGCGGCGGCCGGTGGGCCAGAAACATTTTCCCCTGCGAGGTGCAGTAGATGGGCAGCCGCGCACCCACGTCCGAGACGATGCGCAGCTTGTCCCGCGCCTCCACCTGATCCAGTGTAATAACGCTGTCACCCTCGCAGATGGACAGCATCACCGACGCGCCGGTCTGCTGGCACAGCCGCTCCATATAGGGATGGGCCACCAGCGAGATGTCCCATGACCGCTCCACCTGTCGCCCGTACTCAAACAGCCGCAGGCCCAGCGTGTACTTGCCCTCCGCGTCCTGCGTGATCACGTCGTATGTCCGCATGGTGGTCAGCAGACCGAAAACCGTACTTTTGGGATAGCCGCACTGCTCGGATATCTCCTTCAGCGACAGAGGCTTCCCCGCCTGACTCAGCGTTTGCAGCAGCTCCATCGCCTTGGCAACAGACAGTATGATATTGCCATCCACCATGGTACAGCACCTGCCTTTCCCCTGTATCATAGTGACTTCGACCGGTTCTGTCAAGAACAATCCGACAACGCCGTCACAAAATCCGACACTATCGTACAATCAATTTGAAATCAAGCCGCGCAAAATAGTAAAATAGGCCAGATTCCAATGTGTGCCGTCAGGAGGGATACATCATGAAGCTGATCCGGACGCAGGACGCCGTGGGCCATGTACTGTGCCATGATATGACCCAGATCATCAAGGACAAGTACAAGGACGCCCGCTTCCGCAAGGGCCATGTGGTCACGGAGGAGGATATCCCCGTGCTGCTGAGCATGGGCAAGGAGCACCTCTACGTCTGGGAGATGACCCCCGGCATGGTCCATGAGAACGACGCGGCGGAGCGGCTTCTGGCTCTGTGCGGGCAGGAGAACATGACCCGCAGCGAGGTGAAAGAGGGCAAGATTGAGCTGAAGGCCGCCTGTGACGGCGTGTTTCTGGTGGACTCCCGGCGGCTGATCGCGGTAAACGGTCAGGACGAGGTGATGATCGCCACCCGGAAGGGCGGCACCGCCGTCCGCAAGGGCGACAAGCTGGCGGGCATGCGGGTGATCCCCCTCATTATTGAAGAGGGAAAGCTGCAAAAGGCCGAGCGTGCCGCAGGCACGGAGCCGCTGCTGACGCTGCGGCCCTATGTACGGAAAACCGCATGTATCGTCGCCACCGGCGGCGAGGTGAAGTCCGGTCTCATCAAGGACACCTTTACCCCCGTGGTGGTGGACAAGCTGAAGGCCTATGGCATTGAGACGCTTGAGGTGGTCTACTCCGGCGACGGCGTGGAGAACGTCCGTGACGCGGTGCTGGCCATGCGGGAGAAGCAGCCCGACATGATCCTGTGTACCGGCGGCATGAGCGTTGATCCCGACGACAACACCCCCGGCGGCATCAAGGCGGCAGGCGCCAATATCGTGGCCTACGGCGCGCCGGTGCTGCCCGGTGCCATGTTCCTGCTGGGCTATTTTGACGACGGCATGCCTGTGATGGGGCTGCCCGGCTGCGTCATGTACGCGGGCGCTACGGTGTTTGACCTGCTGCTGCCCCGTGTGGCGGCGGACGTCCCCGTTACCCGCGCCGACATTGCGGCACTGGGCGAGGGCGGGCTGTGTCTGGGCTGCAAGGAGTGCCACTACCCCATCTGCCCCTTCGGCAAATAAGAAGCGTCATACGCCCGATGGGCGTATGATTTTGAAAACCGTTATCCTCGCAAAAGAATTGCGATCAGATAAAAATGCCATCGAATGACAAGGGCCCTTGTTAATCGATGGTAAAACCAACCAAGAAAGGAAAAACATGATGAAAAAGTTTATCTCCCTGCTGCTGGCGCTGGTCATGGCGCTGAGCCTGATGGCCTGCGGCAACAATGCCGACGCCAACAATGACGCCACCAACGACGATCAGCCCCCCGCCGAGACCGTGGAGCTGACGGTGTTTGCCGCCGTCTCCCTGACCGAATCCCTGACCGCCATCGGCGAAAAGTACATGGCTGAGAACGAGAACGTGAAGATCAACTTCAACTTCGATTCCTCCGGCAAGCTGTACACCCAGATCAAGGAAGGCGCTTCCTGCGACCTGTTCATTTCCGCCGCTCCCAAGCAGATGAACCAGCTGGACGGCACCCTGAAGGATGACGCCGACAAGAACCCCGACGGTCTGGACATGCTGGTAGAGGGCAGCCGTCTGGACCTGCTGGAGAACAAGGTAGTTCTGGCCGTGGCCGAGGGCAGCGACAAGGGCATCGACAGCTTTGATAAGCTGGCCGAGCTGCTGAAGAACGGCGAAGTGACGCTGGCCATCGGCAACGAGGATGTGCCCGTGGGCCAGTACACCAAGAAGATCTTTGCCTACTACGAGATCGACGAGGCCGCCATCGCCACGAATCTGACCTACGGCTCCAACGTGAAGGAAGTCACCACCGCCGTGTCTGAGGGCACCGTGGACTGCGGCATCATCTATGCCTCCGACGCTTACTCCGCCAGTCTGACCGTGGCCGCCGAGGCCACCGCCGATATGTGCGGTCAGGTCATCTATCCCGCCGCCGTGCTGAACACCTCCGCCCAGCAGGATGCTGCCGCCGCGTTTCTGGCTTATCTCCAGACCGCCGAGGCTTCCGCCGAGTTCGAGAAGGTTCTGTTCACCCCCCTGAGCAAGTAATTACATACTGATTTCCCATATCGGGCAGGGCGCTTCATACGCCCTGCCCACATCCCGTTTTCGTGCTGAAAACGATCCTATCAGGAGGTCTCCCATGGATTGGTATCCCCTCTTAAACTCGTTGCGCATCGCCGCCATTTCTGCGGTGGTGGTGTTCTTCGCGGGCATCGCCGCGGCGTACTATATCGCCAAGCTCCCGCGTTTGGTCAAAGGTATTCTGGACGTGATCCTGACGCTGCCCCTTGTCCTGCCGCCAACGGTGGTGGGCTATCTGCTGCTGCGTGTGCTGGGCCCCAAGCGGCTCATCGGCGCATGGGTGCTGGAGACCTTCGGCATCCGGCTGGTAATGACATGGTGGTCCGCCATCTTCGCCACGGTTGTGGTGGTATTTCCCCTGATGTACCGCACCGTCCGGGGCGCGTTCGAGGCTTTTGACGAGACGCTGGGCCTGTCCAACACCTACATCTTCTGGCACATCCGCATGCCCTACTGCCGTCAGGGCGTGCTGGCGGGCGCGGTGCTGGCCTTCGCCCGCGCACTGGGCGAGTACGGCGCCACCTCCATGATCGCCGGTTATACCCCCGGCAAGACCGCCACCGTGTCCACCACCGTCTATCAGCTGTGGCAGATCAACAACGACGCGCTGGCCCTGAAATGGGTACTGGTGAACGTGGGCATCTCCGCCGTGATATTGCTGGTGGTGAACATGCTGGAGAAGAAAAACCTGCTGGCCGCTTCCAGCTGGAGGGGTTGGAGAAGAAATACCCCGCTCAGCTCTCCGGCGGACAGCAGCAGCGTGTGGCGCTGGCCCGTATTCTGGGCTATCCTGCTGGATGAGCCGTTCTCGGCACTGGACAGCTTTCTCAAGTGGAACCTCGAGCTGGAGCTGGCCGATCTGCTGGCCGGTTTCGGCGGCCCGATCCTGTGGGTCAGCCACGATCTGGGCGAGTGCTACCGCAACTGCAAGACCGTCTGCGTGATGGAGAACGGCGTCTCCTCCCCTGTGACGGACATGAAAACACTGGTGCAGCATCCCGCCACGCAGGGCGCCGCCCGGCTGGCAGGCTGCCGCAACTTCCTGCCCACCCGGCGCTGCGGCGATGGCGTCCGCATTGACGGCTGGGACATCACCCTGCCGCTGAAGGCCGATGCCGAACAGGTCACCGTAGCCATCCCCGACAGCGCCATCTCTCTGGGGGACGGCCCGTACACCGCCCGCGTTTTCCGGGTCATTCAGGATCTGGAGACCTCGGTGGTGCTGCTCCAGCCGGAGCACGCACCGGACGCGGTGATGCTCCGCGCCGCCGCCGCGGATATCGGGTCGGCCACGCCGGGAGAAGCGATCGCTTTCCGCCTTCAGGCAGAGAAATGCCTGTGCTACTGACAGAATAATACCGCGCCGCCGCAGGAAATTCCTGCGGCGGCGTTTTTTCCTCGTGGACGTTTTTTGTTGGATTTCCTTCCTTTTTATTCCAATTTTCTGGCAAAATAGCCCTTTAGACTGATAAAGAAAAATGATAAAACAACGAAAATTGATAAAACTGATGAACAATACTCTTGCTTATTTGGTAAGAATCAGCTATAATGGATAACGACAATACTATTTTGCCTGTGAAAAAGAGAGAGACAGCGGCAGGGTCGCTGTGGTTATGAGTTAAAATCGTGGAAGCAAAGAAAAATGTACGTTCTCTGTGGACAAGGGACTTTACGATCATTACGCTGGGCAGCGTTGTTTCCATGCTGGGCAACAGCATGTCGGGCTTCGCGCTGAGCCTGCTGGTGCTGGATTATACCCAGTCCAGCATGCTGTACGCCATCTATATCGCCACCTTTACGGTGCCGCAGATCGTGATGCCCATTTTCTCCGGCGCGATTCTGGATCGCTTTTCCCGAAAGAAAACGATCTATACGCTGGACTTCATTTCATCGGGGATCTACCTCGGCGCGGCATGGATTCTCAGCCGCGGATGGTTCAGCTTTCCGGTGCTGGCGGTGGGATGCTTCGTTATCGGCTCCATCAACAGCATATACATGGTAGCATACGACAGCTTTTATCCGCTGCTCATCACCGAGGGAAACTACTCCAAGGCCTACTCCATCGCCAGCGTACTGGAAACGCTGTCGGCTGTAATGGTCCCGGTGGCTACATTCATTTATAATAAGGCGGGCATCGCGCCGCTGCTGGCAGGCAATGCCCTGTGCTTCCTGATCGCGGCCATCGCGGAGACCCGGATCAAGGCGGAAGAGAAATATATCGAGCAGCAGAAGCAGAACCTGACCGCGCAGCAAAGCTCCGGACGGCGGCTGCTGCTGGATATCAAAGAGGGCTTTCTGTACCTGTCCGGCGAAAAAGGCCTGCTGGCGGTGGCGGCGTATTTTACGTTCAGCTGTCTGGCCGGCGGCGCGTCGCAGGTCATCACGCTGCCCTACTTCAAGGGCACGTTTGAAAACGGCGAGTATGTCTACATGCTGGTGTGGGGCATGGCGCTGGTAGGCCGCGCAATGGGCGGTCTGCTCCACTATAAGGTGCAGCTCCCCACAAAACACAAATACGCCATCGCGCTGGCCGTATACATTATCATATCTTTGTCAGAGGGCTTTTACCTCTATACGGCGATCCCGGTCATGGCGATCCTGTGCTTCCTTAACGGCGTACTGGGCGTGACCAGCTATACGATCCGCATTTCCGCCACGCAGAGCTATGTGCCGGACGAGAAAAAAGGACGCTTCAACGGTGCGTTCAATATGCTGAACACCGTGGGAAGCCTTACCGGCCAGCTGGCGGCGGGCGCACTGACGGCAGTGCTGCTGCCGCGCACGGTGCTGACCGGCTTCATGATGGTAGCAGTTATCGCGGCGGTGGTATTCATCGGCGGAAACCGCACGGCGGTCAGCGCCATTTACAACCGCCAGCAATAGCAACTATGGCAAACCGGCAGCCTGACCGCACAGGCTGCGCAACACAACAAGGAGGAACCGACCATGAAATTTTCAGAGATGCCTTATCAGCGCCCTGATCCGGAGGCAGTCAAGCAGCAGATGACCGCTTTGACCCAGCGGCTGGAGCACGCGGCGTCCTATGAGGAGGCGCGGCAGGCCTTTCTGGATCAGCAGGCAGCGTCCCGCTCCGTGGAGACGCAGGCGACGCTGGCATCCGTCCGCCACTCCATCGACACCCGCGACGCTTTCTATGACGCGGAGGAAAAGTTCTGGAACACCTTCGGGCCGGAGCTGGAGGAGTATGAGCAGGCATGGAAGGCCGCTATGCTGGCCTCCCCGTTCCGCAAGGACTTTACCGCCGAGTTCGGCGATCTGATGTTCCTGAATACCGAGATCGCCCGCAAGAGCTTCTCCCCGGAGATCATTCCGGAAATGCAGCAGGAGAACGAGCTGACGCAGGAGTACGAAAAGCTGCTGGCTTCGGCGCAGGTCCCCTTCGAGGGCAAGGTCTACACCCTGTCCCAGCTGCAGCCTATGAAAACGGATCTTGACGACGCGCGCCGTCTGGCGGCATGGAAGGCCGACGCCCAGTGGTCCATGGAGCACGCCGAGGAGCTGGACACCCTGTACGACAAGCTGGTGCACCTGCGGGACACCATGGGCAAGAAGCTGGGCTATGAGGGCTATACCACGCTGGGCTACTACCGCATGACCCGCAACTGCTACACCAAGGAGGACGTGGAGAAGTTCCGCGCCGCGGTGCAGAAATATCTGGTGCCGGTGGCCGACAAGATCTACCGCAAGCAGGCGGAGCGGCTGGGCAAGAGCTATCCCCTGAGCTTCGCGGACGCGGCGCTGGAGTTCCGTTCCGGCAACCCCCGCCCCGTTGGCGCGCCTGACGATATTCTGGCGCAGGGCATGAAGTTCTACGGCGAGCTGTCGCCGGAGACGAAGGAATTCTTCCGCACCATGCTGGACAACGAGCTGCTGGATGTGCTGAGCACCGAGGGCAAGCGGGCCGGCGGCTACTGCACCAGTCTGGGCGACTACGAGGTCCCCTTCATTTTCGCCAACTTCAACGGCACCCAGCATGACGTGGAGGTGGTGACCCACGAGGCCGGTCACGCCTTTGCCAGCTGGGTCAACCGCAAGCGCATCCCCTCCAGCTATATCTGGCCTACCATGGAGGCCTGCGAGGTACACTCCATGAGCATGGAGTTCTTTGCGTGGCCGTGGGCCGAGGGCTTCTTCGGCCCGGATACCCGCAAGTTCCTGTACAGCCATCTGGCCGGTGCGCTGACGTTCATTCCCTACGGCACCATGGTGGATCACTTCCAGCATATCGTCTACGAGAAGCCCGACATGACGCCCGCAGAGCGCAATGCCGCATGGAAAGAGCTGACCGCTGTCTATACGCCCTGGCTCAACATGAACGACAGCGACCTGCCCTTCTATACCGAGGGCCGCCGCTGGCAGCGTCAGACCCATATCTACGTCACGCCCTTCTACTACATTGACTATTGTCTGGCGCAGACCGTGTCGCTGGAGTTCTGGGCCATGATCCAGAAGGATCCGGCCGATGCGTGGAAGCACTATATGGCCTACGCCGAGCAGGGCGGCAGCCGTACCTTCACTGAGCTGCTGCGGAACGCCGGTCTGGAAAGCCCCTTTGACGAAAACTGCCTGCGGGGCGTGTGCGCCGCGGCGGAAAAGTGGCTGGATGATTACGACATGACCGGCATCCTGTAATGGCCGAGGAAAAAAAGCGGCGGGGACGCCGCGACCATCTCAATGACTTCTACCGCGATGTATCCGGCAACTACATCTATACCGGCGCGTGCTATGTCTGCACCGGTGGGCCGCAGGCGCGTACCGTGCTGCTGCGCCGCCTGTGGCTGATGACCGTCGTAATGGCGATCGCGGTGGTGGCCGGAGGCTGTATCTCCGCGCCGGGCGTCGGGCGGTGCTTCTATGTGCTGCTGCCCTATGCCGCGCAGATCGGCGTCACCGGCAGCATCGTGTGGGCCATGACACGCTGGCAGGTAAGGGAGTACCCCATGCGTGCCTATGTCTATCAGGCGACGGTGAAGGCCCTGCCGGGCCGCTGTCTGGCCGGTGCCATACTGGCCGGAGCCGGTCTGATCGCCGAAACGGTGTACCTGCTGCTCTCCGGCAGCGGCGGACGCGGCGCGGCGGCGGCAGTTTATCTGCTGCTTCAGGCATGCGTCCTTGTGCTGGCGCTGCTGGCACGCCGCAGCGTGCTGCAAAGCCAATGGCAGCCGGCGGAGGGCAGTAACGGCCTGACAACCGAATAAGGGAGACTGCCGCCTTTCCGGTACGGAACAGCGCCCTGAACCGTGCGCTTTGCCGGCAAACGACAGTCTCATAAATGGGGGTACCCCCATTTCCTGCGCGCTTCGCGCGCAGGAGCATTGTGTGTGCTCTGCGGGCATATGCCCGTTGTTGCAAATATTAAAAAGGAGAATGATTTATGAAAAAAACACTCGCGCTGATCCTGTCTCTGATCATGTGTGTCAGCCTGTTCACCGCCTGCGGTAACGGCAACAACAATGGTCAGCAGGATTCGACCACCAAGACTCTTGTGGTCGGTACGCAGAACTTCGACGGTAAGTTCTCTCCCTTCTTCTACACCAACGATTATGAAAACCAGGTCATGAGCATGGTTTTCGACGCCCTGCTGGGCACCGACCGTGAAGGCGCCGTGGTGCTGAAGGGCATCGAGGGCGACGTTCGTCCCTACAACGGCACCGACTATACATACACCGGCATTGCCGACTGTGATATCGTCGAGAACGCCGACGGCACCGTGGACTACAACATCACCATGAAAGAGGGCGTGAAGTTCTCCGACGGTACCGAGATGACCATCGACGACGTTATCTTCTCTTACTACGTCCTGCTGGACCCCACCTATGACGGTGTGTCCACTCTGTACTCCATCCCCATCGAGGGTCTGGAGGCCTACCGTTCCGGTATGGATTCCCGCATGAACCTGATCCTGGCTGCCGGTCCTGACGGCTACACCGCCAACGACTACTTCACCGAGGATCAGTACAACACCTTCTGGGCTGCCTTCAACGCCGCTGGCGAGAAGTTCGCTCAGGAGATCGTGGATTACTGTGTGGCCACCGGCAACGCTGCTGACGCCAACGATGTCGCTACCGCCGCTGGCGCTTGGGGCTTCGACGGTCTGGCTGCCGACGCTACCGCTGCTGACTTCTGGGCCGCCATCGTGGCTAAGTACGGCTATGACATCACCGACGAGGGCATCAACGCCGAGACCGCCGGCACCAGCATCTCCGCTCTGATCGAGGCCGAGATCGGTGACACCTTCTCCGACTACACCGTCGGCGTGCAGACCGGTGAGTCCGCCGCCAACGTCTCCGGTATCGTCAAGACCGGCGACTACTCCATGACCGTCACCCTGACCGAGGTCAGCGCCAGCGCGATCTATCAGATCCCCGTGACCGTCTGCCCCATGCACTACTACGGCGAGACCGAGAAGTACGATTACGACAACAACAAGTTCGGCTTTGACAAGGGCGACCTGTCCCACGTCAAGTCCGTCACCTCCGCTCCTGTCGGCTCCGGCCCCTACACCTTCGAGAGCTATTCCAACGGCGCTGTGACCCTGCAGAAGAACGCCGGCTACTGGAAGGGCGAGCCCAAGATCGATACCATCATCTGGCGCGAGATGCAGGATGTGGATAAGATCCCCGGCGTCGTTTCCGGTACCATCGACATCACCGATCCCTCCTACTCTTCCGAGGCTGCCGAGCAAATCAAGAAGGCCAACTCCAACGGCGAGATCTCCGGTGACGTGCTGCAGACCGATCTGGTCGCCAATCTGGGCTATGGCTACGTCGGCTTCAACGCCAACCGCGTGAAGGTCGGCAACGGCAATGGCGGCGACGAGGCCTCCAAGGATCTGCGTAAGGCTATCGCTACCGTGATCGCTGTTTACCGTGATGTGGCTGTCGACTCCTACTATGGTGAGTTCGCCAACGTCATCAACTACCCCATCTCCGATACCTCTTGGGCCGCTCCCCGTGTCACTGATGAGGGCTACAAGGTCGCCTTCTCCGTCGACGTGGACGGCAATGACATCTACACCGAGGGCATGACCGCTGACGAGCGTTACGCCGCCGCCAAGCAGGCCGCTCTGGGCTACTTCGAGGCTGCTGGCTACACCGTCACCGACGGCAAGATCACTGCTGCTCCTGCTGACGCTCCCATGGACGCTGAGGTCATGGTCGGCGGCAGCGGCACGGGCGACCACCCCACCTTCATGGCTCTGACCCTGGCCTCCGAGGCTCTGAAGGAGATCGGCTTCAACCTGATCGTCTCCGATATGTCCAACTTCTCCGAGATGACCAACGCCATCAACGCCGGCAACGTGGATATGTTCGCCATGGCATGGCAGGCCACTCCCGATCCCGATATGTATCAGATCTATCACAGCAACGGCGGCTCCAACGAGAAGTCCTACTGGATCAAGGACGCTGAGCTGGACGACCTGATCATGCAGGCCCGCCAGTCCACCGATCAGACCTATCGTAAGACCATGTATAAGGAGTGCCTGGACATCGTGGCCGACTGGGCGGTGGAGATCCCTGTCTACCAGCGTCAGAACTGCATCATTCTGTCCTCCCAGCGGGTGAACCTGGATACCGTCACTCCCGACATCACCACCTATTGGCCCTGGTACAACGATCTGGAGCTGCTGGACGTTAAGTAAGCTTCGGTTCTATACATCTGTTTTTTCCTTAAAGGCTCCGACCTTTAAGATGGGTACCCTGCGGCTGAAAAGCCGCAGGGTATCCTATCCCCAGACTCTCTGCGTATGAGTCAGGCGGTTCGACGTCCATGCCGGAACGACTGCCTGATACGCAAAGACCCGTCATCATTACGCAGTACCATATCAAACGAGGGCGGCCATCCCCTGCGCAGGGCATGGCCGGCTGAAAACGGAGGGATCATATGCGCAAATTTTTAGTCAAACGCACGCTGCTGTCAATTCTGATCTTGTTTTTCGTGACATTCATCATCTATGTGTTGATGCGCTGTCTCCCCGCCTCTTATGTGGAAACGATGGCGCGGCAGCTGTCTCAGGCCCCCGGCTCCAAGCCCTATGAGGAGTGGCTGGCACAGCTGAACGCACAATACGGTCTGGATCTGGATCTGATCCCCGGCTTTTTCGTACAGCTGAAAAACCTTGTTACCGGCAACTTCGGCGACAGCTGGAAGTATACGGTACCCGTGCTGCAAAAGTTCAACGAGGTCATTTGGGTGTCCTTCATCATGGGCGCCATCTCCCTTGTGTTTGAGCTGCTGATCGCGGTGCCTCTGGGTATCGTGGCCGCCACCAAGCAGTACAGCGTGACTGACTATACCGTCACCACCATCGCCCTGCTGGGCATGTCCCTGCCTACCTTCTTCTTCGCCACGCTGCTGAAGCTGGTGTTCTCCGTGAAGCTGGGCTGGTTCGATCTGGTGGGTCTGACAGGACGTGACTTCAACACACTGAGCGCCTTCGGCCAGCTGCTGGATATGGCAAAGCATCTGGTGCTGCCCATCGTGACGCTGGTGTTCATCTCCATCGGCCCGTGGATGCGCTACGTCCGCACCAACATGCTGGAGGTACTGAATGCCGACTATATCCGTACCGCCCGCGCCAAGGGCCTGTCGGAAAAGAAGGTCATTTATCACCACGCATTCCGCAACACGCTGATCCCGCTGGTAACCTTCATCGGCGGCAGCCTGCCCGGCCTGTTCGCCGGCGCCCTGATCACCGAGACGCTCTTCGCCATCCCCGGTATCGGTTACATCTCCTATAACGCCATGGTGGCCGGCGATATCCCGTTCTCCATGTTCTACATGACGTTTTTGGCGATCCTGACCCTGTTGGGCAACCTGATCTCCGACATTCTGTACGCCGTGGTCGACCCGCGGGTACGCATCGCTTGAGAAAGGAGGACGTGAAGCATGAGTTATTTCGACGATAAGAAGGATAAAGATTTGTCCGTTCCCGGCCATGGGCAGGGAATGCCGGGCACCGATGCCCGCCGCCGCTCCTACGAGCTGAACGAGGAATACGCAGGCAAGGACAACACGCCCTCCGAGGACAACAAGCCTCATGAGGATTACTCTCTGAGCGACGACCGCCGCGTCAAGGTCCTGTCGCCCGGTACGCTGGTGGCCAAGCGGTTCTTCCGCAACCGGCTGGCCGTGGTGGGCCTGACCATTCTGGCTGTCATGTTCATCTTCTCCTTTGTCGGCGGCCTTGTCAGCCCCTACGGACAGGATCAGGTATTCTACCGCGATGATATCCAGATGAAGGAATACGCCGCCATGTCCGAAAATACCGAGTACCGCTATCTGGTGACGGACGGACAGGAGTTCGGCGCCGTTCTGCAGGCGCAGCTGACGCTGCACATGGGCAAGAACGAGGAATTCACCTACAAGGGCATCACCTATACCGTCACGGAGGAGGGCGACAGCCTGTATTCCGTGTCGCAGGGCGACACGCTGCTGGCGGTGGCCTATAAGGACATCATCAACCCCAGTGTCACCGGCGAGAAGTTCAGCTTCAACTTCACCTTCAACGCTCTGAAGGCCCACGTCAACGGTGAGCCGGAGTTCACCGCCGACGGCAAGACCTATGCCATGGACGACGGCAGCGTTATGCTGGACGGCGAGGAGATCGCCTACATCAGCCGCTACGTGATCCAGTCCAAGGTAGCCGGCACCGTGATCTCCAAGGAGTTCAAGGAGCGCGTCCTCGAGGCCGTGGAAAAGGGCGAAACAAAGATCGAATACACCAACGAGAACGGCGAGGTCCGCGAGATCGAGCTGTCCTATAACCCCGCCAAGTATCAGTGGTCCATCAAGGAGGGTACGTTCACCCGCGTGTTCGACGACTACTCCTTCCCCACCAAGACGCATCTGCTGGGTACCGATAAGAACGGTATGGATATGCTGACCCGCCTGATGTACGGCGGCCGCGTGTCCCTGTGCATCGGCTTCATCGTGGTCATCATTTCCGCCACGCTGGGCGTGATTCTCGGCGGCGTCTCCGGCTACTTCGGCGGCTGGGTGGACAATTTGATCATGCGTATCGTGGATATTTTTTACTGCATCCCCTCCACGCCCCTCATCATCATTCTGGGCGCGGCCATGGACGGTATGCGCGTCGATCCGCAGATCCGTATGCTGTACCTGATGCTGATTCTTGGCTTCCTTGGTTGGCCGGGCATCGCCCGTCTCGTCCGCGGCCAGATCCTGTCCCTGCGTGAGCAGGAGTTCATGACCGCCACCGAGGCCTGCGGCATCAGCGTTTCCCGCCG
>ENA-UOJG01002039-UOJG01002039.1-human-gut-metagenome-genome-assembly--contig:-C47-NODE-2039-length-18632-cov-8.143080_pt1 | contig 18632 bp, 14 predicted proteins | sample MGYA00242340_ERZ723887 | MGnify/ENA metagenome assembly ERZ723887 | reverse complement strand
CGGAGTGCAAATTATGTCCGCAGACGAAGCGCCGACGGTGAAATCACCGTCCGTTATTGTCCCTCCAAACGCGAGCGCTCCGGCGTCGATTAAAAATTCCCCGACCTTTTGCGCTGACGTGAATTTAAGCAGAGCGTTGTCGCCCGAAAGCGTCACTTTGTCTATCGCAAGCTCCGAATTAAATTCGAGATTTCCGGAGCGCACCTCAACGGTAAAGCTCTCTATGTCGGTTTCGGAAGTAGAATCTCCGAAGAAAGTCTTTGCCGACTGGAGGTTTACAGTCTGCTTTACGCTCCCGTTTCCGCTGTCCATAACGAACGCCACGGACGCGGTTGAGCCTATTGAGTTTTGATAGACCTCCCTCTGCCATTGCTCGGAGGAATCCGGCGAATAGTTCGCCGTGCTCGAGCGCGTAAACGCGCCCGTCCAGACGCCGCCCTGAAAAACCCCGTCGGAGTTCGAGACAAAGTTTACGTCGACCGTCGTGGAAAGCCATTTTGTGGCGCTGAAAACTCCCCTTCCCGAGAGCCCGCCGATATTTCCGACCACGTGCGGGTTGAATTTGGTGTAGCCGGTTCCGCTCGGCCAGAGGGCTCCGCCGCCGGCTTCGCTCAGGGTAAAGCGTATAAAACCGCTGTCGCCTGAATGGTTGAATTGCAGCTGTCCGCCGACGTTAAAATAATACGTGCCGGTTCTGGCGGACGCGCCGGTTTCCATGTTGTAGTCGTTCTGGCACTGCATGACCACATTCATGTAATTCGACGAATTGAAAACGAGATTCCCGCCGACTTGAAATCCGTTGTTGCCCCCGCCATTCCCGCACTGGGAAACGACAAACCCCCTCCTGTTCACGTCGGTATCGGAGAAATTCAGAATCGTATCCTCCACGCTGCCCACCCAAGTGCCGCCGTTTAGGTTGAAAGTGCCTCCCGACGCATTGACAGTTATGGAATTGACAATGGGCATTACATAATAATTCAGCCATGTAATTTTGTCAAACACCAGATTTGTAGACGCCGAAACGTCTGCGGGCGCCGCGCTTCCGTCGGAAAGCTTCCACGAAGCCGCCAAATTCAAATTCTGCGAGGAATTGTCGTAATAATACGTATTCTGGTCGACATCCTGCGCAAACGCGCAGGAGACTGCGAAAACCGCCGCCGCCAAAACGGAGGAACGAACCGGCATTATATCAATTAATTTCATGACTGTCTATATGTTAAAGCAACATACGAACCTTTGCCCCGCCACAAAAAACAGTCGTTTTTTTATGCATGGACGGGTTAGAAATCCGCAATATGTCCGCCTGTTTAGAGTTTTATTTATGTCGCCGCCGTCAAATAGGCTATTGCAAATATATTCCCGCCGATTGGCGAAATTCGATTTTGCGCAATGCCCCCTTTAATTAAACGACCGTTTATTTCTACAATGGCGTTTGCGGCTTGTCAATAGATATTTATGTCGGCTATTCCGAAAGGCCGAACCGCTTGAAAACCCCCGTTCACTCCGGAGAGGAAGCCCTTTCCCCGCCGCCGAGAAAGCGCGACCACAACGCCGCCATGAACGCCGTCAGGGGAATGGCAAGTATCATTCCCAAAATGCCGTCGAGCGCAATGCCCCAGAAGAACACCGAAAATATTATGACGGTGGGGTGCAGGCCCGTCTTGCCGCCCATAATTTTGGGCGTAAGAAAATAGCCTTCGAGCATCTGCACCGCAACGAACACGCACAGCGCGAACGCCGCCGTCAACAGCCCGCCGCCCGGCTGGAAAAACGCCGTCGGCAGGATTGTCCCGAGCCCCACTATCGTTCCGAAATACGGGATTATGTTCAGCATTCCCGCCGCAAATCCGAGCAGGAAGCCGAATTTCACCCCGACGAGCGTCAGGCCGAGGCCTATGAGAATGCCCATGATGAAGGCTATCGTCATCTGCCCCCTGAAAAACGCCGACATTATAGACGCGAACCTGCGGGCGAAAAACATCGAGTCCTCCTTCATCTTCGGGCTCATAAAGCCTATGTTGTTCTCCAAAAAAGCGAAGAAGTCGAACCGCGAGGTCAGCATGTAGTAAAGATAAATGGGCGCGACAGCAAACGCCGCGGCGAACGACGCGAACGCCACCACCCCGCCCGTCGCGCTCGCGGCGGTCTTGAAGAAATTGCCCACATATCCGAGCGCGACCGAAACCGAGAGGTTTTTCAAAGCCCCTTCCTTTAACGTCGCGGACTTTTCGGCGATTATATCTTTCAGCTGCGGGAAATGCTCCGAAAGCCACGCGGATACGCGCGCCACAAAGTCCGGAAGAGAGGCGCAAAGCGCGTAGATTTCCGACACGAGCGCCGGCAGGACGGCGACGAGGCAGCCCGCCGCGGCGAGCGCGAGGACGGCGAGCATAATCCAGCACGCGGCGGTTCTGCCGACTTTCAGCCTCACCGCCATGAAATCCACCGCAGGCTTCAAGATGAAAGACAGTATCACCGCGAGCGCCAAGGGCCAGACGACCGCCCCGAACTTGTCGAGAAACGCCCCCGCTATTTTGAGGGCCGCGATCGCGAATCCGCCTATGGCGCAAACCGACACGCATAGAATCGCCGCGCCCGCCACTTTTTGCTGGAAACCGTTTAACATTTGAAAAATATATAACGCCCAAAAAAGCGACAATGCAAACAAATTCATCAGCCTCCGGCTCCGGCGCGGCGCGGAAGAGGACGGCTTCAAAAAAGCGCGCGGCAAAGCCCGCGGACGCTGGATTCATAGAGGTAAGGGGAGCATGCGAGCACAACCTCAAAAACGTGGACGTGGACATTCCGCGCGGGAAGCTCGTGGCGTTTACGGGGCGCAGCGGCTCGGGCAAGACGACGCTGGCTTTCGACACCATTTACGCCGAGGGATACCGCAAGTACATGGAGAGCCTTTCCGCCGACGCGCGGCGCGCCCTCAGCCAGATCGACAGGCCGGCGGTGGGCTCCATATCGGGGCTCTCGCCGGTGATAGCCATAGAGCAGATGAAGTCGCTCGGCTCCAACCCGCGCAGCACGCTCGCGACTCTCACGGAAATAGCCGACTACTCCCGCCTGGTTTGGAGCGTGGCGGGAGAGCAGCGGTGCCCGCGCGACGGCGGCAGGATATCGCGCCGCAGCCTTGACGAATGCGTCGACGCCGTCCTCGCCCTGCCGCCAGACGCGCGCGCTTACGTCCTCGCCCCGCGGATTTCGGGCAAACCCTCCGCGCTGAAAGAGGAGCTCAAATCGCTGCGCCAGCAGGCGTGGCAGCGCGCGAGGGTCGCGGGGGAAATACTCGAGCTCGACGACCCCGCCGCCGAAAAGCGGATTTTCTCGTCCCTGCCGGCGTCCAAAACCCATTCCCTCGAGCTCGTGGTGGACAGGTTTACGTCGGCGTCGGCCTCGCGCGACAGGGTGGCGGACTCGTTGGAGCTGGCGTTCAAGGAGGGCGCCGATTCGGCGACGGTGCTTTACTCGTCGCAGTCGCAGACCGCGGGCGAGTGGAAACCGCTGCGGCTGAGCTGCGCGCTCGCCTGCGAAATTTGCGGCGAGACTTTCAAGGACCTCACGGTGCGCAGCTTTTCTTTCAACCACCCCGACGGCGCGTGCCGCCATTGCGGGGGAATCGGGAGGGTGATGCGCGCCTCCGCCGAGCTCGCCGTGCCGGACGACTCCAAGAGCGTGCGCGCGGGCGCCGTCAAGGCGTGGAGATACGGGGCGAAGAGCATGATAATAAAGCGCAAGTCCATACTCCGCCAGCTTTCCGAACAGATCCCCTTCGACATAAACGCCCCGTGGCGCGACCTCCCCAAAAAAGTCCGCGACACAATCCTGTTCGGCGACCCGTCGCGCGCGTTCATGCTGAGGCTGCGGCGCGGGAACTCGCGCCCCGAGCCGGTCGCGTTCGGAGGGGTGCTCGCGGACGTGGACAGAATCTGCAAGACAACCCCGAGCGACGCCCTGCGCGCGCGCCTGAGCGTGTTCCAAACCTCCGCCCCCTGCCCCGAATGCGGCGGGGCGCGGCTCTCCGAGAGGTCGAGAAACGTGTTCGTCGGCGGGGTTTCGTACGACAGGTTTTTTGCGATGAGCGTCGACGAGGCGCGCGCTTTCGTCGGCGGGTTGCTCAAAGACCCCGTATACGCGGCGGTCTCGGAGGCGCTCGAGGGATTGTCGGCGCGCCTGGAATTTCTCGACAGGGTCGGGCTCTCGTACCTCACGCTCGACCGCGAGGCCTCCACCCTCTCGGGCGGCGAGGCCCAGCGCGCGCGGCTCGCCACGCAGCTCGGGATGAACCTCACGGGCGTCACCTATGTGCTCGACGAGCCCACGATAGGACTGCACCCCGCCGACGACGACATGCTCATAGGCGCCCTGCGCAGCCTGCGCGACGGCGGCAACACCGTGCTGCTCGTCGAGCACGACGAGGCCGCCCTCAAAGCCGCCGACTGGATAGTGGAACTCGGGCCCGAAGCGGGCGAAAACGGCGGCAGGCTGGTCTTCAACGGCACGGCGGAAGAGTGCGCCAAATCCGAAACATCGCGCACGGGCATGTACCTATCGGGCCGCGCGAAAGTCGGGAGGCCGTCGCCGAGGCTCTCCCCCGGCGGGCGGTGGCTGGAAGTCAAAAAGGCGCGCGAAAACAACCTCAAAAGCGTTAACGCCAAATTTCCCGCGGGGCTGTTCACGGTGGTCTGCGGCGTGTCGGGCTCGGGCAAGAGCACGCTTGTAAACGACATACTCGCTAAGGCCGCCGCTTTCAGGCTCAACGGCGCCAAGGAGGTCTGCGGCGCGCACGGCGGAATATCGGGGCTCGAAAACTTCACTGCATGCGTGAGGGTCGACCAGTCGCCGATCGGCAAGAGCCCGCGCTCAAACCCCGCGACCTACACAAAGCTCTTCGATCTCCTGCGGGAGCTGTATTCCCAGTGCCCCGCCGCGAAAGTGCGCGGCTACGGCCCGGGAAGGTTCAGCTTCAACCTGAAAGGCGGCAGGTGCGAAAACTGCCGCGGCGACGGCTCGATACGGCTGGACATGCAGTTCTTGGGCGACGTGTACGTCGCCTGCCCGAGCTGCGGCGGAAAGCGGTACAACCGCGAGACGCTCGAGGTGCGCTACAAGGGGCTGAACATCGCGGACGCCCTGAACCTCACCGTCGAAGAGGCGTCGGAGGTCTTTTCCGCCCACCCGCGCATAATGGCAAAGCTCGACACCCTGCGCGACGTGGGGCTCGGCTACATCAGGCTCGGGCAGGCGGCGAACACGCTTTCGGGCGGCGAGGCCCAGCGCATAAAGCTCTCGCTCGAACTCTCGCGGCGCACGCGCGGGCACGCGCTCTACATTCTCGACGAGCCCACAACCGGCCTGCACTGGGACGACGTCGACAGGCTCCTCAAGCTGCTCTTCGGGCTTAGGGACGCCGGAAACACGGTAGTAGTCATAGAGCACCACCCGGACTTCGTGCGGCTCGCAGACTGGCTCGTGGAGCTCGGGCCCGAGGGGGGCGCCGGAGGCGGCAGGATAATTTTCGAGGGGACGCCGGACGATCTCGCAAAGGCGGATACGCCAACCGCTAAATTCTCCCTGAACAACCGCCGATAAATATTGTCAAACAGGCGCGGGCGCGCCGCGGAAAAAACCGCGCGCCGCGCGCGGAACCAATAAAAAAGGATTTATGAACCTGGTCGAATCCGACATCGACACAAAACGGTTGAGAGACATAAAACTTGCGGACAAGCCGAAAATCGACTTTTTGCTTTCGCTCGCCCCGAATCCCGGGTGCGAAAACTGCTTCGCAAACCTCTTCATGTGGGGCGAGGTCTACGGGCTGGAGATTTTGGAAATCGGAGAGCGGCGCGCCGTCGTCTACAACGGCCGCGACAAATACCTGTACTTCCCGCTGGGCGGCCTGCCGCAGCCGACGGAGCTCGCGGAAATATGCGCCGCATTCGCGCGGGCGGGGCTCGTCGCGCCGCGCTCGCGCGTCTACAACGTCCCGCCCGACTACCCGCAAATCTTCCCCTCCGCCCGCGAGCTCTTCGACTTCGACGAAAATCCCGACGAGGCCGACTATCTCTACGACGTCGAAAGGCAGATCGCCCTCTCGGGCCCGAAGCTGCGCAAAAAGCGCAACCACATAAAGCACTTCCTCGCCCAAAACCCGCAGATGCGCGTGGAGCCGCTCTGCGAGGAAAATTTCGCGCAGGCGATGCGCTTCATGGACGCCGAGGACGAAAAGAAATGCCTGTTCGCCGAAGAGGTCGCCATAGGCCGCGCGTTCGCAAATTTCCGCGGGCTCGGGCTGTACGGCTGCGTGCTCTACTCCGGTCCGGATAAAATAGCCGCCGCCGCGGCGATGGGGGAAATTTCCGGCGGCGCGCACTCGGTCCACTTCGAAAAATCCGACAAGCTCACGGACGGCGCGAGCCAGATGATAGTCAGGTGCGAGGCCGAGGCGATACGCGGACGCGGCGGCAAATTCATGAACCGCGAGCAGGATCTCGGCGACCCGAACTTGCGCCGCGCAAAGGAATCGCTCGACCCCGACATTATGTACCGGAGGCTCGGGGCGAGGCCCAAAAACGCCTGAGGCCATGATAAGGATTTCGCAGATTCCCGCCGGCGCCGCAAAAGCCTGCGCCCCGCAAGTCCAAAGGCTCTACGAGCTCGCGGGCTGGTCGGAGTCGGGCGCCGGCGCCGAAAGCGTCGAGAGGGCTCTCAAAAATTCCCACTGCGCGTTCGGCGCATTCGACGGGCGCAAATTGGTGGGTTTTTTCCGCGCGCTCTCCGACGGGGTGTCCGACGCCTACCTGCTCGACCTCTTCGTGGATCCCGAATACCGCGGCAGGGGAATCGCGAGCGAGCTCGTCGCGCGGATAGTCGCAAGGCTGAAATCGGACGGCATAGAGTGGATAACCGCCATATCCACGCCCGAGGCGAAAAACATGTATTTGAGAATCGGAAGGCGAATGAAGTCCCACACGCCTATAAGGTTTTTATAGCGCATAGGCGGCGCAAAAGGCGGGAAATCTTGCGCGTTTTTGTCCGGAGCGCGCGCAGGCCGCGCAAACCGCCATGGTAAACAACGCCGATACGCTTTTTACCGCGCGGAATTTATCCTGCGGCGCGCGCCGTTTCAAGGCGTTTTCCCCGCTCGTTCCGCGATAGGGCTGCCAAAAACTTATTTGACAAATTAGCCCATGCTAATTTGATTTGAAACGCTTTACTCTTATGCCCGAAAACCCGCCAAAACTCTCCGAGAACCTCGAGGATTACCTCGAGGCCATATCTTCGCTGTCGGCGGACACGGGCGCGGCGCGACCCTCGGACATAGCGGCGGCGATGAACGTCAAGAGGCCGTCGGTCACCGCCGCGCTGAACTCGCTGCGCGAAAAGGGGCTTGTGGAGTACGAAAAATACCGCCCCGTGACCCTCACGCAAGACGGGGAGGCGGTCGCCAAAAACGTGAGGCGCAAGCACGAGCTTTTAAGCGACTTCTTCACGAACGTGTTGGGCGTGAACGCGAGCGAGGCCGACCTCGCCGCATGCCGCATGGAGCACGCCCTCGAAGACTCCATAATGAAGAAGCTCATGAAATTTTTGAAGGGCCGCGGGACTGGAATGTGCTCGGGCTGCCCCAACCGCTCGCCGGGCTGCGAGTCGTCGTGCCCGCACGCGGTGGCGCTCAGCGACCTCTCGAAGGGCGAGAGGGCCGTAGTGCTCTCCATCGACAGGAAGCTCGGCAACCTCGGCACTTACGCGGGAATGGGGCTCGCGATAGGCTCGACGGTCTCGGTGCTGCGCGTGGCGCCCCTCGGAGACCCCGTTATAATCAGCGTGCACGGCTCGGAGATTTCCATGAGGAAGTCGCAGCTCAAGAACATCATGGTAAAGCGCATATGAGATTTTTTTGCGAACCGAGTTAGAGAAAGCTAACAGATGAGAGACGGACATTTCAGGATTTTGCTCGCGGGCAACCCCAATTCGGGGAAGACGACCATATTCAACGAGCTCTCCGGCATGAGGGCAAAAGTCGGCAACTACGCGGGGGTGACGGTGGAGCGCAAGACCGGCGGCTTCTCCGCCGGCGGGTGCGAAATCGAGGTCGAAGACCTCCCGGGCGTCTACACGCTCTCCGCCTCGTCCGCGGAGGAAAAAATCGCCGCAGACGCCATATCCGCGGGCGACTTCGACCTGATAGTGAATGTGGTGGACTCCTCGAATTTCGAGAGAAACCTGTTCCTGACGATGCAGTTGGCGGAAATGAAAATGCCGATGATAGTCGCCCTCAACATGAGCGACGAGCTCGAAAAGGAGGGGAAATTCGTGGACGCCCCCGCCCTCTCCGCCGCGCTCGGAGTTCCCGTAATCAAGACGACGGGCTTCGACAAACGCTCGATAGCCGAGCTCAAAAATTTCATCGCCAAAAACGCGCGCGCATGCACGCTCGCGCACTTTCCGTGGAAGTCGGCGGGCGACAACATTCTGACGCGGAAAATCGCGGAAATTTCGCGCGTGCTCTCCGACGCGCTCCCCCCGCCGTTCAAGTCGTACTCCGACTGGATGGCGGTAAGGTTCCTCGAAAAGGACCCGTCCGTCACGGCTTCCGTGCGCGAGAGGGCCCCGCACATATACGAAGCCGCAAGGGAGCGCGCCGCCGCGCTCGAGGCGCAGACCGACGAAACTTCCGAATCGCTCGTCGCCGCCGCCAGATACAGGATTATCGACAACATATGCATGCCGTGCCTCAAAACGCGCGCCCACGCGCGCACGAATTTCACTAAAATGCTCGACGCGGTATTCCTTAACAGGTTCGTTGGAATACCGATTTTCTTCGCGCTGATGTACGGGGTGTTCGAATTCGTGTTCGCGCTCGGCGAGCCGCTGATGGAGCTATTGGAGTCGCTTTTTGCATACGCCGCGGACTCCATTTCGGCGTCGTGGCCCGGGGGCTCTTTTCCGCTCGCGAAAAAGCTGCTGGTGGAGGGCGTAATAGGCGGCGTAGGCGGCGTATTCGTGTTTCTGCCGAACGTGGCGCTGCTGTTTCTGGCGCTCTCGATTCTCGAGGACAGCGGGTATATGGCGCGCGCGGCATTCCTCTGCGACAGGGCGATGCGCCGCTTCGGGCTGAGCGGCTCGAGCGTGATTCCGATGCTGCTGGGATTCGGGTGCTCGGTGCCCGCGATAATGGCGACGCGCTCGCTGAAATCGCGCTTCGAGAGAATCGCCACCATAATGGTGATTCCGCTTTTCAGCTGCGGGGCGAGATTCCCCGTGTACATGCTCCTGATCCCCGCGTTCTTCGCGCAAAAATACTGCGGGCCGGTTATGTTCGCAATCTACATAATAGGGATAGCCGCCGCCATGCTGCTTGCAAAAGTCCTGCGGGAAACCGTCGTAAAGGGCGAAGACTCGTCGTTTCTCATAGAGCTTCCGCCGTACAGGCTGCCGCGCGCCAAGACGGTCTCTCTCGAAGTCTGGGGCAGGACGTCCGGCTTTATAAAGAAGGCGGGAACCGTGATTCTGGCGATGTCGATAATCCTCTGGCTGCTCTCCACCTTTCCGGAAAAGGAAAGCTTCTCGCGCGACTACGCCGCGGAAATCGCGAAAGTCGAATCAAACCCCGCGCTCGGCGCGGGCGACAAGGCGGAAAAAGTTTCAGAACTCGAAAACGCGAGGCTCTCCGAGTCGTTCGACCACACCGCCATGGGCAGGATCGGCAGCGCGCTCGAGCCGGTTTTCAGGCCTCTCGGATACGACAATAAGATAGTCAGCGCCCTGCTCGGTTCCCTCGCTGCGAAGGAGGTTTTCATATCGCAGCTCGGCATAATCTACGGTTCGGGGTCGGGCACGAGCGGCTCCGACATGACACTGCGCGAGAAAATCGCCGCCGACTACGACACCGCCCAGGGGATCAGCATTCTGATATTCATACTGCTCACGGCGCCGTGTGTAGCGACAATCGCCACGACCTACACGGAAACGAAGTCGCTGAAAGTCGCGTGCGCGCAATTTTTCGGGCTCGCGTTCGTAGCCTACTGCGCGGCGTTTGCATTTTACCGCATCGCGCTGCTCGCCTGATTTGCCGTCCGGGGCCGCTTTCGCGCCAGCTTCATTCCCTTCGGAGCCGCCGCAAATCTCCGCGGGCGCGAAATGGCGCCCGCAAATTTTCGCCATTGCAACCGGCATGTCCGCCGAGCCCCGCGCCGCTTCCGCCGAATCCGCCCGCCGCAGAGCGGGCGGATATTTTTGCGCCCGAAAACCGCAAGGGCTGCAAGTGAATTAAAATATAATTGAGTGTTTTATATAACAAAAAAAATATTGACTTTGTTATCTCTCAAACGTTATACTAAATATCCCTCGCATCCCTCGCGGGAGCCGCCGACAACACATATTACATATGGGCCGGAGCCACCAAAGCCAACGAAGAAGCCGATCTTCTCAACTCCGCAAATTGGAGCGCATCCGACACCGGATATGTCGCGCCCGCCGAAGAACGGAAATGAACTCCCCGCAGGCAAACTGGGTTTTCGACTATGGAGCATACCTGCCGATATCCGGAAGGACAACATATTTCACAGAATAAAAATGCCCGTCCTGGACATAGCCTCCATCTTCATAATTACCCACGACGCCACGGACACGGGCTATTGGACGGACAGCGGATTTCATGAAACGGGCGCGTCCGGCGGCATCAAATTTGTCGGAGGGGCAAGCAATTCGTCTTGGAATATAGGGACTTTCACTTATTCGACCTGATTACCGCCAACGCCCTCGAAGGATTTTCCGCCAACGCAAACGACGATTTCTACGCAAAAAATCTGCTGGGCGCGGTTGCCGACTTCGCGTGGGACGGCGACACTCTTACCGTATCTTTCTCGCAAGTCCCGGAACCCGCCTCCGTCGCCGCGGTATTCGGCGCGCTCGCACTCGGGCTTGCCGCATGGCGCAGGAGAAAATAACCGGAAAAATTCATCCCCGGCGGGCCCATCAAAAGGGTCCTTTTTTATTTTTTGCGGCGCGTGGATTCGAGAACATGCGGCGTTTGATATAAAAAACTCCAATTTGGATACAAAAGATTGACAGATTTTTCCGGCTCATTTTTATGTAGACAAACGGCGCGCGGCGCGCGTTAGAAACGCCGCAATCCGCGCCCTTTACCGCAAACGGGAGGAAAGAAAAAACCATGAGGGAAATACTGCTCGGCGCCGGCATCGCCGAACTCCACATGCCGATAAATTTCGAATCTCGCGAAGGCGCAGAAACGCAATTCGCGCGCGCCGCAAAAACGCTCGAAAGCCTCGGGGCGCAGGCTGTGTGCGCGGAAATCTTCGGCCCCGCGTGGGCCGGAGAAGCGGCAAAATCCCTATTTTCCGGAATCCCCGTTAACCATATTCTTCCCCTCGACGAATCCGCAACCCCGACGCTCGCGGGCGCGCACATAACCGCACTGCGCGGGGCGCGCGCGGAATTCTGCGACTGCGGGGGCTTTATGGCCGCCGTGTATGAAGCCGGCGGAGTCCGCTATTTCAGGTCGTTCGGCATAACCCCCGGGAGCGCCGACGGCGACGGATACGCCGAGACTATCGGCAACCTCTCGGCGATGAAATCCGCCCTCGAAAAGTGCGGGTACAAATTCACCGACATAGCGCGCACGTGGTTTTACAATTTCAGGCTGCTGGACTGGTACGCCGACTTCAACCGCGCGCGGACGGAATTCTTCCGGAATGAAAAAATATTCGACTCCCTGCTGCCCGCAAGCACCGGAATCGGCGCGCCCAATCCCGCGGGGGCGAAGATAGAGAGCGGAATATTCGCCCTCAAAAGCTCCGAAAAAGGCGGCGGGAAGTGGAGCGCGCGGGAAGTGGAATCGCCCCTGCAATGCGGCGCGCCGCGCTACGGGAGCTCGTTTTCGAGGGCGGTGGAGATAGATACGGAATTTTCGAGGCGCGTGATAATTTCCGGAACGGCGAGCATAGAGCCCGGGGGGGCGACCGCCCGCGTGGGCGACATAGGCGGGCAGGTGGAGCTCACTATGCGCGTCATCGGAGAAATCTTGAAATCGCGCGGAATGGGCTTTTCGGACACTGTGCGGGCGATTGTCTACTGCCAGAGGCCCGAATTCTACGAAGAGTTCAAGAAATGGCGCGCCCAATCCGGCGCGGAAATTCCGCACTGCCCGTCTTTCAGCACCGTCTGCCGCGGCGACCTCCTATTTGAAGTGGAGCTCGACGCCGCCAAAAACGCCCGCTGAGCCGCCCCTCAAAAGTTTCCAAAACTCTCCCCCAATCAAAGCGTGCCAAAGTAAATTTGCGCGCCGGCGCATTATGGGATATACGTAGCCCACCATGGCTACGTCACCTACCATAACAAACAGAATACTGATCCGCGCCGACGCGCTTAATTCGGACTCCCCCAAAAACGCTCTGACATCGCGGGAGATTTCCGTAAAGCAGCGCGACGATGTGGATTTCGCAATCGCCCTGTCAAACGCGGGGCAGAAAATTCCGGCGTCCGAAATAGCGCGGATATGCGTCGAGATTTTCGACATCGGCGCGAGAAACTCCCCCGCCCCGCGCGCGGTAAAGCTTCTGTTCTCGAAGAGCTCCGAGGACATATCGGAAGTTTCCGAAAGCTGCGACTGCAACGCCACAATCGCGTTGGCGGCGGAGGAAAACGCCTTCGGAGCGGGCCCCAAATGGATGCGCATATGCGCGTTCTCGCCCGAAGGCAGGAGGACGACATTTGCGCAGGGCTGGATCTCTTCGGAAGAGTCTTTCGGCGACGCCCCCGCCATAGAGGGGGAAATCCCGCAGTCGTTTTTGAAAACCGAGGACGCCAAGGGCCTTTTCCTGCAAAAGCAAAACGCCCTATCCGACATAATCGACAAGGAATCCGCGCGCGAAAATCTCGGGACGCTCTCCGAAGGCGAAATCATTTCGGCGATAGGCTCCGCGTGCGCTTTGAAAGCCGACGCTTCGCACACGCATTCGGAATATCTCAAAAAGGCCGAGGCGGAAACGCTCTACGCCCCTGCGGAGGAGACCGAAGGCGAAATTGAAAATCTTGCGGCGGAAATGTCGAACCTGCGGCTGGGCGGGGCGAGCGCGGGACGCCTGCATTTTGACGGCGGCAAGCTGAGCGCGGCAAACTGGACGTCTGTCGTCATTCCGCTGCCGTTTTCGCTCGCAATCGAATACGAAATCGAAAGCTGGGAAGGGATAAGCTACGTTTACAACAACGAATTTTCCTTTTTCAACTGCACGAACGCCGACTGGAGCGTTTCGGGATACCCGATATACGGATTCAGGCTCACCAAAAATGGGGAATCTGCTCTGGGATTCACGCTCGGCGGGTGCGGCGGCGAGGGAATGGGGGCGTCGAGGGGATGGACCGGAAACATAACGCTGCCGACGGGCAGGCACGCCGTCGCCATCGCCGTTCCCGCGCCGGACGCAAGCGGCAACAGCCCCGCGTCTATACCGGTATACATAGACGGCGAAAACGCGGGCAGCCTCGCCGCGTCGGTCGGCAAGCACAACACATCGGTCTCATTCCAAAAGCCGCTCGTGATAAACGAGCGCGGAGTGTATGCCGGAGGCGAAAGTTTCAACGAATTTGAAATCGCGCTTTCCCGAATATCGGTTTTCAACTTCGACATCTCCGCCGAGGGCGCGCCTTACACGGTCGCCGACTACGCGGGCGGCAAACCCATTCCGCCGAAACTTCTGGATCCGTCCGCGGAAAAGCGCGCAGTGCTCGCGCTCGAGGACTCGCTCAACGGCGCGCAAGTTCGCGACAAATCCGGAGGCGCAAACCACGCCGCCGCGATAGGGGAGGTTGCCGCCGACTTCCGCGCCAATCCCGCCATGTGCAGTTTCCGCATAGGCTGGACTTCCGGACAGTCCAACGGCGTCTATTGCGGCGGGTCGGACTCCGCGCAGGTTCTGCCGGCAAACTCGCTATGCAAAATCCTCGCCAAATCCGACGCGCAAATCCCGAGCCTGAAAGTCGGCAGCGCGTCTTCGGCGGCGCAGTTTTCGGAAAGCTTTTCGGTATCCCAGACCGGATGGTCGGAACTCGACATAACGACCGGAGACTCCGCCTCCGCGCTTTTTATCACGCCCTCCGCGGCAGTCGCGGCGGACGCAAACCTAAACGTAATTCTCGAAATAAGGAGCATAAACTGACATGTCCGACACAGAAACCCAAACGCCGATAGAGGCGGACATCACAAACGGCCAGAAAATGCGCGTTTCAAACGTGCGCATCAACGGCGACATAATCGGAGCCGACGGGAAAACCGCCACGGTGGGCGCGGGGCTTGAGCTCGGCGCGGAACAGCTCGCCTCGCTCGGAAGCGCGGCGGTTCAGGCGCTCGCCGACGCGTGGGCCGGCGCGCGGGAGGAGGAGGAATAATGGAGGGAATGGAAATTCTCGGCGCCACCGGCGCGGGGGCGGCCGTCGGAGGCGCGCTCACGTGGATTTCGTCCATGCGCAAAGAGTCCCACGAGAGACAGATGGCGATGATAGACAAAATGCGCGAAGTCGCCAAAGACGCCGACGAGAGCGCCGACAAAGCCGCCGCGCGCGACCAGTCGCAGGTCGGGCAGCGCGTGAGGCAGCTCATAATAATGGCGCTGATTTTCAGCTTCGTCGTGGCGCCGTTCATATTCGCGTGGACGTCGATTCCCGTGGCGGTTGAGCGCACGGAAAGCTGCGGCGGATTCCTCTGGGGACTCGTTCCCGAATACACGCGGCAGGCGATCGAATACGCGAAGGGCTTCTACATCCCGTCCGAATTTAAGGTCGCGTTCATGTCGATAGTCGGATTCTACTTCGGCAGGAGCGCGGCAAGATAAACGCGAAAAAACGGCGCGCCGGAGATGGGAATTTCCGGCGCGCTTTTCCGTCTATGCGCGGGGGGCGGAGGGCTCGAATATCTCCGGACGGCAGCTCGCGAGCGCTATCTCCCTGCCCTCGCGCACCGACGATATGTCGCCCGAAGCCTTCATCTGCATTATCGCGTTGCCGAACGCCGTAGATTCCGTCGGGCCCGCGGAAATCTCGCAGCCCGTAGCGTCAGCGGCGAACTGGTTGAGCATCGCGTCTTTCGACCCACCGCCCATTATGCAGATTCTGCCGAAATCCAGTCCGGAAATTCTCCTCATGCCGCCGAACACGCCGGCGTATTTCGCGGCGATGCTTTCCTGGATTGCGCGGAACATTTCCCCGCGCGTGCGCGGGACCGCGAGCGAGCGTTCGCGGCAGTGGGAAACTATCGCGGAAGGCATGTCGTCGGGCATGGAAAATTCGGGGGAATCCACGTCGAAGACGGTGCGCCCGGGCTCGGCGAGGGCCGCTTCGCGCTCGAGCTCCCGAAAGTCCGCGTCGCATCCGGCGCGCTTCCACGACTCCCTGCACTTCTGCACGAGCCACATTCCGGTTATGTTTTTGAGAAACCTCACCGTATTTTCCGCGCCGATTTCGTTTGTGAAATTTTCCGAAAGCGATTCGGCATTGGCTATTGGAGAGTCGAGCTCGAGGCCCGCCAGCGACCACGTGCCGCTGTTTACATACGCGGGGTTGCGCTCAACCGACGGGGTCGCGACGACGGCGGAAGCGGTGTCGTGGGTGGCGACGCACGCCACTTTTATGTCGCCAAATTCCGCGCGCAGATCGGGGCGCAGGGACCCGAGGCAGGTTCCGCACTCGGCGAACCCGCTCTTGAAGAGGCGTTCGGGCGCGCCGATTTTTTCGAGTATGCCCCAATCCCAATCGCGCTTAAAGGGATTGTAGCACTGCGTCGTGGAGGCGTTGGTGCGCTCGTTGGCCTTTACCCCGCAAAGCATGAACGCGATGAGATCCGGCATCATCAGGAAAGTCTCCGCCCGCTCGAAAGCGCCCGCGCGAGCGTCGGCGGCGAGTTGGAATATCGTGTTGAAAAACATGAACTGTATTCCGGTGCGAGCGTATATTTCACTCCTGGGAATTTTGGCGAACACCTCTTCCTCCATTCCCTCCGTCCGCGAATCACGGTAGATGTAGGGCATTGAAACGAGCCTGTCGGAGGAGTCGAGAAGCCCGTAGTCGACGCCCCACGTGTCGATTCCAAGAGAGACTATCGAATTTCCGCACTTCGCCTTTGCCGCGCGCAGGCCGCCCAATATCGAGGAGAATATGGCGTCCGCGTCCCAATGGAAGGAGCCGCCGATTTTCACCGGACGGCTCTCCCAGCGCGAAACTTCTTCGAGCGAAAGTTTTTTGCCGTCGAAAGCGGCGGCAATTACGCGCCCGCTTCCGGCGCCGAGATCTATTGCGAGGTATGTTTTGCCCATTTTTTGACGCGGAGCAGATATTGTTTTTGTTGGCGATTATTGCGTTTGTTTTGAAATATGTCAATAGACAATGCCCGCGCCCCAATCCCAAAAAAAATGGGGATGCGCCGATAAAACGTCTTGACATGCGGAACTCCAAAAGTAGATTTACGCGAATACGAATTGGGAAATCCAAGGGAACTGGGGGCATAGCTCAGTGGATAGAGCAGCGGTTTTCTAAACCGTTGGTCGAGGGTTCGAGTCCCCCTGCCCCTGGCCTTTCCGAATCGGGGCCGTAGCTCAGTTGGAAGAGCGCTAGAATCGCACTCTAGAGGTCGTGAGTTCGAACCTCATCGGCTCCACATTTTGAAAAAACGCAATCCGCAGGGTTGCGTTTTTTTTGCATATTCCGACGGGGTTCGATGCCAAAGTCAGCGGGATTGCCGAAAATGCCATATTGGGCGAGAAGCCTCAATTTATAATTTTTAAAGTTTTTATAGCCATAAACTAATCGTCTGATTAGCTTCATCTTGCGCCGAAAAGTTTCGCTTATTCCGTTATTCTTTGCGAACTTCCACATTCTTATTAGCGGCGCAAACCGTTAGCTTATTGCATTAGCCAAAGCCTCAAACTCTATCTGCATTTCCCATCTAATTGTCTTCATAATCGCTTTTGAGTGTTTTATATTATCTTTGCATTCTTTCGCTCCCATCAATAATAGCTTGCATAATCGCTGGTTAAACGGGTCAAATGCCAAAATTAGCGGAGTATGGATTTGGGATTTACCCTCACATGCCGCGCCAAGCGCAAAGCAAATAATATTGTATGGAATATTAATTAGAATTCTTCAATAAAATTCTCGACTTTCATTTTCATCTTTCGGGAAATTTAACGCCAAAATACAATGCGGCAACTTGCTCTGCACTTCTGGAGTTAAACCCGACCAATACTAATAATATAATGAAAACCGATATATCTAAAAACCTGACAACGCATATTGCGATGGTTTTACTCGCCGGTTCGACTGCGCTTGAAGCCCGCGTATATACGGTATCGCAAAACAATACCGCCAATCAATACGGAGAAAATGTGCATTATTCATGGGGTTCCGCCGATTCAAGCAGGGATTATGCGGATATAAAAAATTCCTATTGGAACAATGAATTAACGCCCATAGACGTTATTTTCGCCAAAGGGCAGGAAGCCGACCAGACCGGAGGGTTTTATTTTACAACTCTCACGATAGGCGGAACCGCCGAATTGAAATCCGCCCTCATCCTTAGGGACGGCGTAAGACTCAATCTTAGCAGCTATATGGATGTGGACGGCAAATTCTCGGCCTCCAACGCCGATGTCTCGGCCGCCTATTTGGATGTCTCCGCCTTCGGATCTTTTAATACGAAAGGCGGCTCCTTGACCCTCACCGGCGGCGCCACGGGAATCACCTATAAAATCGCGGGATCAATGAAAATGGAAGATGTCGCATTCACTACGGGAAACAGGCTTCTTATCGACGGCGGCAATTATGGGGGCGTGACATATAACGACGCCGATGTCATATTTTCCGGAACCACGAATTTTACGGGAACCGATATCGTCGTGGAAGGCTCCAATAAACTTTCAGTGACGGACGCCGCCACGGTCAGGGTCGATTCATTGAATGCGTCAAACTTGAAAGTTTCGGAATCCGCAGAAATATTCGTGTCGTCGGCAAACGATCTTTCGGTTGAAAATCTAAGCATAATTCTCGACGGAATTGAACCCGTAAATTTTTCCGACATATTTAAGGCGGACGACGGTACGAGCATCGCATTTTCCGCCGATAATACGAACATATCCGTTATGGACCAGTCGGGAACGATCTACCAAAACGTAGATTTCGCCTACGATGACAACGGCAACATCACGGGCATAACCGCTGTTCCGGAACCCGCCGTTTATGCGGTTGCATTTGCAGTTGCGGCATTGGGGCTTGCGGCATACCGCAGGCGCGGATAGGCCAGTTTTGCACGCATATTTGATATTTGCCTTTGATTGGCAAACTTAAAACAATCATTAAAAGCGCAACTTTTTAAGTTGCGCTTTTAATCGTAAACAATGTCCGAGGTTGCCATCTAAATCTCTGCGCGCAACCCGCCATAGGAAACGCGATCGACCGAATATTAGGCCATTTTTTTTTTGCCGCAGCAGAGAGTTATAGAGATAAAAAAGTCCATCGCAAAACTCTTTTCCGCAAGAATTTTTCCACTATTTCCTTTTCCGCCGCGCGGCAATGCCGAGGGCGAGCGCGCCGAAGGCGGCGGCGACAGCCGCGGGTTC
>ENA-UOJG01002036-UOJG01002036.1-human-gut-metagenome-genome-assembly--contig:-C47-NODE-2036-length-18658-cov-17.675644_pt1 | contig 18658 bp, 15 predicted proteins | sample MGYA00242340_ERZ723887 | MGnify/ENA metagenome assembly ERZ723887 | reverse complement strand
GGGGTTCTTGATCTCGGTGCCGCCGTCATGCTTGGTGGCATCAACCGTACCGTATTCCTGCTTGCAGACCTCACACACTGCCTTGGCATGGCAGTTGGCCGTACCGCCGGAGTGGACATGAGCCGCGCCGGCTTTCAGCTCCAGCTTCTTATCCCTATTGTATGCCACATGGTAACCGGCTACATCGGAGGAGAAATATCCGGAATAGTCGGTTTCGCTTGCGGTGGAGAATACGCTTTCACCGGCCCAGATGCCGATATTTGCGCCGCTGGTGAGGGTGCCGAGCGTGATGATCGGCAGGTCACCGCTATTCGTGAAGCCATACGACAGATACAGGTTTTCGGTGGTCGTGGTCGAATCAGGCGTATACGTCCGGGTGTTCCCGGTAATGACGGGGGAGCCGGAGATGCTGATCTTGCCGACACCGCTCCACTTATTGCTTTCCACGTAGACACCGCCGCCGTGGTGGCTCTCATTTGTCTCGACCTTATTTCCTCTGATCGTGCCGCCGTACAGATTCAATGTACCCTTGCTACCCACATAGATACCGCCGCCGTCACGGGTGGCTGTGTTCTCGGTAATCGTGCCGCCGTACATGTTAAAACGGCATTATTTACATTAACGCCGCCGCCGTTGGTCGTATTACCGCCTTTCAGTGTGCCGCCGTACATATTAAAAGTGGCATTATAGTTGACACCATCGTTAACACTGACGCAGTAGCTTGAACCGCCGGAAACCGTTCCCGTCTTTTGGGCGCTGCAATCACACAAATAAAGCTTGGCGCTCCCATTGCCAACCTTAATATTGTACTCGCCCAAATTGAGCGTATGCCCGTTCAGGCAGAGATAGAGCGTCTTTCCGTCTATGATAGAGAAATAGTAGTCTAATGTCATGTCATTCTCCAGATACGCATAGGCTACATCGACCTTTTCAATGTAGAAAATCTGGCGAAGGTAGTTTGCCTTTGTGCACGCCGTATAGGTTACGTCCTCATGGTTGGTATGGTCGCCCGCGGTGATGCTGCCGCCGCAGAAGCAGTGGGTATGCGCCGCCTGTACGGCGATGCCCGTTTCATCGGACTGCACCGCAGGTTCTTCAGGGTTGCCTGCTGTGTCCTCGCCCTCTGTGGCGAATACCGCCGTTGGCAGCAGGCTCAGCGCCAGCGTCAGCGCCAGCAGGATCGCAAATAATCGTTTCTTCATGAAATACTCCTTTCCTGTGTTGCTTCTATCCTTACTCTCTATGCAATGCGTCAGCAGGGGATCACTTTTCCTTGCGGCGCAGCCACGCGCAGCCGGTCAGGCTCAGCACCGCCATGCCCGCGTACAGCATCACGCCGGGATCGCCGGTCTTGGAGCTTTCGACCGTTTTGCTGTCCTGAATGGGAGCGCTCTCCTTATGGGTCACGGTGGCCTCCTTGGTGATCTCCTGTGCAGCCGCCGCGTCGCGGTAATACTTGCCGCAGACGGTGCAGTACCAGTACTCGATGTTGCCCGCCACGAAGCTGGTGGCCCGCTTGGCGGCGACATGCGTCAGCTTATGGCCGAGAGCGGGGATGTCCGTGCCGTCAGACAGCTTGACGCCGCAGCCCTTGCAGTGGGTGTCGCCGGTGTAGCCCTTCTCGGTGCAGGTGGCAGCCTTGGCGTTCTTCACCTCGGTGCCGCCGCCGTGGTTATTCGGATTTGTTCCCCACCACGTATCGACAAAAGTGTTCGTTCCCTTGTATAAGCAGTAGGCGCAGTTTTCGTAGTATACAGCCGGGGAGATGCAGGTGGCCTCGGACTTCAGCAATGATTTATCGTGGCTCTGAGCAAACCAATGATCATCCACGTCTTTTCTTGCTTTACAGTTCTCGTTGAGACAGGGATACCAGTGGTTATTGGCATCGCTATCCCTGTACTTGGCAAAGTTATGTCCGCCATAGTACTGCCCGCCGCAGCCGGTGCATGTGCCCAAGGTGACACAGGTCGCGGCGCCGTCGCCGCCGCAGTCCGCCGTGTCAACCGCGTTGCAGCCTTCACGCTGGCAGGAACGGGTGTGGGTCTTGTTGTCGCCGCTGGACTGCCACGCGCCCCAGTCGTGACCCAACTTCCCGTATTCCTCGCCGCATTTCTCGCAGGTTTTGCCCGTGGTGCAGGTGGGCGTTTCGGTGCCGCCGTTGTGACAGCCTAGCGCCCCCGAGGGATTAACTTCATCTATCCTATTACAATTCGGACATTGTATTCTGATCCAATGATAGTCAGGGTCATACTTCGCGATGGGGGATTTAATAAATTTCAAAATTTTCCAATTTGTGTTTGTTTTGCACGTATCGCAAGGATACTTTATTGTTCCCAAGTCTGCGCTACCCTCATCATCCGCATACGCCGTTACCGGCAGCAGCGTCAGCGCCAGCATCAGCGCCAGCATCAGCGCCAGCAGGATCGCAAATAGTCGTTTCTTCATGTGTCTGGTTCCGTCCTTTCTGTCCTGTCGTCGTTTCCACTTACCTCATTTATGCTTCGATCCCTTGCAGGGAGAATTCAAACCGCATGGCCAGCGCCGCGAACAGCTGGTGCATCACCTGCTCGGCCCGGTTGCGGACATCCAGCCTGGCCACAAAGGCCAGCACCTGCTCCTGCTCCGCCTCCGGCACCTTATAGGCGCTGAGACTCATTACAAGGAAGCGCCGCAGCTTCCGCTCCAGCGTGAAATACTTGTCGCATTTGCGGGCCATATAGCCCCGCATGATGCCCGCCGAGCCGATCTCCAGCTCGTAAAAATCGCTCTCCGTATAGCCGGGGAGGTAGGGGGAGAAGATGCGGTACAGCTCGGTGGAGGTGTTCTGGTGGATGTACTCCGTCGTCTCCGGCTGGGTATAGGCCTCCAGATAAATCTCCCGCAGGTTCTCGTTCAGCTCCGTCAGCGTCATCTGGATAGCGGTCTCCGCCGCGTAGACGTACACCGGCGGCAGCGTTTCGCCCGCCATCTGCCGGGCCATGCGGAACTGGTTGCCGAACATGAACTCCACCAGCTCCACCAGTATGCCGTCCTTGGCATGGAAGATATTCTGGAAGGTGCTGGCGGATACGTCCGCCTCCCGCAGTATTTCGGCAATAGTGGTGCCCTTGTAGCCTTTTTCCAAAAACAGCCGCACACAGGCGGTCAGTATCCGCTTTTTCGCGGCAAGGCTGGCACTGGTAATAGCCATGTCGTCTCATCCTCTCTGCATTACTTGGTATATGTACCAATGATAGCATAGAGAAACAGAAAAAGCAATAGGGAAAAGCAGCGGAACCGGCGGCGCGGATGTCGCGGATGTAAAGTTGTCGTATATACGGAATATTCTGCATAAAACCAGTTGCGAAACGGAGGAAAGTGTGCTATGATATGAAATTACTGAACAGCGGCGCAGTATCCTAGTCAGATCTGCCGTCTCCTAAGAAGGGCCTAAAAATCCTTTAAAGGGCACAACTGTGAAACCTCTGGTGCTTGCTTCTTACGCCCAGTTTGGGGTGGGTGCTGGAGGGAGGCGTGCGAAATGCCCGCCTGCGGACGTAGGGCGCTCCTCAATGGCATGAGGGACCCGACCCTGCCTCCGTGGAGACCTGCTGTTGTGCACAGGCGTACTCCCTCTGTGGTAAGCGACCTGTGTACGAGGCAGATGACGCCATCGACCCCGATGGCAAGAAACCTGCATTGCGGTGCTACCCGGCCTTTGCTGCCGTAACGCTGTGTGCAGAGTAGCCTGCCTTGCGTGGGCACGGTGGATAGGGGAGCTGAAGCACCCAGGACCCCGGCCAGGGTCCGCGTGCGATTCCCTTGAAACCCTGCCTGCAAAAGAGGATAAGAGGCGGCGTGACTGCTGTGGAAATCACCTAGGCTGTCCATTTCAGTGGGGCCTCGGAAGGATTGCAGTGCGGACTAAGTGGCAGTCGGGTCTCGCGACGCGGTAACGCCGCGATGCAGCATCTAAGGGGAAACCACCTGATCGGCGACGAGAGGCATGCTGTGGGGAAAACCAACCCGTACCTAAGCCGCAAGATTTACTTCCGGAGCTGCCCTGTTCAGTTTTTTTGACTTTGACCGGCCGAAGCATTTTCGGTGTTTTGAAATGAGGTTTTTTCATCTTGAGCAGTGACAAAGGCAAACCCAAAAAGAAAAACGACCATTGGCCGCTGCGGGTATTTTTTCTGGCAGTGGTGCTCAGCGCATTGCTGAGCTTTTTGTCCTCCACGGCGCTGGGCGGCGCAGGTTATGTGGTGGCCACGCTGGTGCTGCTGGCCTTCATCGCGCTGGGCATCGTGTTCGACATGATCGGCGTGGCGGTGACGGCGGCTGACCCCAAGCCGTTCCACTCCATGGCCGCCCATAAGGAGAAGGGCGGCAAAGAGGCCATCCGGCTGCTGTCCAACGCCAACCGCGTCAGCTCTGTGTGCAACGACGTGGTGGGCGATATCTGCGGCATCGTCAGCGGCTCCACCGCGGCGGTGATCGTAGCGGCCCTGCAGCGGGACTTCAGCACCACCAATGTGATGATCTCCATTGGCGTGACGGCGCTGATCTCCGGCCTGACCATCGGCGGCAAGGCGCTTTTCAAGAAGGTGGCCATCAACGAATGTACCGCCGTGGTGTACCGGGTGGCGCGGATCATGCACGCGCTGCATCTCTATCGCTGAAATGAGGAATGACCCCTGATGCTGGAATCCATTCATAACCCCTCCGACGTAAAACGACTCAATACTCAACAGACCCGCCAGCTTTGCGACGAGCTGCGTGCTTTTCTGGTGCGCAGCGTAGCGAAAACCGGCGGGCATTTGGCGTCTAATCTGGGTGTGGTGGAGCTGACCGTGGCCATCCACCGGGTGTTTGACACCTCCCGTGACCGGCTGGTGTTCGACGTGGGCCACCAGTGCTATGTCCATAAGATCCTGACGGGCCGCCGGGAGCAGATGGATACCCTGCGGCAGTTTGGCGGGCTGTCCGGCTTCCCCAAGCCCTATGAGAGCGTCCATGACGCCTTTATGGCGGGCCACGCCTCCAACTCCGTCTCTGTGGCGCTGGGTATGGCCAGGGCCCGCACCATGCAGCATCAGGACTACGACGTGATCGCCCTGATCGGTGACGGCGCGCTGACCGGCGGTCTCAGCTTCGAGGGGCTGAATAACGCCGGCGCCTCCGGCGAGCCCATGATCGTCATTCTCAACGACAACGGCATGTCCATCGCGCCCAACGTAGGCGCGCTGAGCCGCCATCTGTCCCGGCTGCGGACAAAGCCGGGGTACTATGAATTCAAGAAGCGCTATCGCCAGCTGCTGGGCACCGGCGCGGTGGGGCAGAGGCTCTATCATGTCAGCCACGACGTAAAGACGGCGCTGAAAAAGACGCTGCTGCCGGGCAGCTCCATGTTCGAGAGCATGGGCTTCACCTATATGGGGCCGGTGGACGGCCACGATGAGGCGGCGCTGGAGCAGTCCCTGCAATGGGCGAAGGAGCAGCGCTGCCCCGTGCTGCTGCATGTGCGTACCGTGAAGGGAAGGGGCTATGCCCCCGCGGAGGAGCGCCCTGCCGACTATCACGGTGTGCCGCCCTTTGCGCCGGATACCGGAAAGCCGCTGCGGCCTGCCGGGCCGGATTTCTCCCATGTGTTCGGTGCGGAATTGACCGCTCTGGCAGGGGAGGACGGGCGCGTGTGCGCCGTTACTGCCGCCATGCAGGAGGGCACCGGCCTGACGGAGTTTGCCAAAGCCTACCCCCGGCGATTCTTTGACGTGGGCATTGCCGAGGGTCACGCCGTTTCCATGGCGGGCGGCATGGCCAAGCAGGGCCTTGTGCCGGTATTCGCCGTGTATTCCAGCTTCCTGCAGCGGGGCTATGACCAGTTGATGCAGGATGTGGCGCTGGACGGCCTGCATGTGGTGCTGGGCGTTGACCGGGCGGGCCTTGTGGGCGCCGACGGCGAGACCCATCACGGCTGCCTTGACGCGCTGTATCTGGCCCAGGTGCCCCATATGACGGTGCTGTGTCCCGCCAGCTTTGCCGAGCTGCGGCAGATGCTGCGGCGGGCGGTATTGGAGCTGACCGGCCCGGTGGCCGTCCGCTATCCCCGTGGCGGGGAGGGCGCATACCGGGGCTGCTGCGGCAATGAGACCTTTACGGAGCTGCGGCAAGGGAGCGACTGCACCATCCTGACCTACGGCATATTGATCAACGAAGCGCTGGCGGCGGCGGAGCTGCTGCATCAGGCGGGCATCGAGGCCCGTGTGGTGAAGCTGAACGCCATCGCGCCGCTGCGCAATGACGAGGTGCTGGCGGCACTGGGCCATGAGAAGCGCCTGCTGGTGCTGGAGGATTGCGTGGGCAGCGGCTGCGTGGGCCAGCGGCTGACGGCTATTCTGGCCCAGCAGGGCTGTGCGCCGGACAAGCTGTTTTTGAAGAATCTGGGGGATACCATCCCCTGCCACGGCAGCGTGCCGCAGTTGTACGCCCAGTGCGGACTGGACGCGGCGAGCGTGGCGGAGGCGTTGAAGGAGGCGTGCCATGAGCAATAAGACGAGACTGGACGTTCTTCTAGTGGAGCAGGGCCTGCAGGAGAGCCGCCAGAAGGCGCAGGCCACCATCATGGCAGGCATCGTGTATGTCAACAACCAGAAGGTGGACAAGCCGGGTACGGCGGTCCCCAACGACGCCCATATCGAGGTGCGGGGCAAGACGCTGCGGTATGTGAGCCGGGGCGGCCTGAAGCTGGAGAAGGCCATGCAGACATGGCCCATCGTGCTGGAGGGCAGGACCTGCGCCGACATCGGTTCCTCTACCGGCGGCTTTACCGACTGCATGCTGCAAAACGGCGCGAAAAAGGTGTACGCCGTGGACGTGGGCACCAACCAGCTGGCGTGGAAGCTGCGCACCGATCCCCGGGTGGTGTGTCTGGAAAAGACCAACGCCCGGACGCTGACCACCGAGCAGGTGCCGGAGCCGCTGGATTTCGCCTCCATCGACGTGTCCTTCATCTCATTGAAGCTGATCTTCCCGGCGCTGTATCCGCTGCTGCGCGAGGGCGGCGAGGTGGCGTGCCTCATCAAGCCACAGTTCGAGGCGGGCCGGGAAAAGGTGGGCAAAAAGGGCGTCGTCCGTGACAGCGCCGTCCATCTGGAGGTGCTGGAGCACTTTCTGGAGCACGCAAAGGAAAATTACTTTACGGTGCTTGGCATTACATACTCTCCCATCCGCGGGCCGGAGGGAAATATCGAATATCTGGGATACCTTCGCAAATCCGACGAACAGGACGCGGCCGTTGACCTGCGCGCTGTGGTGACAGCATCCCATGAGACATTGAAGGAGGGGGAAGCGCAGTGAAAAAGAAAGTCATCCTTTGCCCGAATCCCTATCGGGACAGTGAGCTGAAGGTGGCCAAGGACGCCAAGGCCATTCTGGAGAGCATCGGCTTTGAGACGGTGGTATGCCTGCCTTTCCACAGGGAAGGCTACGGCGACGAGTTGGGCGTGCCGGTGCGGCAGCTCCAGCAGGAGATCAAGGCCTCCGACCTGATGATCGCCTTCGGCGGCGACGGCACCATCCTGCACCTAAGCCGCACGGCGGCGCTGCACAACGTGCCGGTGCTGGGCATCAATCTGGGCAGTCTCGGCTTCATGTCGGAGCTGGAGGCCAACGAGCTGGAGCGCCTGCGTGACCTGCAAAGCTGGGACTTTGTGGTGGAGTCCCGCATGATGCTGGATGTGACCATCTTCCGGGGCGGCAATGCCGTATACAGCAACATCGCCCTCAACGACGCTGTGGTGTCAAAGGGCTCTGTGGCAAGGGTTGTAAGGCTGGATATCTTTACAGAGGAGGGCCGCCTGACCAAGGTTACCGGCGACGGCGTGGTGATCTCCACGCCCACCGGCTCCACCGGTTATTCCATGGCGGCCGGCGGCCCCATTGTGGAGCCCACGGCCCGGAACCTGCTGATTACGCCCATCTGCCCCCACTCTACCCGTGCGACCTCCTATGTGCTGTCGCCGGAGCATGTGATTACCATTGAGGCGGCGGACGCCAACCGGAAGTTTGTGTATCTCTCTGCCGACGGCGGCAAGGCGTTTTCCCTGAAAAACGGCGACAGAGTCCGTGTGCGGCAGTCCAAGTTCGCCATGGGCCTTGTGCGGCTCAGTAAAAAGAGCTTCTGCGAGATCCTTGACTATAAAATGGGGGGCTGCGAGAAATGAAAAACATGCGACAGGAAAAGCTGCTGCAGATCATCAGCGAGGAGGCTATCGAGACGCAGGAGCAGCTGCTGCAGCGCCTGAACGATCTGGGTATCCGCTCCACGCAGGCCACCATTTCCCGGGACATCAAGCAGCTCCATCTGGTGAAGGAGCCCACCGGTCAGGGTCGCTACCGCTATGCGGTGTCGGTGCATAAGACGAAGCTGAACTTCGCTGACAAGCTGCGCACCATCTTCCGCGAGAGCGTGGTCAGCGTAGAGGCGGCCCAGAACATCGTGGTGCTGAAAACCATCGAGGGTATGGCGCAGGGCGCGGCCTTCGCGCTGGACAATATGGGCGATACCGACATCGTGGGTACGCTGGCCGGTGACGACACCATCTTTCTGGTGTTCCACGACAACATTCAGGCATTGGACTTCTGCGAACAGGTGAAACAGATGCTGCGCTGACGCGCAACGGAGGGCTGCTATGCTGGAACTGCTTCATATCGAGAATATCGCCATCATCGAGGAGGCGGAGATCGCTTTCCGACCCGGCTTCAACGCCCTGACGGGCGAGACTGGTGCCGGTAAATCCATCGTCATCGACGCCATGAGCGCCGTGCTGGGCCAGCGCACCTCCCGTGATCTGATCCGCACCGGCGCCAGCAAGGCCTTTGTCAGCGCACTGTTCTCCCATGTGGATCCCGCCCTGTGCGAGGAGCTGGGCGCGGTGCCCGACGAGAACGGCGACCTGATGCTCCAGCGGGAGATCGGCGCGGACGGTAAGAACGTCTGCCGTGTGGGCGGGCGGCCCGTTACCGTGTCCCAGCTGCGGACGCTGGGCAGCCGTCTGGTGAATATCCACGGCCAGCACGACGGCCAGCAGCTTTTGGATGAGGAGCAGCATCTGGCATATCTGGACAGCTTCGGCAAGGTGGACAGCCTTTTGGAAGCATATACTGACAAGTATAATAGCTTGACGGATATCCGCCGCAAAATGAACGCCCTGCAAATGGACGAGGCGGAGAAGGCACGGCGAATGGATACCCTGGAATACCAGATAGGCGAGCTGGAGCGGGCCAAGCTGAAGTCCGGCGAGGAGGAAGAGCTGCAAAGCCGCCGCAATCTGCTGCGGAACGCCGAGAAGTTCATCTCCGCCGTGTCGGGGGCGGACTATGCCCTGAACGGCGGCGAGGACGGCAGCGGCGTGCTGAACCTGCTGCGGCAGGCGCAGGACGCGCTGGGCACCGTGCGCCATCTGGACGAGGGCTTCAACATCCTGTACGAGCGTCTGGAAAGCGCGTACAGCGAGGCGTATGACATCGCCTTTTCCGTGGCGGAGCAGCGGGAGAACTTCGATTTCTCCCCCAACGAACTGGACGAGGTGGAGGGCCGGCTGGATCAGCTCTACCGCCTGAAAAAGAAGTACGGCGCCACTGTGGAGGACATGCTGGCCTATCTGGACAACTGCCGTAAGGAGCTGGACGACATCGCCTACGCGGGCGACGCGCTGGCCCGGCTGGAAAAGGACTGCGCCAAGGCGGAGAAGGCCGCCCGCAAGGCCGCGGAGGAGCTGTCTGCCGCCCGCAAGGCCGCCGGTGAGACGCTGTCGCAGGCCATCCTGACGGAGCTGCGGCAGCTGGATATGGGCAAGATCCGCTTTCAGGTGGACTTCGCCGAAAAGCCGCTGGACGCCACCGGTATGGATCAGGTGCGGTTCCTCATGTCCGCCAATCTGGGCGAGGAGCTGAAGCCCATCAATAAGATCGCCTCCGGCGGCGAGCTGGCCCGCATCATGCTGGCCATGAAGAACGTCCTCAGCGAGCAGGATCATGTGGCCACCATGGTGTTTGACGAGGTGGACACCGGCGTCAGCGGCCGGGCTGCCCAGAAGGTGGCCGAAAAGATGGCCCGCATCAGCCGCCATAAGCAGGTGCTGTGCGTCACCCATCTGCCACAGCTGGCCGCCATGGCGGACACCCACTTCTCTGTGGAGAAGGGGGAGGCCAATGGCCGCACCTTCACGCGGGTGCGGCAGCTTGACCGCAAGCAGCGGCAGATGGAGCTGGCCCGCCTGACCGGCGGCGCGCAGGTGACGGAGACCATGCTGCAGGGTGCGGAGGAATTGTTGTCTCAGGCGGAGAAATTCCGGGCGGAGCTGCCGGAATAAATTCGCCCTATAAATTCGCCTTATGAGAGACATTCAGAAATATTTTTCATATTGCGAAAAAAGTGTTGACAAACGGAAAAAATCTGCTACAATAGTGGCAACTTGATACCGTTACCGTGATGAAGGGAAGAAGTAACACGCCCCGGCGCCTGCAAAGAGAACCTCTGGCTGGTGAAAAGAGGAGAGGGCGGCGCGTGCGAATACATCCCGGAGCAGCCTTCTGAAAGCCTGAACTTCGAGGTCAGTAGGGATGTGTCGGGTTCGCCCGTTACAGCGATAGGGTGTGTCAGCACCCGACGAGGCCGTTTTCCGTGAGGAGGCGGCGAACATGAGGTGGTACCGCGATAATTTGTCGCCCTCTGTCCAAGGACAGGGGGCGTTTTTATTTTGCCGCCCCTCATGAGGCAACACCGCACAATCAGATTACGGCGCTTTGCGGAAATTTTGTGCCCTGATTTTGTTGCGGCTTCTTGCAATACGACAAGTATTGCTGCAAACCCGCGCCGCATCAGAACACAAAATTTACACGCAAATCGCTCTTGTCAAATTATGCGGTATTGCCTGTCAAAAACTCAACATCACAGATCGTATAGGAAAGGAATGTAAGAAAAATGGGTATTTATGAAGAACTGGTGGCCCGCGGCTTGATCGCCCAGGTCACGAATGAGGAAGAGATCCGCGAGATGGTCAACAACGGCAAGGCCACGTTCTACATCGGCTTTGACTGCACGGCGGACAGCCTGCACGTGGGCCACTTTATGGCGCTGTGCCTGATGAAGCGTTTGCAGATGGCGGGCAACAAGCCCATCGCCCTGATCGGCGACGGCACGACCCTGATCGGCGACCCCTCCGGCCGTACCGACATGCGCCAGATGCTGACCGAGGAGACCATCAAGCACAACGCCGAGTGCTTCAAGCGCCAGATGGAGAAGTTCATCGACTTCTCCGAGGGTAAGGCCCTGATGCTGTATAACTCCGAGTGGCTGAAGCCTCTGAACTATATCGAAATGCTGCGCGAGGTGGGCGCATGCTTCTCCGTCAACAACATGCTGCGTGCCGAGTGCTACAAGCAGCGCATGGAGAAGGGGCTCAGCTTCCTGGAATTCAACTACATGATCATGCAGAGCTACGATTTCTACTACATGTTCCAGCACTATGGCTGCAACATGCAGTTCGGCGGCAACGACCAGTGGAGCAACATGCTGGGCGGCACCGAGCTGATCCGCAGAAAGCTGGGCAAGGACGCCCACGCCATGACCATCACCCTGCTGCTGAACTCCGAGGGCAAGAAGATGGGCAAGACCGCCAGCGGCGCTGTGTGGCTGGATCCCAACAAGACCAGCCCCTTTGAGTTCTTCCAGTACTGGCGCAATGTGGATGATGCCGATGTGCTGAAATGCATCCGCATGCTGACCTTCCTGCCGCTGGAGGAGATCGACAAGATGTCCGGCTGGGAAGGCTCTCAGCTGAACGAGGCCAAGGAGATCCTGGCCTATGAGCTGACCAAGCTGGTCCACGGCGAGGAGGAGGCCGAGAAGGCGAAGGCCGCTTCCCGTGCTCTGTTCTCCGGCGCCGGCGATACCGAGCATATGCCCACCACTGAGCTGACCAACGACGACTTCGGCGGCGGCTCCATCGACGTGCTGAGCCTGCTGGTGAAGTGCGGTCTGGCCGCCTCCAAGGGCGAGGCCCGCCGTCTGGTGCAGCAGGGCGGTGTGTCCGTCAACGACGAGAAGGTGTCCGCCATCGAGACTACCTTCGGCTGCGAGCAGTTTACAGGCGATGGTGTGATCATCAAGAAAGGCAAGAAGGTCTTCCATCGCGCTGTTCTGGTATAATTTTTCCTCCAAGACCCTATTCCCCTGTTTATATCACTGACCATGATATAGCTCAAACAAATAAGCCGCGGCGAAAGCCACGGCTTATTTGTATCTGGGGGAAAATCTGAGGGGCGGACAGGGTCGTCCGCCCCTACAGGCTTGTTTATCGGATTTTGCCTATTTACACCGAGAACAGGATATCCGCGTAGGTGGGCAGGGGCCAGTGCTGTGCGCCGGTGATGGCCTCCAGCTGATTGATGAGGGCGCTGGCCTTCTGGCGGCGGGCGTCCACCTGATCCCGATAGTAGCAGGCGGCCTTGATGCCGCCGTCCATGGCGGGTGCCTTGTTGATGGCCCGTTCCAGCGCCTCGCAGGCGTCATAGAGCTTGCCGGACAGGTCGGCCAGCTTCCGCAGCGTGGCCTCCTCCATCTTCACGGACAGGGGGATGCCGCAGTTCTGCTTGTGGAACAGGGCGGTGGCCAGCTCGTCGGAGTACTTGCTGACGGCGGGCATGATCTGGCGGCGGACCATATCCAGCAGAGTATTGCCCTCGATGGTCATGACCTTGCAGTAGTTCTCCAGATGGATGTTGTAGCGGGCCTCCAGCTCGTCACGGGTCAGTACGCCGTGGCGGCTGAACATGGCGATGTTCTTCTCGGCGATGTAGGCGGGCAGGGCGTCCACGGTGTTGCCCATGTTGCACAGACCGCGGCGCTTGGCCTCGGCCACCCACTCGTCGCTGTAGCCGTTGCCGTTGAAGATGATCCGCTGGTGGGCGGCAAAGGTGTCGTGCAGCAGCGTCTGCAGGGCGGACTGGAAGTCCTCGGCCTGTTCCAGAATGTCGGCGAACTGCTCCAGCTCCTCGGTCATGATGGTGTTCATCACGGCGCTGGGGCTGGCGATGGACTGGCTGGAGCCCAGCATGCGGAACTCGAACTTGTTGCCAGTGAAGGCCAGAGGAGAGGTGCGGTTCCGGTCGGTAGTATCCTGCGGGATCTCCGGCAGGGTGTCCACGCCGATCTCAAGACGGCGCTTGGTGACGTCCACATACTCCGTGCCCTGAATGATGGAATCCAGAATGGCGGTCAGCTCGTCGCCCAGAAATACGGATACGATGGCGGGAGGGGCCTCGTTGCCGCCCAGACGGCGGTCGTTGCCGGGATAGGCCACGCAGCAGCGCAGCATGTCCTGATACTCGTCCACACCCTTGATGAAGGCCGCCAGAAACAGCAGGAACTGGGCGTTCTGGCTGGGGGTCTTGCCGGGCTTCAGCAGGTTCTCGCCGGTGTCGGTCTGCAGGGACCAGTTGTCGTGCTTGCCGCTGCCGTTGACTCCGGCAAAGGGCTTTTCGTGCAGCAGGCACACCAGATCATGACGCTCGGCCACGGTTTTCAGCAGCTCCATGGTCAGCTGATTGTGGTCGCAGGCGATGTTGGCGTTGCAGTATACGGGGGCGTTCTCATGCTGGGCGGGCGCCACCTCGTTGTGCTCCGTCTTGGAGAACACGCCAAGCTTCCACAGCTCCACGTCCAGCTCATGCATAAAGGCCGCCACACGGGGCTTGATGGCGCCGTAATAGTGGTCGTCCAGCTCCTGTCCCTTGGGGGGCTTGGCACCGAACAGGGTGCGTCCGCACAGCCGCAGATCCTCCCGGCGGCGATAGTCCTCCTTGTCGATAAGGAAGTACTCCTGCTCCGCGCCCACCTGCGGGATAACGTGCTGGGCTTCAGTGTTGCCGAACAGCCGCAGGATGCGGATGCACTGCTGATCCAGCGCGTGCATGGAGCGCAGCAGCGGCGTTTTCTTATCCAGCGTATTGCCGGAATAGGAGCAGAAGATGGTGGGGATGCACAGGGTCTTATCCTTCACGAAGGCATAGGACGTGGGGTCCCACGCGGTATAGCCCCGGGCCTCGAAGGTGGCCCGCAGGCCGCCGGAGGGGAAGCTGGAGGCGTCGGCCTCGCCGCGGCTCAGCTCCTTGCCGGACAGCTCCATCAGGATGCGGCCGTCTCCGGTGGGGGTGATGAAGCTGTCGTGCTTCTCGGCGGTGAAGCCGGTCATGGGCTGGAACCAGTGGGTGAAGTGGGTCGCGCCCAGCTCCGTAGCCCAGTCCTTCATGGCGCAGGCGATCTCGTCGGCAATGGAACGATCCAGCGACTTCCCCTGCGCCTGACATTGCTGCCAAGCCTGATAGACGTCAGCGCTGAGACGCTGTCGCATCTTCTCCTCGGTAAACACCATGCTGCCGAAGATGTCGGGGATCCGTGTCACATTCTCGTTCATTGTATGATTCTCCTTTCACCGCCTCGGGGCGGGTAATATCACATGAAAAGCGCCAGAATAGCGGGGGTTATGTAAGTCTCTACCACGGCGGCGACGGCCAGCAGCGGCAGAACATGCATCACAAAGCAGCGGGCGATATTGCACAGCAGCGGCTTCATCATGCCCTTGGTGTTCTTGCGGACGTATTGGGTGATCCTGCGGCACAGCAGCAGGCCCAGCGCGAAGGCAATCAGCAGGGCCGGCAACTCGAAGATGCCATGGGGCAGAATACCGGCAAAATAGATCAGCAGGGAAGTGCCGCTGCCGACATAGTAGGCCGCCAGTACGCCGAGGATCAGGGCGTTCATGCCCACCGACAGCGCCGTCAGATAGATGAAGGGGATAAAGCCGTACAGGACGCTGATGACGGAAGCCCGCAGGTTATTGCCCAGCAGCGCCCAGAAATGAATGGTGCCGTCGTCGGTGACGATATTGCCGTCCTGCACCATCTGAGAGAAGTAGGCCACCACAAATTCCGGAATGCTTTTATTGAGCAGGCTCACGCCGAAGCCCAGCAGGCAGATGATGAGAAACGCGGCGGTTGTCATCAGCAGCGCTTCTCCGAAGGTCTCGCGGTAAAACCGCCACAGGGCGCGGTGCTGTTTTTTCAGCCATTCCATAGGGGTCAACCCAGCTTGGCAAGACCGGCCTTCAGGCGGCGCAGCGTCTCGTCGCGGCCCAGAATCTGGCAGATCTCCACCGCGCCGCCGGGGGTCACCAGCTTACCGGCGGCGGCAATGCGCACCGGCCACATGAGGGTGGCGTTCTTTACACCCAGCTGCTCCGCCAATGCGATCAGACTGTCGTGAATAGTGTCGGTCGTCCAGTCGGGCAGATGCTCCAGCATGGGGATGGCAGCCTCCAGCATGGCCTTGCAGACCTCCGGGTTGGTCTTGGATTTCTTGTTGGTAAAGAAGTCGATGCCGTACTCGGGGCAGGCGTCGAAGAAGTCCACCTTTTCGGGGATCTCCGTCAGCTTCTCACAGCGAGCCTGTAAAAGCCCGGCGATAGCGGTGATGTCGAAATCGCCCTTGACGCTCTGGCGAATGTAGGGCTCCGCAACCTTGACAAAGGCGGCCGGCTCCATGGCACGCAGATACACGGCATTGAAGTGATCCAGCTTGGCGATATCGAAGATGGCAGGGGACTTGGAGATGCCGGTCATGTCAAAGACCTTGGTCAGCTCATCCAGAGAGAAAATCTCCTGCTCGGCGTACTCACCCTTGGGGGACCAGCCCAGCAGCGCCACATAGTTCAGGATGGCTTCGGTCAAATAGCCCTGTGCTTTCAGATCCTCATAGCTGGGGTCGCCGTGGCGCTTGGACATCTTGTTTTGGGCGTCCCGCATGACGGGGGAACAGTGGACATAGGTGGGCACCTCCCAGCCGAAGGCGTGGTACAGCAGATCGTACTTGGGGGCGGAGGACAGGTATTCGCTGCCCCGCACCACATGGGTGATACCCATCAGGTGGTCGTCGATGACGTTGGCGAAGTTATAGGTGGGCAGGCCGTCCCGCTTCAGCAGCACCTGATCGTCCAGCGTGCTGTTCTCCACGGTGATGTCGCCGAAGATAGCGTCATGGAAGGTGGTAGTACCCTCGGCGGGGATCTTCTGGCGGATGACGTAGGGCTCGCCCGCCTCCACACGCTTCAGGGCCTCCTCCAGCGGCATATCGCGGCAGGGATCAGCGGCGCGGTCAAACTCGCCGGAATCCTCCTCGGATTCCGCTTTTTCGCAGAAGCAGTAGTACGCGCCGCCCTTTTCCACCAGCAGGCGGGCGTAATGGCCATAGGTGTCCCGGCGCTGGGACTGGATATAGGGGGCCACGGGACCGCCCACATCGGGGCCTTCATCGTGATTCAGGCCGCACTCGGCCATGGTGCGGTAGATCACGTCGGTAGCGCCCTCCACCAGACGGCCCTGATCGGTATCCTCGATCCGCAGGATGAAGGTGCCGCCGTGATTACGGGCAATCAGCCATGTATACAGCGCCGTGCGCAGGTTGCCCACATGCATATAGCCGGTGGGAGACGGCGCGAAACGGGTACGCACCTTTCCGTGGGGAATTTTTTCCTCCATCTGGGTAAAATAGTTCATATCCATCGCCATATCAATTACCTCCGGCATTTTGACAAATTACTTATACATTATATGGGTTTCCGGGAAAAAGTCAATGACGATCATGGGATTCCATTGATTTTTTGCACAAAACGTGGTAGGATAAGGAACACGAGAAGAAAAACGCGGATATGTGTCCGTAAAATAAGGTGAGGTAAAAAATGGCTGATACGAAAAAAAGAATTTTCAGCGGCATCCAGCCCTCTGGCGAGCTGACGCTGGGCTCCTATATGGGCGCCATCAAGAATTGGGTGGACTTACAGGACGAGTACGACTGCCTGTACTGCATCGTGGACATGCACGCCATCACCGTGCGGCAGGATCCCGCCACGCTGCGTAAGCGCAGCGTCAATCAGCTGGCCCAGTATATCGCCTGCGGTCTGGATCCTCAGAAGAACATCATGTTCATCCAGAGCCACGTTCCCCAGCACGCGGAGCTGAGCTGGATTCTGGGCTGCTACACCCAGTTCGGTGAGCTGAGCCGTATGACCCAGTTCAAGGCCAAGTCCGCCCAGCACGCAGACAACATCACGGCGGGTCTGTTTACCTATCCCGTGCTGATGGCCGCCGACATCCTGCTGTATCAGGCGGATCTGGTGCCGGTGGGCGAGGATCAGCGCCAGCATGTGGAGCTGACCCGCGATATCGCCCAGCGCTTCAACAGCGTGTACAGCGATACCTTCGTGCTGCCGGAGGCCTTCATTCCCAAGGTAGGCGCACGGCTCATGTCGCTGGATGATCCCACCACCAAGATGAGCAAGTCCCTGCCGGACGGCTGCGTGAACCTGATGGACGCCCCTGAGGTCATCATGAAGAAGTTCAAGCGGGCCGTCACCGACTGCGAGACTGCCGTGAAGTACGACAAGGAAAACAAGGCCGGTATCTCCAACCTGCTGACCATCTACTGCGCCGCCACCGGCAAGACGCTGCAGGAAGCCGAGGCGGAGTTTGCCGGTCAGGGCTACGGCGTGTTCAAGCCCGCCGTGGGCGAGGCCGTGGTGGAGCTGCTGCGTCCCATCCGGGAGGAGAGCCAGCGCATCATGGACGACAAGGCCTATCTGGAGAGCGTCTATCAGGAGGGCGCGGAGCGTGCCCGCCGTCTGGCGCAGAAGACGCTCAGCAAGGTGCAGCGTAAGGTGGGCTTTGTGGCGGCAAAATAAGCACCAAATGTTTGGAATGTTTCTTGCAAAAACTTTTTAAGTCTGCTATAATAAAAATCAGGACACCTCCGGGGGATCCCGGCGATCATTTCAAAACAAAGAAAGGAACATCGTCATTATGATCTATACGACTGAGGTTCAGCATATGTGCCCCGTAGCCAAGGGCGCTTATCACGGCCCGGCTCCCATTCCCGAAGAGGGCAAGTGGGTGCAGGCCAAGGAGATCAGCGACATCTCCGGTTTTACTCATGGCATCGGCTGGTGCGCACCCCAGCAGGGTGCCTGCAAGCTGACCCTGAATGTGAAGAACGGCGTCATCGAGGAGGCACTGGTGGAGACCATCGGCTGCTCCGGCATGACCCATTCCGCCGCCATGGCTTCCGAGATCCTGATCGGCAAGACCATTCTGGAGGCACTGAATACCGATCTGGTGTGCGACGCCATCAACACCGCCATGCGCGAGCTGTTTCTGCAGATCGTCTATGGCCGCACCCAGTCTGCGTTCTCCGAGGGCGGCCTGTCCGTGGGCGCTTCTCTGGAGGATTTGGGCAAGGGCCTGCGCTCTCAGGTGGGCACTATGTTCGCCACCAAGGAGAAGGGTCCCCGCTATCTGGAGATGGCCGAGGGCTATTGCAGCAAGCTGGCGCTGAACAAGGACGATGAGATCATCGGCTATGAGTTTATCAGCCTTGGCAAGATGATGGACTTCATCAAGAAGGGCGACGACGCCAACGAGGCATTGAAGAAGGCCACCGGCCATTATGGTCAGTGGGACAGCGCGGTCAAGTACATTGACCCCCGTCACGAATAAGGAAGGAGGACGAAATCATGGCTCTGTTTGAAAGTTACGAGAGAAGAATCGACAAGATCAACGGCGTCCTCGC
>ENA-UOJG01002035-UOJG01002035.1-human-gut-metagenome-genome-assembly--contig:-C47-NODE-2035-length-18691-cov-8.513147_pt1 | contig 18691 bp, 14 predicted proteins | sample MGYA00242340_ERZ723887 | MGnify/ENA metagenome assembly ERZ723887 | reverse complement strand
CTGGCGGCCCGTGCCGCCCTCGCTCTTCATCCAAAAGCATTGCGCCAAATCGGGAACCCGCGGTTTTTCAGAACGAACTCCGGAAGTATTAACGAACCTCCATTGTGGGAGGTTCGTTTTTTGTTGGGAATGCGGAGGTGGATAGGCGCATTGCTTTATGCAATCGCCGTAAGGGGATAGCGCCTTCAATGGCCGGCACGCCTCGCACTCCTATTGCCATGGAAACGCGCCCCGCAGCGTCCGGGACTTGCCGGTTAGTTCCGGTTTCTGTCGTCGGTTGCGCCCTTGCCGTAGCCGGATTTGGAGTTCAGCCTCTCTTTGTACATTCCGGAGGAAAAGTTTCTGAAAGTCTCGACGAGTTCGCAGCGCCGGGTGTCCGCCATGTCGATTATGCCTATTCCGGAATCCGCCCGGTTGTAGCGTCCCGTCGCGGAGAGATCCGTCCACTCGAACCACGCAACCCCCGCAACGCCCGGGTTGCGCGCCGCGGATTTCAGGAATTCGCGCATATATTCCGCCTGTTTTTCGGAGGTTCCCGAGGGAATAATCGCGATGCCGAACGTGCCCTCGTCCTGCGGCGCAAAATGGCATTCGCCTATGAGAATCGGGCGGTCCGCGCTGCCCTCCGGAAGCTTGAGATCCGCGATGTTGTAGCGGTATGTATTGCAGGTGACGGCGTATCAATAGTCGGCGGATATGCGCGCGGCGTATTTCCGCAAATCGCCGCTCATGCCGAAGCTGCAGCCCGGATACATCGCGCGGGGAAAGCGGCGTCAACCGTTTTCGGGAAAGGGTTTTTGCGGGCGGCGCGGCATTATGCGCCGGAGAAATCCGCGCAGGAAAAAATCCGGCTGCGCGGCAGGCGGCCGTTCCGCGACAAAAAAACCCCCTCGGCGAGGGGGCAAATTTTTTACCTGTCGTGCAAATGCCGCATATATGCGGCGAGGGTGTTGGACATTAGCATTGCGACGGTCATCGGCCCGACCCCCCCTGGAACGGGCGTGATCTTGGAGCACTTGGGCGCGACGCTTTCAAAATCGACGTCCCCGACGAGCCTGTACCCGCTCTTCGTCTCGGCAGACGGAACCCTGTTTATGCCCACGTCTATTACGCACGCGCCATCTTTCACCATGTCCGCGGTCACCGTTCCCGGCCTGCCTACGGCGGCTATCAGTATGTCCGCCTGCGAGCAGATCTCCTTCAGATTTTCGCTCTTTGAGTGGCAGACGCTGACTGTTGCGTCCGCGCCCTTTTGCATCAAAAGCAGCGCCATCGGCTTGCCGACTATTATGCTGCGCCCGAGCACCACCGCCCTTTTGCCGGCGGTCTGCACGCCGTGCCTTTTCAGAAGCTCCATTATCCCCGCGGGCGTGCAGGCTGTGAAAGCGCGCGGATCCTCCTGGCAGAGCATTCCGAGGTTCGCCCTGCTGAACCCGTCCACATCCTTGTCGGCGCGCACGCGGTTGAAAGAGTCGCGCTCGCTCAAATGCCCGGGCAGGGGAGCCTGTATAAGCACGGCGTCGACGCTGTCGTCCGCGTTGAGGGAGTCTATAAGGGCGTTCAGCTCCCCCTGCGATACGCTTTCGGGCAGGACGCGGAGGCGGCTTTCTATGCCGATTTCGCCGGCGATTCTGCCCTTCTTTTTCACATAGGAGACCGACGCGGGGTCTTCGCCGACCCTTATGAAGGCCACGCACGGTCGGCGCGGAGCCGAAATCCCCGCGAGTTTTTTGGAAAGCTCTTCGCAGACGCTCTTTGCGGCCGCGTTTCCGTCTATTATTTCGGGCATTGGACGTCCTTTTATCTAAGTTTCATATTTTCGACCCTCACGACGGGCTCGCCGTCGATTTTGGAGAGGGAACCCCGCAGAACCACGAGCTTTCCGAAATATCGCTCGATGTTTGAGGTTATCAGCCGCGTGGTGTCAGCGTATGCGACGAAATCGTCCTCTATGTCGTATATGCAGTACTTGTAGGGGGCTGTCGAGCGGAAGGGCGAGTACGTGCTGCCCGTGTATTTCAGGAAGCCCACGAGCTCGCGCGGAGCTTCCTGAGGTCTTGCAGTGTCGGAGTTGCAGGCGCACATAACGAGCGCCGAAACGACCGCCGCACCCGCAGCCAATATCGCTTTGGGAAGTTTCATACGGCGCAATTTTCATCAAGGCGGCCGCGATTGCAAGCCGAATTGCGCGGGCGCGGGCGATTTTCCGCAAGCCGCGCGTTCAAAGCGCGGGCGCGAATTTAAGGATTATGCTTGATTTTGTCGCAAGTGCGGGTAGTTTCGTTTATTGGAAACTTAATTTGCGCATTCGGATTGGCATTCGGGGGCGTTCCGCCCGAAAATCCAGCCGCAAAAACGCACGCAACCTATATGGATTGGCTCGGCAATCTCTTTTTCGGCGCGGGAATCGCGCACAGCATACTCGTATTCGCGCTCGTCATAACCTTGGGCGTCCTTCTGGGGCGCGTGAAAGTGGCGGGAATATCGCTCGGGGTGACCTGGATTCTATTCGTCGGGATTGTCGCAAGCCACTTCGGAATGGGCATAGAGGCCAACGTGCTCCACTTCTTCAAGGAGTTCGGGCTGGTGCTATTCGTGTTTTCAATAGGCCTGCAAGTGGGCCCGAGCTTTTTTTCGTCCTTTAAAAAGGAGGGAGTCGGCATGAACCTCGTGGCGGCGGCCGTCGTGTTCTGCGGCGTCGGGGTGGCGGTGGCGATACATTACGCCACGGGGCTGCCAATGCCCACGATGGTAGGGATCCTCTCCGGAGCGGTGACGAACACCCCCGGGCTGGGCGCGGCAACGCAGACTTATACCGACATCACGAGCCTCGACGACCCCTCCATATCGCTCGGCTACGCAGTCGCGTATCCCCTCGGGGTTCTCGGCATAATAGGATCGCTCATCGCGCTCAAATTCGCTTTCAGAATTTCTTTTGACGGGGAGTACGCCGAAATCCGCCGCCGCAAAGGGCTGAAAGTCGGCGCCGACAGGATAACTCTCGAAGTCGCCAACCCGTCCCTCGACGGCAGGACGATAGACGAGGTTCAGGAGCTCGTCGGCAGGCACTTTGTGATATCGAGAATCTGCGGAAAAGACGGAAAGATAGAGATAGCCAAATCCGAGAGCGTGCTGCACATGTCGGACAAGATCCTCGTGGTCGCGGAGCCAAAGGACATCGACTTTCTCGTCGCGTTCGTGGGCGAGAGGGCGGATATGGAATGGCAGAAGATGGACACCGCCCTCGAAGCGCGCCGCGTGATGATCACAAATCCGGACGTCAACGGCAAGACCCTCGGAAAGCTCGGACTGTACGGCGGATTTTCCTTCAACATCACGCGCGTCAACCGCGCCGGCATAGACCTCGTGGCGCACCCCGACTTGCAGCTCCAGATGGGCGACCGCGTGACCGCCGTGGGCACCGCGACCTCCCTCAAAAGCGTCGAAAAAATCCTCGGCAACTCGATGATGCGCCTGCGCCAGCCGAACTTGGTGCCGATATTTCTCGGGATATTTCTCGGGGTTCTCGTCGGCAGCGTGCCTTTCTTTATTCCAGGCATACCGCAGCCGATAAAGCTCGGGCTCGCGGGCGGGCCGCTCGTGGTCTCGATTCTCTTGAGCAGGTTCGGGCCGAAGTTCAAGCTCGTCACCTACACGACGGTGAGCGCCAACCTAATGGTGCGCGAGATAGGCATTGCGATATTCCTTGCGGGCGTCGGGCTCGGGGCGGGGAAAGATTTTGTCTCGACCGTCATAAACGGCGGCGGCTACGTATGGATAGCGTACGGGGCGGTAATAACGGTGCTGCCGGTTCTAATAGGGGGCGCCATAGCGAGGGTGTTCTTGAAGCTCGACTACTTCACCCTTATGGGCGTGCTTTCGGGAAGCACGACCAATCCTCCCGCGCTCGCATACTCCAACGCGACTGCCGACAACGACATGCCCGCCGTTGGATACGCGACGGTCTATCCGCTGACCATGTTTCTCCGCGTCCTTACCGCGCAGCTGCTGATAATCTTCTTCGTCTAATCCGGAGGTCGCAGAGGGCGGGAATTTTCGGCGCGGCTTGCGCCTCCGGACATGGCGCGCCGGCGCATCTTGCGCGGGGAGGGCGCATATCGCATTGGCAGAATTTGCCAAGGGCGTTTTCTGCCAACGCTTTTGCCTTCCGCATGGCTCTCTTTAAAACCCATAAAAAAACGAACCCCGCGGAGGGGTTCGTCAATGTCGCAGGGTTCGCTCCGGAAAACCGCCATTTCGCGGAGAGGCCAAACTATCATCCTCAGGGCGGTTGTTTCGCAGCGCGGCCGTTTCCGCAATCCCGCCGGCAACGGCCGCACGCAGAGCGGGGCATGCCCCGCGGCCGGCGGCGGACTTTTCCAAAACGGGAAACGGCGGAGATTTTGCGCGCTCTTTATTTGGAGACCGGATACTTGCTCTTTACAAACGGAGCTTTTTTGAGATAGTCTATGCTCTTCTGAATGCTCTCCGCGGGCGTGAAACTGTAGCGTTCCACTTCCACGACGGGGTATTCCATTCCGGCGTCGGCGGCGTGCTTGAATATGGCGTCAAAGCCCACCATTCCGCTCTCGCCGAGCTCCTTTTCATCCTTAATGTGAAGGAGCCTGAAACGCTTGGGATACTTCTTGAAGTAGTCCACGGGCGCCTTCTGGCCCCTCACCGTCCAATAGACGTCCATTTCAAAGAATACGAGGTCGGGGTCGGTGTTTTCGAGCATGTAGTCGTACATGATCTTGTCCTCGACTTTCTGGAATTCGTGGGCGTGGTTGTGGTAGCCGAAAGATATGCCGGCGGCCTTGCACCTCCTGCCGATTTCGTTGTAATAATCGCAGTAGGTCTTGAGCTCTTTGAGGGTCTTGGGCACGCTCATCCACGGCGCGACGATGTACTTCATGCCGGCGGCCTTGTGTGCGGCGATGCATTCGTCCCACCATTTCATGGATTCGGAGAAGTCGCCCGTTTCGAGCTCCTTCTTGGAGAGCTGCTTTGCCGTGTGCGAGGAGAGAACCTTCATGCCGGCGGCCTCTATGCCGGCCTTGAAGTCTTCGGGGGTTTTGCCGTAGAATTTTCCGCCGCCGTACCCGGCCGCCTCCACCGCCGTAAAGCCCATTTCGCCGAGCTTCTTTATGGAGCCGTCGTAGTCCTTTTTGATGTCGTCGCGCATGGAGTACATCTGTACGGCGATGTTTTTCTTGGGCGCCTTTGCGCAGGCGGAATCCGTCGCGCACCCCGCCATAGCGATGGCGGCCGCGGCGATCATGAGAGTCTTTATTTTCATCATATATTTTTGCCTTTTCCGGTTGTTCGTTAGGCGGAGGCGCGCGACGGCGCCCCGCGCTTTCTTTGCGAAAGGGAATGGAAACACAAAACCCGCGCCCTGTCACGCATTTTTTGACTTTCGGCCGGCGCTGAATTTGCGTCGGATGAAAATGCTCCCCGCCCGCGAAAATTAAAAAACGTCTCAAAAAGCGAAAAAAACGTTCGACCGCCGACCCCGCAAATGTTAGCGTATTCGATATGAAAACGCGCAAATTTATTGCAATAGCGGCAGCCGCTTTTGCCGGAGCCGCCGCGTTCGGGGAAGGGGCGGAAACGGGCGTGAGGGTTTCGGACAGCCTCAGGGCCCTCTGGGACGACCCGTCCGTCAAGGCGCGCATAGAGCGCGGGATAGAGGAAAACCGCAAGGGGGATTTCAAAATATCTTTCGACAGGCCGGTGGAAAACCTCAAAGCCGAACTCGTCCGCCACGAATTCGTGTTCGGCGCCCCGACCATGGCGCTTGCCGCCACGCGGGGCGAAGGCGGCGGAATGGACATGGAGAGGGTCTCGAAGATGAAAAAGCTCGTGTGGGAAGACCTCTTCAACGGTGCGACGATTTCCACGCTCTGGAAATTCTACGAGCCCGAGCCCGGAAAGTACAGGTTTGAGAAAGACGCCCCGTTCATGCGCTTCCGCCCGCCCCCCGCATTCGTGCTCGACGAATTTAAGGATCTCGACCTCACATACCGCGCGCACTGCCTCGCGTGGTTCAACAGGCAATGGCACTTCCCCGACTGGGTTGCAAAGACGGAAGACGCGAGCGCGGCGGCGGGCGACAGATACTTCAAAAAGCTGTGCGAACGCTTCGGGAATGAGATGCCGTACTGGAACATCGCCAACGAGTTTTGCACGTTCTACGACTCCCAGACGCGCAAATACATGCACAAAGACCCCGTCTACAAGGCGTTCGTCGAGGCGCGCAAGCATCTGCCCGAAAGCGCGTCGTTCGCATACAACGAGCTCTCGGACGCGTGGGAGGACGGGTACAGAAACCGCGAGTACAGCCCCCTTTATCTGCTCGTGCAAAACCTGCTTTTGCGCGGCTGCAAAGTGGACGAAATCGGGCTGCAGCTGCACGTGTTTTCCGAAAGGCTCTGGGCCGACATTTTGCGGGGGAAAGCTTTCCGGCCGGAATTTATGTTCGCGGTTCTCGACTTGTACTCGGAGCTCGGGCTGCCGTTGCAAATCACCGAAATCACCATACCCGGGCTGCCCGACGGGCCGGAGGGCGAGGAAAACCAGGCGTATGTCGCCGAGAAATTTTACCGCCTGTGGTTCAGCCATCCGAACGTCCGCTCGATAACGTGGTGGCACACGGTGGACGGCACGAGCAAAGCCGAGGGCAAATGGAAGTCGGGCATACTGACTTTCGACTTCAAGAAGAAAAAGTCCTACGAGGTTTTGCGAAGGCTGATAAAGGAGGAATGGACGACGAAGGCCGCCGCCAAATCCCCCGCGCAGTCGCTCGCATTCCGCGGGTTCTACGGCAAGTACAAAATTTCGTACGCCGCCGGAGGCAAGCCGCGCGAGATCGTCCTGCCCCTGCACGAAAACGGCGTAAAAGAATACAGGCTGGAAGCCGAGCCGGACGCGCCAAAAGAAATTGCAACCGATTAAACCAAAACACCAATCGCATAACGCAGCATGAAAGAAATCACGACATCGCTTCTGGCGGCATCGGCGGTTCTCGCAATCGCCGCGGCGGGCGCAAACGCCCTGCCCGCGCCGACCACCCCCAACCCGGGGCTCAAATACTATTATCCCGTAAAAAAGAGCGCGAATCCCGCCGAAAGGGAATTTGACGTTGTGGTATATGGGGGCACCCCCGCCGGAGTGGGCGCCGCGGTGCAGGCCAAAAGAATGGGCAAGACTGCCGCCCTCTACGTATTCAGGCGCCACGTCGGGGGGCTCACCTCCGCGGGCCTCACCGAAACCGACATCGGCAAGAAGAGCGCCATCGGGGGCATGGCAGTTGAGCTCTACAAAAAGATAGGCAAAATGACCGGCTTCCGCCCATCCGAGGCGGAGAGGGCGTTTCTGGAGCTGCTCGACGAGGCGGGGGTTCCCGTTTTCTTCGAACACCGTCTCGACAAAGTAGAGAAGAAGGGCGGAAAAATCGAGAGAATCGTATTTGAAAACGGCGACAGCGCGAAGGGCAAGATGTTCGTCGACGCGACCTACGAGGGCGACCTCATGGCGAAGGCCGGGGTATCGTACATGGTCGGGCGCGAAGACAACGCGCGCTTCGGCGAAAAATACAACGGCGTCTATTTTTCAAAGCACAGCCACATACCCAGATTCGCCGTAGACCCGTACAAAGTTCCGGGCGACCCGTCGAGCGGCCTCATAGAGGGCGTGAGCGGCGCGAAGGCCGACAGTATCGGCAAGGGCGACAAAAAGCTGCAATCCTATTGCTTCAGAATGTGGGCTACAAAAAAGGGGGAAAAGGCGCCGTGGCCCAAGCCCGACAACTACCGCCCCGAGAGGTACGAGCTGCTCAAGCGCTACGTCAATTCCGCTCCGTCCGCCGACTTCTGGGATCTGCGCTACCGCCACGGCCCCGTAAAGATAAACGAGGGCGACTGCAACAACGCCGGCCCGATTTCGATAGACCATGTGGGCGCGAACTTCGGATGGGCGGAGGGCTCCTACGAGGAGCGCGAAAAGATATTCCAAGACCACGTGAACTACCAGCAGGGCTTCATGTACTTTCTGGCGAACGACCCGTCAGTCCCCGCCGGCCTGCGGGAGAGGGTTGCCGACTACGGCCTTGAAGCAAACGAATTTCCGGAGACCGGGCACTGGCCGCACGAGCTCTACGTGCGCGAGGCGCGCAGGCTGCTTTCCGACTACGTGATGACGCAGGCAAACTGCACTCTCGAAAGAACCGCCGAAGACTCCGTGGGGCTCGGCAGCTACCAGATGGATTCGCACCACGTCGAAAGGGTCGTAAAAGACGGGAAAGTCGCGGTCGAGGGCGGATTTGAAAAGCCCGTCAGACAGTCGTACCCCGTGAGCTACAAGAGCATCGTCCCGAAAAAGTCCGAGTGCGAAAACCTGTTCGTGCCCGTCGCGCTCTCGGCGTCGCACGTGGCGTTCGGCTCGATAAGGATGGAGCCGGTGTTCATGATTCTCGGGCAGAGCGCGGCGACCGCGGCGGCGATGGCAATAGACGCCGGCTGCGCCGTCCAGGACGTCGACTACCCGAAGCTGCGCGAAAGGCTCCTCGCCGACGGGCAGGTTTTGCAGCCCCCGCCGCCGCAAAAGAAAAAGTAGCCTAAAATTAAAAAGGCGGAAGGCAAAAGCCTTCCGCTTTTTGCGCGCCCCAATAAAACGCGGCGTCACTTCAAATTGGCGAGGTAGTCCGAAAGCTCGTCGAACATCTTTTCGGCGGAGCCGTACACGATTTGGCAGTCGAGCTTTTCGGCGGAGCAGATTTCCGCGAATTTCTCGCAGAATTTCGGAGAATGGGTCGGGTCTTTGGAAACCTCCCCCGAGGCTTCCTTTCTGAAATTTTGCAGGAAAATCTTCTTCGGGCTTCCGCGCTTGGCTGCGCCCGCAACAAGCCCCGCGGGGGAATATTTTTTTATGTGCGGCAGCAGCTCTTCGCGCGCGGCGAGCCACTCCTTAAAATTCCGCCGCCCGAATGCGTGCGCGCCGTAGGCTATGTTCGGTATCCACTCGCGCATCTGCGCCGGGTCGAGGGAGGTCTGCGGAATGTTCGCGCCTATCGCCGCCACGCTTTCGCAGTCGGGGGAAAGGCCGGCGTACAGCGCGGAGCACGCGCCCGCCGACCCGCCGCTCACGGCGATTCTGTCCGGGTCGATGTTCCATTCGCCCGCGTTCTTTTTCACAAATTCCACGACTTTCGCGCAGTCCTCCATAGGGGCGGCGACGGGCGGGAAAATGCCGGCGTCTTGGGCGTCCTGTATGAACCTGTAATTTGCGGCGACGACGGCAACGCCCTTCGATAGGATTTTGTCGAGGGACGCCTCCACAAACCTGTCGGCGATCGCTCCGGCAGACCAGCCGCCGCCGTGGAAGTAGATTATGGCGGGCGCCTTTCCCTTTGCGCCCTTCGGCAGCCACACGTCCAACTTGTTCTTGTAGTGCGGGCCGTAGGAGACGTTTTCAAAGTCGGCGGCGCGGACGCGGCACTGCTTTTTCGTGGCGCAGTCGAAGTAAACGTATTCTCCCGCCGGGCGCCTGCCGAAAACGGACGCCACGGCGCGCAGATAGCCGTCGCCGTCGCGGGTATCGGGCAGCAGGTACGAGCCCTCTGTGTACTCGTTCCAAGCGTTTATGAGAACGGCGCCGGGCTTCTTCGGATCCGCGAGCGCGAAAGCTTTCGCCTTTGCCAGAATCTCCCCGAATATGTCGGGGGTATTGTTGATATAAAACCCGCCGTAAGGGTATTTAGCCCCTTCGGGCCACGGCAGTTTTACGTCGTTGCGGCAGCGCATAGAGGAATCCCAGCCCATCGTCGCTATCGGAATGTAGGGCAGCGGGGATTTCGCCATATTCCGCCAGTGCCTTTCGTGCGCGGGAACGGCGTCGGCGTAATCGTAGAAAATTCCGTCTACCGGCTCCTTTTGGAGGAGATCCCTGTGGTATGCGTTTATCCCGTACCTCGTGGTGCTCTCAAATCCGGCGGCTTTCATAATTTCGGCCTCTGGCGCGCTTTCGACCATGGCGTTCCAGTGGACGGGCGGCAGGCCGTTTTTGCGCATGGCGCCGGCAGCGTCGTCGAAGAGTTTCTTCACGTTTTGCGCGCCCCCGTGGCGTTTTACGAAATCCGGAGCGTTGTATATCGAAAAAAACGGGCGGCCGCCGACCTTGTAATAGTTGGGCTCTTTAAAATAATGCTTTATGCAATAGTCGAGCGCGGCGCGGAAATCTTCCGGAGTGCTCTCGAGCTTCATGAGAACTTCGCGCGGGGCCGTCGGGTCGGGACGGAAGGCGTTTACCCTGTCGTGGTAGGCCCACATTATTGCGAACTTCATTTTGTCCCGATTGGGAGCCTTCAAAAATCCCTCTTCAAGAGACTCCTGCATCGTGCGCTTTCCGCCGTACCAGTACCAGTCGTACAGAAACACCGTTATGCCGGCGTTCGAGGCAAGGTCGATTTCCTTGGCGACATCGGCGGGATTCTTGCCGTCGAGGTACCCGGGTATCGGCCGGTACGGAAGTTTGTGCCCCTTGAAGCGCGGCTTGCCCGTTTTTACGAACTCCCATTCCGTCCAGCCTTTCCCGAACCACTTTTCCCCGTGGGGATAGACGTGCCAATGCGGATAGTAGACGCACAAAACGTCGAGCCCGCCTTCGGGGGCGCCGCTCTCGGAAGCGCAGGCCGCCGGCGAAAAAAAGCGCGCGGCGAGGAAAAAAAGCGCGGCAAGAATCGGAGATATGGAAAAATATTTCGTTCTCATTAAAAAAATAGTTAACGCACTAAGAACGAAAAGTCAAACGCTTTTCCTCGTGCGTCGGCGCGCAGATCTGCCGCCGCCGTCGATGCGTCAAACCCCGCCGCAATGCGCGCGCAGATTCTCCGCCGATTGCGCGCCCGCGCCGCGCTTGTTTTCCCGCCAACCTTGCGGAACCCGCAATGCCGCGCGGGAAGCTTTCATTCCCCGCCGCCAAACTCCCCGCGGCAGGCGCAAACCGCCGTTTTGCAAATCGCGCAAAAAAAGGCGCGAAGCGGAATGTCCGCCGCGCGCCCCTTTTGCAAAAGCGGCCTCAGAGCCCGAGTTTCGAGGATATGAACTTGTACTGCTCGCCGCCCTCGTCGGCGTTGCCTTTCATTATCTGCGGAAGGGCGGAGCGCATGAACGCCTTGTCGCGGCTCCTGGCGAGCTTCTTTATTATGATCTTGGAGGCGTCGGACGCGAGCGACTTGTCGGAGGATTTCAGAAAGCGCGCGAACTCCGGAAGATCCCCGTACGTGATTGTCTTTTCCACGGTCGACGCCACTTGCGAAGAACGGTTTGGGGCGGCGAACATTTCCCAGAGCTTTTTGCGGGCGTCTACGTCGCCGCGCATCACGAGGATTTCGAGCGCGATAAGGTCGCTCTTTGCCTTTTCCTTCAATATCGCCGCCATCGCGGGGCTCGGGTTTTCGTTCAGCACATTGCGCGCGAGCGGCGAAAACGGCTTCTGCCACTGCTTGTAAATGTCCCATATTTTGCGCAGGTTGGCGTCGTCGGTGCAAATGAAGCGCGCCGCGTAAATTGCCTCCGCGCGGATGTCGGGATCGGCGGAGTCGAGCTCCGGCGCGACGACCGGATAAAAGCGCGTGTCGCCGGAGAGCATGAAAGTCCCCATCGCCGCGAGCTTGCCTTCGCGCGGCAGCTTCGGGAATGCCGATATTATTTCGGCAGACTCCGAAAATTCGCGCCTGCCGTTCATTGCGCGCCCAGCCGGAGCGGAAAGCTTTCCGCCGCCCATTATGAGCTTGTCCAGATACCTGTTGCCGCCCTTTTTGGCGAGCAGCGCGCGCAGCCCGACCGCCGAGCCGCAGTCCTCGCCGACCGACGCCAACGCCCTGCGCGCGCCGCCCCTGTCGCCCGCGGCAAAACGCAGGCGGGCGAAGGAGACGAGCGCGTTTTCCGCCGCCTTTTTCACGGCGGGGACGGCGCTCTTGGCGTTCTTTTCCAGAGTCTCCAAAACGGCGGAATCTCCTATCGTCCCGAGCGCGACAGTGGCGAATTCCGCGAGCTTCGCGTCGTCCGAGAGCGCGAACGGAGCTATCGCCTCGGCCGCATCGGAGTCTCCGAAAGACGCTATGGAGGATATTATGGTCTCACGGCAATGATTGTCGGAAGCGGATTCAAGCGCGGATTTGAGGGCGTCGAAGCCGTCCGAGCCGAGCCCAATGAGCACATTGCACGCCGAAGACACGCGCGCCGGATTCCTGAGCGCGGGGGAGAGCGCGGGAATCGCGTCCGAATCCGCGATGGGCTTCAAAATCAGGCAGGCGCCGCGGAACGCCGCGTCGGATACGGGCTTGGAGGATATCGCCCGCGCGAGGTTTTCGCGCACCTGCGCCGCCGAACCTTTTTTCCGGGCGAGCGCCGAAAGCTCGAAAAACCAGGCGTTGTCCCTGCCCGCGTCGTATGAGGCAAAGTCGTCGTAGACGTCCGCAAAAGCCGGCGAGAGAGCCGCCGCAGCCGCAAGCGCGGCAAAAAGTCCGAAAGTTTTCATAACTGCATAAATTCTCCTTTCCGGTTTACGCCTGGAGCTGCCACGGCGCGCTGTACGCCCTGTCGCACATGCGGGCGGCCTCGGGGTCTCCGACAATTTCCTCTTTTTTTGCGTCCCATTTTATCGGGCGGTTGAGGCGGTATGCGATTTCCGCCAGAAGGCAGCCGGTGTTGGTGCGGTGCGCGATTCCGATGTCCGTCACCGCCGCGCGGCGGTCGAGAACGCTGTCGATGAACGCCGTAAAGTGGTTGCCGCTGCGTATGGGGAACAGCCTGCTCTCAGTCGGCAAAATCCTCGTCTCGGCGATTCCGAGCGGATCGGAAAAGAGCGTCTCGCGCGAGACGAAGAGCGTGCCCTTCGTCCCGAAGAACTGCACGCCGTTGCGGTTCATGTCGGATATTTCGATTTCTACGCCGCCCGGGTAGTGCATGACGACCTTGAATTTCAACGGCTGGTCGGAGAATCCGCTCTTCGGCCATTCGACGAACTCCGGAACGATCTCCTCCGCTCCGGAATCGTCGTATCCGAGCGCCCAGTGGGCGATGTCGAGGTGGTGCGCGCCCCAGTCTGCGATCTTGCCCGCGCTGTAATTCGTCACCCCCCTCCATCGCGTGAAGGTTTTGCATGGGTTGTAGTAGCTCGGTTGGGCGGGCCCCTGCCACATCTGCCAGTCGAAGCCTTCGGGTACGGGAACGGGTTTGAGGATTTCCGCCTTGAAATTCGACGGCAGGCCTATCTTTACGCGCGTGACGCGCCCGAGATAGCCGTTGCGGATGATCTCCGCCGCCCGGACGAAGTCCGGAAGCGACCTCTGCCACGAGCCCGTCTGCCATATGCGGCCGGAATTCAGGACGGCGTCTCGCAAGACTTTGCCCTCGCGTATGGTGCGCGTGAGGGGTTTTTCGCCGAATACGTCCTTGCCGGCGTTGACGCACGCGATTCCCACTATGGCGTGCCAGTGGTCGGGAAGGGCCGTCATAACGACGTCGATGTCGGCGTCGGCGAGCATGTCGCGGAAATCCGCGTACACGGGAATGTCCATTCCGAAGAGCTTGCGCGCGTTGCGCAGGCCGCGCGTTTCATTGTTGCCGTACCCGTAATATTGGGGGCCGGCGGTATCGTTTGCATCGCAAAGTCCCGCAAATTGCACCCGCTTGTCGCCGAAAAAATTTTGGGAGTTGGCGGTTCCCTGCGTGCCGAGCCCTATGCAGCCCATCGTCACGCGCTCGCTGGGGGCAGTCGCGCCGCCCCTGCCGAGCGCGGAAGCCGGAATGATCGCGGGCATGCCGATCGCCGCGGACGCCGACGCAAATGTTTTTAGGAAATATCTTCTTTTCATATGCGAATAATTTTTGCCATAACGGAAAGCGCGGTGCGCCTCAAACGTTTGATCAGTTGAAACAATAAAATTCCGAACGGTCGCAAGTCAAGCCCTTTAACGCAAGAAAAGGCGGGATAAAAGCTTTTCCGGAAAAACGTTTTTTAAAACCGCGCCGCGCAACTCGACTCCGGACCTCGCCGAGCAAAACTCCTCAATCTTCAAAAAAAATGCCCCCGTTCCGAATTTTCGGCGCGGGGGCGGACAATGGAATATAAGATGAAAATCTTTTCTTGGCTACTCAATCAGCGCGAATCCGTAGGGTTCAAGCGAAACTTTCGCCGAATCCCCGCCGCCCGAAATTTTTGCCCCCCGCGCGAAATGCGCCTTCGGGTTTTCGGAGAGCTTCGCGGAAATCTCAACCGGCTCCGGCGAGGCGTTCACGAACACGAAAGTTTTTGAATCGCCCTTAGCGCGCTCGAAAGCCAGCGCCTTGTCGTTTCCGGAATCTATCCATTTCAGCTCTCCCGAGGAAAATTCCGGGCGTTCGCGGCGGATTTTGGACATTGCCTTTACGATTCCAAGCCTGCGCTTTCCGGCGTCGGTGAAAGCCGCGGACCAGTCGAGAACGCTTCGGTTGTGGTATCTGTTGGCGAAAAGGCTGTACTCCGCCCTGTCCGCGATTTCGTTGCCGGCAAATAGCATCGGAACGCCGTCCAAGGCGAGGAGAAAAACCGTCATCGCGTCCGCGGCCTCATAGGGCATCTCCGCTTCCGGCCTGCCGTTGTCGGTGGAGAGGTCGTGGTTGTCGTAGTGGTACAATACGCGCGCGCCCTTCGGATAGCGCGCCAGATTTTCCGCAAACCTCTTCCCGAATTCCTTGGCGGTCTTGATCTTCGCATTCTTGGAGCCCGCGAAGAAATCTTTCATATCGACGGATATTCCGAATCCGTAGTTGGCGTCGTACGCTTTGAGCTGGCATACGGCGCGCGTGGACTCGGCTATGATGGCGATGTCGGGCTTTATTTTTTCGAGCCTCTGGCGCGCATTTTCCCAAAATTCAATGGGAATGGGGGATTCCGCGTCTGCGCGGTAGCCGTCAACGCCGAATTCGCGGACGAAATATTCCATGTTTGAAGTCAGATATTCGCGCAATTTCGGGCTGTCGAAATTGAGCGCCGGAAAGCGCCAAAGCCCGTTCTTGACTTTGCCGTTTTCGTCTCGCGTCACGAAATCGGGGTTTGAAGATATGATGTCGGCGGTCGGCCCGCAGTGGTAGTATACCAAGTCCAACATTACTTTCATTCCCAACTCGTGGGCGCGATCCACGAATTTTTTCAGGTCGGCGTCCGTCCCGTATTCGGAATCTATTTTAAAATAATTTTTTATCCTGTACGGATTGCACGGGTTGTTCGTGTTGCTATTTTTCTGGCGGGGGCTCCAAAACTCCCTGTTCTGGTCGGGGTCGGACTCGACTATCGGCAGCAGGTACACGCAGCCGATTCCCGCGTCCGCGAGATGCCCGAGCCGCTCGGTCGCCGCCGCAAGCGTGCCCTCCTGCGTAAATGAGCGCAGGGGAATTTGGCATATTACGGTTTTTGTCAGCCATTCCGGCGCCGGACGCGCGGAAAGATCGGAAATTTTTTCGGCGGCGCCGGACGCTGCGGCGAGCTGCGACGCCAAAAACAATGCGCAAAAGAATTTTTTCATATCCATATCCTTGAAAATATTAGGCGGCGCAATCGGAGCAAGAAACTTTGGGAGATTTTTTAGTTAACTGTAAATTAAAAAAATGGGTTGATTTTCATTTCGGAGGGGCGCAACATAAATATATAGATGAAAACACTATTCGTATCAGCAGAAACAGACCCGAGGGAGACTCGCGTGGCGGTCACGCCGGCGGACGCGAAGAAGCTCGGCAAACTCGGCTGGGCCGTAAAAGTCTGCCGCGGGGCGGGCGTGAAGGCGGGGTTCTCCGATGCGCAGTATTCGGAGGCGGGCGCCGAAATCGCCGATTCCGGAGCGGCGGGCGCGGCGGATTTCGTCGTAGGGGTGCGCAAGCCCTCCGCGGACGAGGTCGCCAAATTAAAGAAGGGCTCTTTCCATCTGAGCCTTCTCGACCCGTTCAACGAAAAGGCGCTCATAAAGGCGTTCGCCGACGCAGGGGTGACCGCGGCGAGCTTCGAGATGATCCCCCGCAGCACGATAGCGCAAAAAATGGACGTGCTGAGCTCGCAGTCCAACCTTGCGGGCTACTGCGCCGTGCTGAAGGCGGCGACTTCCATAAACAAAATAGCGCCCATGATGATGACTCCGGCGGGCACGATTTCGCCCCTGAAATTTTTCATAGTCGGCGTCGGTGTCGCGGGATTGCAGGCGATAGCCACCGCCAAGCGAATCGGCGCGAGGGTCGAGGCGTTCGACACCCGCCCCGTAGTGGAGGAGCAAGTCAAAAGCCTCGGGGCGAAATTCGTGAAAATCGACCTCGGCGAGACGGGCCAGACGGCGCAGGGATACGCCAAGGCCCTCACTCCCGAGCAAATCGAGCTCCAACGCAAGGGAATGGCGAAAGTCTGCGCTCAGGCGGACGTGGTGATAACCACCGCCAAGGTATTCGGAAGGAAGGCGCCCGTCATAATAACCGCCGAAATGGTCGCGGGAATGAAACCCGGCAGCGTGGTTGTGGACATGGCGGTCGAGAGCGGCGGCAACGTCGAGGGTTCCAAGCCCGATGAAACCGTAATCTCCCCCAACGGCGTGATGATAATCGGCAACACCTGCCTCGAGGCCTCCGTGCCCGCGACCGCAAGCCAGATGTACGGGGCGAACGTTTATAATTTCATAGAGCACTTCACTTCCGACGGCCAATTCCGCGTGAATATGGAAGACCCGATTATGAAATCGTGCGTCGTCGCCCGCGACGGCAAGGTAACCGACGAACGCTTTATGTGAGGATTTTACCATGGAACTGATTCTGTTGCTATTCATATTCACGCTGTCCGTGTTCCTCGGATTCGAGCTTATATCCAAGGTTCCCAGCCAGCTGCACACGCCCCTTATGAGCGGCTCCAACGCCATAAGCGGCATAACCATAGTCGGCGCGATCGTCGCCACGGGCGGCACCGACAACAGCATGTTCGCCACAGCCCTCGGATTCGCGGCGCTTGTGCTGGCGACTGTCAACGTGGTCGGCGGATACCTCGTCACCGACAGGATGCTTGCCATGTTTAAAAAGAAGGGGGACAAATAGCCATGAACCCGCAAATCATAAACATCGCCTACATAGTTTCGGCCGTAATATTCATTCTGGGCATAAAAATGCTCGGAAAGGCCGAAACCGCCCGCAAAGGCAACGTGCTATCATCGGTCGGCATGCTCGTGGCGGTAGTGTTCACGCTATTCGACCGCAAGATTCTCGACGCCACCGACAAAATCACATGGGCGATCCTCGCCGGCGGCCTGCTGCTCGGCGCGCTCGCGGGCTGGATAGCGGCAAAGAAAGTCAAGATGACTTCCATGCCCGAGATGGTCGCCCTGCTCAACGGCTTCGGCGGGCTCGCCTCGCTGCTCGTGGCTTGGGCGGAATACCATTACGACGGAGTCGTCAATGCAGCCGTCGGCGGATTTTCCAGGTTCGCGATTATCGCCACAATACTCATAGGCGGCGTGACTTTCACCGGCTCCATGTACGCATGGGCGAAGCTTTCCGGAAAACTGTCCGGAAAGCCCGCGATCTACGGCGGGCAGAAAGTTGTCAACGCGGCAATCGCGCTGCTCGCGCTCGGGTCTTCCGCCGCGTTCACGGTAGTGGGGGATTACCAGATAGGCTACGAAACGATGGCGGCGGCGATAGTCCTCTCCCTCGTGCTCGGCATAACCGCGGTCATGCCCATCGGAGGGGGCGACATGCCGGTCGTAATCTCGCTTCTCAATTCTCTCTCCGGCCTGGCGGCTTGCGCGGCGGGCTTCGTGATACAAAACAACGTGCTCATCGTCGCGGGCTCCCTCGTCGGAGCCAGCGGCGTCATACTCACCGTCATAATGTGCAAGTCGATGAACAGGACGCTCTCCAACGTCCTCTTCTCGGGCTTCGGCTCCGCGGCGGGAAGCTCGAAAAACAAAGTCGAGGGCGAGATGAAAGCCATCTCCGCTGACGACGCATATTACATCCTCGAAGCCGCCCAGAGCGTTGTGTTCATTCCGGGCTACGGAATGGCGGTGGCGCAGGCGCAGCATGCCGTAAAGGAGCTCGCCGAAATCCTCGAAAACAACGGCGCGGAAGTCGCGTTCGCAATACATCCCGTCGCCGGCCGCATGCCCGGGCACATGAACGTGCTGCTCGCGGAGGCCGACGTGCCCTATGAGCAGCTCAAAGAAATGGAGGAGGCGAACAAGATCCTCGAAAACGCGGACGTTGCGATAGTGATAGGCGCCAACGACGTGGTCAATCCCGCCGCCGCGGAAGACAAGGGAAGCCCGATCTACGGAATGCCGATAATCGAGGCATTCAAGGCGAAGACGGTGCTCGCCCTCAAACGCGGCAAAGGGGCGGGATTCTCCGGCCTCGAAAACGGGCTGTTCTTCAGGCCGAACACCAGAATGATCTACGGCGACGCAAAGGCCACAATAAACGAGCTCGTCTCAAAATTCAAAGACGCCTGATTTGGCGAATGCTTTTGGGCTAAAAACGAGTTGCCGCGCGATAACAAAGACTCTCGCGTATGTCAAATACGCTTCGACCCTTTGTTTCGCTTGCGCCCCGTTTTTAGCTCCAAAATCATTGCGCCAAATCGGGAACCCGCGGTTTTTTTGGAACGAACTCCGGAAGTATTG
>ENA-UOJG01002017-UOJG01002017.1-human-gut-metagenome-genome-assembly--contig:-C47-NODE-2017-length-18875-cov-14.887938_pt1 | contig 18875 bp, 20 predicted proteins | sample MGYA00242340_ERZ723887 | MGnify/ENA metagenome assembly ERZ723887 | reverse complement strand
GCCGTCAAGGGCTGCAAGCGCTTCCTCGACCGCGTGTGGAACCTTGCCGATCAGATGACGGAGGAAGAGGGCGTTTCCGAAAAGAACGCGCCCATCGTCCACAAGACCATCAAGAAGGTCACGGACGACATCGATACGCTCAAGATGAACACCGCCATTGCCGCTCTCATGGCCATGGTCAACGAGTTCTATTCGAACGGTCTCAGCCGCGGCGACTTTGAAGCGCTGCTGCTCATGCTCTCTCCGTTCGCACCCCACATGGTCGAAGAACTGTGGGAGCAGAAGGGCTTTGCCGCCAAGCACGAGGGCAAGATGGCAATGCAGTGCGCGTGGCCGGAGTATGACGAGAGCAAGACCGTCGCCTCCTCCGTTGAGATGGCCGTTCAGGTCGGCGGCAAGCTCAAGGGCACGATCACCGTTCCCGTGGACAGCGATCAGGAAAGCGTTGTCGAAGCGGCAAAGGCAAATGAAAAGGTCGCCAAAGCCATCGCCGGCATGCAGATCGTCAAGGTCATTCACGTCAAGAACAAGCTCGTCAACCTGATTGTGAAGCCCTGCTGAGTGGAATTTCGGATTTTTTTGAGAATATGAGAAAAGATTATTGACAAGCTGCGATTTTTCTCATATAATACCACCGTTAGTCATGTAAGTGACTCTTAAAGAGCACCCAGGATAGAGCCGGGTGCATCGGAGGGAGGGAAAACATAAATGTCCGAGATCCATGTCAAGGAGGGCGAGTCTCTCGACAGCGCGCTCAAGCGCTTTAAGAGAAGCTGCGCTAAGGCCGGTATCGTGGCGGAGGTCCGCAAGAGAGAGTGCTATGAGAGCCCCAGTGTCAAGCGCCGCAAGAAGAGCGAGGCCGCCCGTAAGAACCGCAACAAGCGTTATTACTAAGATCCTTTGAAAATAGACCCATCACAGTGTGATGGGTCTATTTTTTGCTATTTTGCCTGCAAAAGATCCGCTATCTCGGGATACATGACAAAGGCCGACGGGATACCGAGCCTTTGGGCGAGGCTGACTTTTTGCCGCAATGTTTCTTCATCGTCGAAGAGCACAAAGTGCGTTCCGCGTTCCGCGGAATAGGTAAAATAGTTTGCCATCAGCTCGCGGGAGAAGTAAACGGAGGAGTGGTGCTTCTGCCGCAGAGAAAGCAACTCTTCACGCGTCAGCGGTGTGCCGCAGCCCGTGGGGCAGGGGAGCGGAAAGTCCATCATCACGCGCTCCAGATCGAGCGCCAGATGCGCCGCGCCATAGCGATTGATGTTCTCCTCCAGCAGTACGCGCAGCGATCCGCCGGAGATGCCCGTGCCGATGAGCAGCGCCGCGCCCTCTGCGGGGAGGGGGAGGGGAGAAAAGAGCGCCAGCCCGTGTGCAGCCAGCTGTCTGGCGAGCTGCGTGAGAAAGAATAGCCGGTCGGTGTGGGCGGGGGATTCAAAGTCCGCCAGCACGCCTTGAAAGCCACGCCGGACGCATTCGGCAGCAATGGCGCGGCAGAGCGCGTCCGTACGCGGGATCGAACCGGAACAGCGGTCGGAAAGACCCATCAGCCCACCATGCGGAAGATTTGCCTCGGCGCAGCGCGTCAGGCAGCCGCCCTGCCCCACGGCATAGGCCATGTGAACGAGCGGCAGCGGAGGCGGCGCAGGAAGCTGGGCAAGCGCCTTCGGCGTAATGGCAAGATAGGTGCGCAAAAAAATCCCCCCTTGTGAAAAGCGCATTCGGCGCGTATAATAGTCACGATACATTATGCGCGATAGGAGACAGCTATGCTCAGCCTGCTTTGCCCGCAATGGGTGTTTGACGATTATACGGCCGTGACGCCGGAGTTTTTGCATGCGCGCGGCGTAAAGCTGCTGCTTTCCGACCTTGACTTTACGCTTGCGCCGAAAAAACAGAGCGAGCCTGACGAGAAACTCAAAGCGTGGATCGAGCGTTTACAGGCGGCGGGGATCGAGGTTGCGATTTTGTCGAACAACCGAAGCGGCGTTCGTGTGGAAAAGTTCTGCAAGCCGCTCGGCATCGGCTATGTGGGTCATGCGGGAAAGCCCGGCACGCGCGGCTTTCAAGAGGCCATGGCGCGCAGCGGTGTGAGCGCGGGCGAGACGGCAATGCTCGGCGACAAGCTGCTGACCGATACGCTCGGTGCGCGCCGCAGCGGCGTTCTGATGCTGATGGTCGAACCCAAGGGCGGGCCGGACGGCGCGTGGAACCATGTGCTGCACGCGCTTCAGGAGCCGTTCAAGCGGAAAAGCGCGCACGATGTGCGGAAAAAACGCTGAAATTTGCAAATTTCACCCACAACATCAGGAAAAACACTTGCATTGCCGCACTATATGCGGTAAAATACCATAGGTTTAGAACCGATACTTTGTGAATTTGAGGATAGCGATGATATCCTCGGGAATACAGGAGGAAACAGTTATGGCAACGATTACCGCTGGCGAGTTCAGAAACGGTAAAGTATTCGAGATGGAGGGCAAGTTCTATCAGGTCGTCGAGTTCCAGCATGTCAAGCCCGGTAAGGGCGCGGCCTTCGTGCGCACCAAGATGAAGAACGTCGTTACCGGCGGCGTGACCGAAACTTCTTTCAACCCCACGGCGAAGTTTGAGGAAGTGGCCATCGAGCGCAAGAACATGGAGTACAGCTACAACGACGGCGATCTGTACTACTTCATGGATCAGGAGACCTATGATATGGTTCCCCTGAACCGCGATATGCTCGGCGATGCGTTCCGCTTCGTCAAGGAGAACACGATGTGCATGATCCTGTCCATCAAGGGCAATGTCTTCGGCGTCGAGCCCCCCAACTTCGTTGACCTTGAGGTCACCGAGACCGAGCCGGGTCTGGCCGGCAACACCGCGACCAACACCCTCAAGCCTGCAACGCTCGAGACCGGCGCGGAGATCAAGGTGCCCCTCTTCATCAACATCGGCGACAAGATCCAGATCGACACCCGCACGGGCGAGTATATCGGCCGTTCCAAGTAATTAGAGTTTGATCAGCAGTCACAGGAAAGTCGTAGTTCCGGCTGAAGAAAGGAGTTTTACGATGGGTATTTCTGAAAAGGTTGCATATCTCAAGGGCCTGATGGAAGGCATGAATCTCAGTGCCGATTCCAACGAGGGCAAGCTGTTCCGCGCGATCGTGGACGTTCTCGATGAGATCGCCCTCGAGGTCGAGGATCTGACCGACGAGGTCATGGAGCTTGGTGACGGTCTGGACGTCATCAGCGACGATCTCGGCGACGTGGAAGACATCATCTATGATGAAGATGATGACGACTACGAAGAGCTCGATGAGGACGAGGACGACGAGGAAGAGGAGTGCTACGCCACGACCTGCCCCGAGTGCGAGGAGGAGATCTTCTTCGACGATTCCGTGCTCGAGGACGGCAAGGTGGAGTGCCCCAACTGCGGCGCGACTCTCGAATTCGACCCCGCCGACCTTGTGGAAGACGAGGAAGAGAAGGACGACTAAGCGTCTGAAAACCGTATAAAGTAAAGGACCGCCACAGCAGGAATACTGCTGTGGCGGTTTTTTCTCGGGGAATTGAAACGAAAAGCGATCAGTTCAACGGCTTTACGATGCTGTATCCGTCTGTTTCCATGTAGGACATTCCCACCGTACCGAGGGGAAAATAATGAATGGTATAGCGTACTTCATTTCCTGAAAAACTGTCGACCGTCGCGCAGACGGGGATCAGGGGAAGCCTTTGGGAGTACACCCCTTTTGCCTGCGCCTCGATTGCCGCTGAATAGCTTTCTGGTATGTCGATTTTGCATGAAATGATGGGGTTAGAAGATAAAAAACAAAGCCCTGCGAAAAGCGCTCCGACAAAAATGACGGCAATCATCACTTTTTTCTTCACGGCAAGATCCTCCTCAGTCTTCGGTTTGGCTGTAAAGCGCCTCTGCGATGTAAAAATGATAGCACAAGAAAAAACAGATGGCAAGCGTCATCAACGCGACGAGGATTTGTTTACAAAATTCCGGTTGTACGGTGCGGCGAAGCGTGGTACACTACGAACAATGAGCGGCGGCGCTGCCGCCGAAGCAATAGACCGAAAGGAAGAAACGAACATGAAAATTGCCATTCCCTGTGAGAGCGGCGAAGTGATGCAGCACTTTGGCCACGCCAAGGAGTTTGCCATTTACGCCATTGAGGATATTAAGCCCATCGAAAAAGAGACGGTCACTTTTGATGAGGTCGACCACGAAACGGTCGCGCGCGGACTCAAATCCCGCGGCGTGGATCTTATCATCTGCGGAGAGATCGGCGCCGGTGCGCGCAGCGCTGTGGAAAATGCCCACATGCTGCTCATCTCCGGCGTGACCGGCGAGGCGGACGAAGCCGTTGACAGCTTCCTCGAAGGACGCCTTGAGCTGATGACCGGCGAGAGCGATGCCTCCGCGGGCGGCTGCGGTTCCTGCGGCGGATGCAGCTCCTGCGGCAGCGGCTGCGGCGGCTGCGGTGGTGGCTGCGGCGAGCCGTATGTGGAAACGCGCACCTTCACCGACATCGTCACGCTGACGGAGGAGAATTTCGAGGACGAGGTGCTGCGTGATCCCGGTCTGATCGTCATCGACTTCTGGGCCGAGTGGTGCCAGCCGTGCAAGATGATGGCGCCCATTTTTGACGAGCTCAATAAGGAAGAGGATAAGGTCAAGTTCTGCAAGATCAACGTCGACGAGCAGCCGAACCTCGCCTCCATGTTCGGCATCGACTCGATCCCGACGCTCGCCGTCGTGCAGGATCGCCACACGCTCACCGGCATGGTCGGTGTGCATGAGAAGGCCGACATCAAGGCGATGCTGGAGCAGTGCAAAGCATGAGAATTCGATACAACGAAGACGCGGAGGTCGTCGCCCGCCTGCGCGCCGCGCTTTTGAAGCGCAATTTGCAATGCCCCTGCCGCTTGCAGAAAACGGAGGACAACATCTGCATGTGCAAGGAATTCCGCGACCAGATCGCCGATCCCGAGTTCGAGGGCTACTGCCATTGCATGCTCTACTATAAGGAAAAGTAAGGCCGCGCGGCCAAAAGAAAAGCACCGTCGTAAGACGGTGCTTTTTTCATTCCAATAATCGCTGCATATCCTGCGGGATTGACGCTGTAAAGTGCAACTCCTGTCCGGTAATGGGCTGCGTGAACCACAGTTCATACGAGTGCAAGGCGGGGCGGGCGATGAGATTTTTGTTCTCCGTACCGTAGAGCCAGTCGCCTACAAGAGGGTGGCCGAGGTAGGCCATGTGGACGCGGAGCTGGTGTGTGCGCCCCGTCTCGGGCCGCAGGCGGAGGAGCGTAAAGCGTTCGGTCGTTTGCAGTACTTCGTATTCCGTGCGGCTTACAAGGCCGTCCTCGCGAACGCAGCGGCGGATGATGGAGCCATCCGCGCGGCCGATGGGCGCGTCGATGACGCCGCGCGGCGGTGTGACCTGCCCGACGGCGACGGCGCGATACTCGCGCCGCAGCTCGCTTGAGTGCAGTGCGCGGTGCAGCCGGTCGTGGACATAGCCGCTCTTTGCCGCGATGAGAAGGCCGGAGGTGCCCTTGTCGAGGCGGCTGACGAAATGCGGCACGCTGCCCTCGCCGAGGTAGCCTGTGAGCATTGCAGCGAGGCTCGGCGCGGCGGCATCGTCCGCCTTCGGGTGCATGGCGACGCCCGCAGGCTTATTGAGCACGAGCAGGTCTTTGTCTTCGTAAACAATATCGGGTGCGGCTGTGTTTTCACAGTATAGATCCTCGCGCGGCGTGCGCTCGGAGAGCGCAACGCTGACAACATCGCCCGCGTGGACGATCGCGTTGACGTGTACGCTCTGTCCGTTTAAGAGAATGGCATTTTCGCGCCATTTGAGACTCTTGAGCAGCGTATAGGAGAGCTGCAAGCTGCCGCGCAGAATGCCCTTGACCATACGGCCCTCTTCCTCTGGCAAAACGGTGTGGGTGAGAATGCGCATGGCTGCGCCTCCTTATGCTTCGTTCTCGTGCTCGGGCTTGCGCTCGGCAAACCACATATTCCACTGGAAGGAATAGGCCTTGTACACCGCCTCGTCCGCGCAGACAAGGCGCACATGCGCAGGGCGCTCGTGTTCATAGCCGTAGTTCATCACGGCGCGCAGCACGCGGTAGGCGCTTTTCAGCTCGCCGTCCGTGCAGGCGAGGGTCAGGCTGTCGCCATCCGCTGCGGGAAGGAGTTCTTCAGAACGGCCGGCAGAGGGGAGGGCGGCGATGTCGCCGCGCAGAATGTCAACGGTCATGGCGCACCTCACCGGTTCAGGTACGCACGGCACTTTTCTTCCGCCTCGCGTGCGAGTGATTCTTCATCGACCGTGACAAGATGACCTTGCTCGACCGTTACGCGCCCCTGAACGACCGTGTAATCGACCGCACCGCGCACGCCGACGGTAGCGAGCACGCTCTTGGGATCGAAGCACGCGCCGACCAGCTCAAGCCTGCGCGAGTCGATGAGGAAGAGGTCGCAGCATTTGCCGACCGCAAGCGAGCCGATGTCGTCGCTGCGGCCGAGAATGGCCGCACTGCCGCGCGTCGCCATCTTGAGAAGCTCATAGCCGCTGGGCGCAGCCTTGCTGCTGTTCAGGCGGTGCAGAAGATACGAAACGCGCAGCTCTTCCATCAGCGACGAGCCGTCGTTCGAGGCAGAACCGTCGACCGCGAGACCGACCGGCACGCCGAGAGAGAGCATCTCCGGGATGCGGGCAATGCCGGAGGAGAGCTTCATGTTGGAGATCGGGCAGTGCGCCACGCCCGTGCGCGTCTTTGCCAGCACACGCAGTTCTTCGTCGTTGAAGTGAATGCCGTGGGCGAACCAGACATCGTCGCCCGTCCAGCCGAGTTTTTCCATGTATTCGAGCGGGCGCACGCCCTCGCGCGCGAGCATGAAGGCTTCCTCGTCCTTCGTTTCGCAAAGGTGCGTGTGCAGACGCACGCCGTACTGCCGTGCAAGCACCGCGCTTTCACGCAGAAGATCGGCGGAGACGGAGAAGGGGGAGCAGGGCGCGAGCGCCACACGGTGCATCGCGCCGAAGGATTTGTCGTGGTAGCGCTCAATGATGCGCGCGGAGTCGCTTAAAATTTCGTCGACCGTCTGCACCACGCTGTCTGGCGGCAGCCCGCCATCTTTCTTGGAGAGGTCCATGCTGCCGCGCGAGGCGTACATACGCGCACCGATCTCGTCGGCCGCGGCAAACTGCGCGCCGATCAGGTCGCCCGCGTCTGCGGGAAAGACATAGTGATGGTCGAAGCAGGTCGTGCAGCCGTGCTTCATCAGCTCGCCAAGGCCTGTGAGCGTGGAAAGACGGATCACATCCTCATCGAGGTTTTTCCAGATCTCATAGAGTGCCCTGAGCCAGTCAAACAGCTCCATGTTCTGTACCTCCGGCAGGTTGCGGGAGAAGATCTGGTAGAGGTGGTGATGCGTGTTGACAAGGCCGGGATAGCAGAGCATATGGCGCGCGTCGATGGTCTTGTCCGCCTGCTGCGGCAGGTCGCTGCCGATCGCGCGAATGAAGCCGTCCTCGGCGTAGAGGTCAACATTCTCGTAGACTGTATCGTGGTCGTCGCAGGAGACGAGCGTGCGGATATTTCGAATGAGCAGAGTAGACATAGCAAAGCACCTCGCAATGCCTGAAGAAACAGGCCAATTTGACACGAAAAGCACGTGTTTTGCGCCGCGCACGGCGCAAATAATCTTGATCGTTTTTTACCGCGACCTGTGCGTGGCAAAAATGGAATCCGTCGCGGAGGACGACATGCGCGTCCGCAGCGACACTTCGCATTTCTTGCCGTGGTGAGCGGCAAGAAATGAAACCCTGCTAAAACAAAAGCACCCATCGGGTGCTTTTGTTTTAAGATTTAGCGTTCCTCGCGGAAGTAGCTCAGACCCAGCGATGCGGGCGGCTGATCCTCGCGCTTCTTGCGCAGCGACACGATGATCAGAACGACCAGCGTGACGACATAGGGGAGCATCTTGTAGAGCTCCTTGATGGCAAGATTGGTGCCGGTGGGGATGAAGATGTAGAGGATGTAGAATCCGCCGAAGAGAATGGACGCCAGCACGCTGACGTTTGGACGCCAGATCGTGAAGATGACCAGCGCAATGGCGAGCCAGCCGCGGTCGCCGAAGGCGTTGTTCGACCACACGCCGCAGGCGTAGTCCATGACGTAGTACAAACCGCCGAGACCCGCGATCATGCTGCCGATGCAGGTGGCAAAGTACTTGTACTTTGTTACGTTGATACCGGCGGCGTCTGCCGTTGCAGCGCTCTCACCCACGGCGCGCAGGTGGAGGCCTGTGCGCGTGTGCTTGAGGAAATAGGACGCAAACAGCGCGATGATGATGGCAAGGTAAGCGAGGAAGCCGTAGGACAGGAAGACCTGACCGAACCAACCGCCGACGCTCAGCGACTTGCTGAAGTAGGCGCTCGTCGCGCTCAGCGCGATGGAGGGAACCTCACTGTCGGTCAGCTTGATGAGCGAGCCGCCGAAGAAGTTGCCGATGCCGACGCCAAACGTTGTGAGCGCAAGACCGGTGACGTTCTGGTTGGCGCGCAGCGTGACGGTCAGCAGGCAGTAGAGAAGACCCATCAGAAGAGAGCCGAGCAGAGAGCAGAGCATCGGGATCCCGATGGCAAGAAAAGCGTTCATGTTTACCGCGGACGTCGACTGCTCGTAGAAGAACGCGCCGATGACGCCGCAGATACCGCCGACGTACATCACGCCCGGGATACCGAGGTTCAGGTTGCCGGACTTTTCCGTTAAGATTTCGCCGGTGCTGCCGTAGAGCAGGGGAATGCCCTGCATGACCGCACGGGGAAGGAAAGAAGCAAGATCAAACATCGCTCACGCCTCCTTTTTGCCCTTGCGCAGGCTGACCTTGTAGGTGATGAAAAACTCGCTGCCGATGATAAAGAAGAGAATGATACCCGTCAGAATATCGGCAAAGGAGTGGTTCAGACCAAAAACACTGGAGATCTCGCTCGCGCCGCGGCTCAAAACCACGATGAGAAGGCTCGTGAAGATCATCAGGATGGGGTTGAACTTAGCCATCCAGGAGACCATGACCGCGGTGAAGCCGCGTCCACCGACGATGGTGGTCGTGAGCGTATGATCGGTGCCGGCGGTGAGCAGCAGGCCGATGAGGCCGCAGATCGCGCCGGAGAGCACCATCGTGCGCACGATGACGCGCTCAACTTTGATGCCGGCATAGCTCGCAGTGCGCTGGCTTTCGCCGACGACGGCGATCTCATAGCCGTGCTTGCTGTAATTGAGGTAGATGTACATGAGACCCGTGAGAACTGCCACGAGCAGGATCGGGAGGAGGTAGCGCTGCCCGCCGATGACGGGAAGCCAACCGGCCTCGGTGTTCGCGTTGATGATGCCGATCTTACCCGAGCCCTTGGGAACCTCCCAGACGATGATGAAGAATGCCGCGAGCTGCGTTGCAATGTAGTTCATCATCAGCGTGAAGAGCGTTTCGTTCGTGTTCCACTTGGCCTTGAAGATGGCGGGGAGGAAGCCCCACAGCGCGCCCGCAGCGATCGCGGCAACGATCATAACGAGGATCAGCGCGGCATTGGGCAGCTTGCCGCCCAGGCAGATCATGCAGGCGGCGGTGGCAAGGCAGCCGATCAGCACCTGGCCCTCCGCGCCGATGTTCCAGAAGCGCATTTTGAACGCGGGCGTGACCGCGAGCGAAATGCCGAGCAGGATCGCAAGGTTGTGGAACGTGACCCAGCTCTTTCGGGGAGTGCCAAACGCCCCGTAGAGGATCGTGGAATAGACGTTGAGGGGGTTTTCACCCGTCAGGAGCGTCGTGACGATGGCACAGACGATCAACGCGAGCACGATCGCGCCGCCGCGGATCAACACGGCCTGATACCAGGGAAGCGTATCGCGCTTGGCGATGTGGAAGAGAGATTGTCTTTTATTCATCTTTGTTGCCTCCCCTCACGAGCGTCATCAGTGCGCCGACCTCACGCTTGTCGGTCTTTCTGGCGTCGACCACGCCAGAGACCTGACCGCCGCAGAGAACCACGATGCGGTCACACAGCTCGAGCAGCACGTCGAGGTCTTCGCCGACATAGACGACGGCGACGCCCTTCATTTTCTGTTCGGTCAGCAGGTTATAAATGGTGTAGGAGGTGTTGATGTCCAGACCGCGCACCGCGTAAGCGGTCATCAGCACGGCAGGGGACTGGGCGATCTCACGCCCGACAAGCACCTTCTGCACATTGCCGCCGGACATGCGGCGAACGGGGAAAGAGGTGCTGGGCGTGACCACGCCGAGTTCTTCCCAAATGCGGTTGGCAAGCGCCTCGGGATCTTTCCGGTCAAGGAAGAGACCCCTGCCCTTGCGCCAGGAGCGCAGCATCATGTTGCCGGTCATGCCCATCGAGCCGACAAGACCCATGCCGAGTCGATCCTCCGGCACGAAGGACATAGCGATGCCGTTTTTGCGGATCTTCATCGGATCGAGGCCGACGAGCTCCTTTTCCTTCTCGCCGTCCGGCGGGTAGAAGGTCACATGGCCGGAGGAGACAGGATAGAGGCCTGCGATGGCTTCAAGCAGTTCGCGCTGGCCGCTGCCTGCGACGCCCGCGATGCCGAGCACCTCGCCTGCGTTGACGGTGAAGGAGACATCATCAAGACGCTTGACGCCAAGCTCGTCGTAAACCGTCAGCCCATCGACGACAAGGCGCTGTGTGACGTTTTTCGGCTCGGGACGGTTGATGTTCAGGCTGACCGTGTGGCCGACCATCATATCGGTCAGCGACTGCTGGTCGGCGTCCTTGGTGGCGACATCTCCGACGTATTCGCCCTTGCGCAGCACCGCCACGCGGTCAGATACGTCGAGCACCTCATGGAGCTTATGGGTGATGATGATGAGGGACTTGCCGTCCGCCTTCATGTTGCGCATAATGGCGAAGAGCTTGTCCGTTTCCTGCGGGGTGAGCACGGCGGTGGGCTCGTCGAGAATGAGAATATCCGCGCCGCGGTAGAGCACCTTGACGATCTCGACGGTCTGCTTCTGCGAAACGGACATATCGTAGATCTTCTGGTTGGGGTCAATGTCGAAACCGTACTTGTCGCAGATCTCCTTGACCTTTTTGCTTGCTTCGGTCAGGTCGAGCTTGCCTTCAAGGCCGAGGATAATATTCTCCGTTGCGGTGAAGAGATCGACAAGCTTGAAGTGCTGGTGGATCATGCCGATGCCGTGCTCGAACGCGTCCTTGGGGGAGGCGATCGTCACAGGTTCGCCATGAATGTAAATTTGTCCCTCGTCGGGGAAGTAGATGCCGGAGAGCATGTTCATCAGCGTGGTTTTGCCGCTGCCGTTTTCGCCGAGCAGAGATAAGATCTCGCCTTCGTGCAGCTCAAGGTTGATGGCGCTGTTCGCCACGACCTTGCCAAACCGCTTTGTTACATTCTCCATTTTAACTGCGCATGCAGCTCCCAAGGCGGTCACCCCTTCTTTTACCGGAGGGCAGGAAAAAAAGCCCTTCAGTATTGTATTGATTCATGTTATATATTACCATAATTGGCGGTCATTGTAAATGCGAAACGGAAAAAAATACAAAAAAAGTTAGAAGCGTACAAAATTTTTTAGACGTTTAACAAAAAGCAATAAAAAAAGAAAAGGAAACGGGCTGCCTTCGGGCAGCCCGTTTTGTGGTTTGCAGGAGAAGCTTAGAACTTCTGATCGAGCAGCGTGATGCCGTCGATCATGAGCTGGAAGTAAGGAGCGGAACGGAAGGTGGACTCGGCGAAGTAGCCGTCCACGATGGCCTCAGTGTCGGGCGTGTAGTCGGCATCGGTGTCGACATCAGCCATGGAGGAGGTCAGGGTCTCGCCGTTCACGGTGAAGGTGGAGCAGTCGAAGACATGGAGCTCACCGCTCTCAAGCTTGGCGGTCGCATCGGCAATGGCCTCGGCGGTGCCCTCGGCGGCGACGTTTTCGTTCAGGTCGGTGAGGACGACGGAGCCGGTAGCAAGGGTGCCGGTCCAGTCAGCATCGATGGTCTCACCGTTCATCGCCTTGGTGATGGCATACTCATAGTAGGGAGCCCAGTCGATGCGGGAGGAGATCAGATAGGTGTTGGGGCAGGCGGCCTCGGTGGAACCGTTGTAGGAAACGTCGGGGACACCGGCGGTCTCGCAAGCGGTGGGAGCGCCCATGGAGTCGGCGTGCTGGCTGATGAGCTTGCAGCCGTTCTGGATGAGCTTCTGTGCGCCTTCCTTCTCGGCGGTTTCATCATACCAGCTGCCGGTGAAGGTGACTTCCATCGTGGCAGTGGGGCAGACGGAGCGGGCGCCCAGGAAGAAGGAGGTGTAGCCGGAGATAACCTCGGCATAGGTGAAGGCGCCGACGTAGCCGATCTTGGCATCGTCCGCAGAGAACTCACCGCCCTCGATCATCTCGTTGAGCTTCATACCGGCGGCGATACCGGCGAGGTAACGGCCCTCATAGATGGAAGCGAAGGCGTTGTGGTAGTTGGCAAGACCCTCGGTGTGCGCCTTGGTGCCGGTGGAGTGGCAGAACTGCACGTCGGGGAAGTCCTTAGCGGCCTGGATCATGTAGTCCTCGTGACCGAAAGAGTCGGCGAAGATGATGTTGCAGCCGGCATCAGCCAGCTCAGCGGCCTTGTCGTAGCACTCCTGACCCTCGGGAACGTTGGTCACGATGGTGTATTCGACACCGAGCTTCTCGCTGGCCTCTTTCGCAGCGTTGATGAAGTTGAGGTCGTAGGTGGAGTTTTCGTCGTGGAGCATGATGAAGCCGACCTTGAAATCGGTGACTTCGTTGTTGTCCTGATCGTCGGTGTTGGTATCGTCCTTCTTATCGCCGCAGGCGACGAGGGCGAGGACCATGACGAGACTCAGGAGCAGTGCAAGGAACTTCTTCATTTCAGTAAATCCTCCTTAAATTTTACGGCAATCAAAAGATTTGAATACCGTTATCATCATGATACATAAAAAGGGGAAATTTATCAACAGGAAAAACGAAAATCAACGATCAAACTTGACCAAAAAAGAATTGGTTCTTTTAGCCATAGCGGAGAAAGAAGCAAATATTGCGTGAAGAAAACGAAAAAAGCCCCGCTCGATGAGCGGGGCTTTTAAAGCAAAGATTACATCTGCACGCGGGTACCGGTCTTGCCCTCGATGCCCTCAGCAGCCTTCTCAAGAAGGGTGATGAGCGCAACGCGGCCGGGCTTGCTCTCGGCAAACGACATGGCGGCCTGCACCTTCGGCAGCATGGAGCCGGGGGCAAACTGCTTTTCGTCGATATACTTGCGCGCCTCGTCCGGGGTCAGGGTATCAAGACCCTTCTGGTCGGGCTTGCCGAAGTTGATGGCGACCTTCTCGACCGCCGTCAGAATGACAAGCATATCCGCGTCAAGGAGCTCGGCGAGCTTGGCGGAGGCAAAGTCCTTGTCGATGACCGCAGGGGTGCCGACAAGCTTGCCGTCACGGCGCACGACGGGGATACCGCCGCCGCCGACCGTGATAACGACCGTGCCGTTGTCGACGAGCGCCTTGACGGTGTTCTTTTCGATGACGTCGATCGGCTTGGGGGATGGAACAACCTGACGGTAGCCGCGGCCCGCGTCCTCGACCATCGTGTAGCCCTTTTCAGCGGCGATGCGGTCGGCAGTTTCCTTGTCGTAGAACGCGCCGACGGGCTTGGTGGGGTGCTGGAAGGCGGGGTCAGCCTCATCAACGAGCACCTGCGTCACGACCGTGGCAACGTCCTTGTCCATCTTGCGGCTCGTAAGTTCGTTGCCGATGGCGTTCTGCAGATGATAGCCGATGTAGCCCTGGCTCATCGCGCCGCACTCGGGGAAGGGCATATCGGACTTGATGGCCTTGGCCTCGGCGGCGGTGGCCATGCCGAGGTTGATCATGCCGACCTGCGGGCCGTTGCCGTGGGCGATGATGACCTCGTTGCCCTGCGCGATGAGGTCGACGATGGGCTTGGCGGTTTCGGTGACGAGGGCGAGCTGCTCGTAGGGGGTGTTGCCCAGCGCGTTGCCGCCGAGGGCGATGACGATTCTCTTGCTCATGATGACTATCTCTCCTTGATTTTTTAAAAACTCTCTTCTCTCAAAAGCGGCTGTGCCGCCTTTTTACATGATCGGTGCGCTTTAGAACATCTTGCGCTCTTCGCCGCTCTTGTCCATCTCCATCAGGGCGCGGACGGGATCCTTGACCTGTGCGAGGAACATCATTGCAGCGATGATATAGGGCTTGTAGGAAGCCTGCTTGTACAGGGGGACGATATAGCGGTCGAACACGCTGTTGTCGACCTCGCCCTCGGGGCAGGAAAGGCCGGTAATGTCGGCGGGCAGGCAGTGGAGATAGAGCGCCTTGCCGTCCTTTGTGAGCTTCATCATCTCCTCGGTGCAGGCCCAATCCTTGTGCTCGGCGTTCTGCGCGAGCAGCTTTTTTTCCAGCTCGTCGATGCCGTCCTTGTCGCCGGCCTGATAGAGCTTCGTGCGCTCCTCCATGGCCTTGAACGGCGCCCAGGACTTGGGATAGACGATGTCGGCGTCACGGAAGGCTTCCTTCATGTCGCTGCACTTCTTGAAGCTGCCGCCGGTGGCTGCCGCATTCTTTTTTGCGATCTCCTCGACCTCGGGCATGACCTCGTAGCCTTCGGGGTGAGCGAGGGTGACGTCCATGCCGAAGCGGGTGAAGAGGCCGATAACGCCCTGCGGGACGGAGAGGGGCTTGCCGTAGCTCGGGGAATAGGCCCAGGTCATGGCGACCTTCTTGCCCTTGAGATTCTCCACACCGCCGAAGTGGTGGATGATGTGAAGCATATCCGCCATACACTGCGTCGGGTGATCGACGTCGCACTGGAGGTTCACAAGCGTCGGGCGCTGCTCGAGAATGCCGTCGCGGTAGCCCTCTTCGAGCGCGTCCATGAAGGTCTTCTGATACTTGTGGCCCTCGCCGATGAACATATCGTCGCGGATGCCGATAACGTCGGCCATGAAGGAAACCATGTTCGCCGTTTCGCGCACGGTCTCGCCGTGGGCGATCTGGCTCACCTTTTCGTCAAGCACCTGCTCCTCAAGGCCGAGCAGGTTGCAGGCGGAAGCGAAAGAGAAACGGGTGCGGGTGGAGTTGTCGCGGAAGATCGAGATGCCGAGGCCGGAGTTGAAGACCTTGGTGTTCTTGTTGCGCTCGCGCAGGTCGCGCAGCGCGTCGGCCACGGTGAAGACCGCGTCGATCTCCTCGTCGGTCTTGTCCCAGGTCCAGTAAAAATCGTTCTTGTACATATTGTTGATGTGCAGGGTCTCAAGGTGGCGTGCCAGTTCAACCGTCTTGCTCATGGTGAGAGTTCTCCTTTATCTTGTAGTATGGTAAAAATTGTTTGAAATATTTGCGCCGCGCACTGAAAGCCTTCTCAAAAATGGGCCTGCGCGTTTTTGAAGTAGTTAGAAGTAGTTATTTGATGTCGTTCCCCGTCAGTTCCTGGCGGAAACTCGTGGCGGACTCGTCCTTGCTGCCGGGCTTGTAAAGGCCGGGGACGGCGGCATAGAGCGCCGCGCAGGTGACGAGATCCTGCTTCCAAGTGATCTCGTTGGGGGCGTGCGCCTGGGACTCGGCGCCCGGGCCGAAGCCGACGCAGGGGATGCCGTAGCGGCCCTGAATGGAAACGCCGTTGGTGGAGAAGGTCCACTTGTCAGTCAGGGGACGGCCGGCGCGGGTGGACATCGCCTTCTCATCCGCGCCGATGCGCTCAGCGCCCCACAGGGCGTGATGCGCGTCAACAAGCGCCTGCACGTGGGGAGCGGACTCCTTGTTGATCCAGGTGGGGAAGAAGCACTCGGTCTCGTAAACGTGACCGGTCCACGCCGGACGGTCGTACATGTACATGCTGACCTTGACGTCCTTGGCGTACTTCCTGCACGCGGGCAGGTCTTCAATTTCCTTCAGGCAGGACTGGTACGTTTCGCCTGCGGTCATGCGGCGGTCGATGGAAATGGCGCAGGAGTCGGCAACGGCGCAGCGGGAGGGAGAGGTGTAGAAGATCTGGCTGGTGGTGCAGGTGCCGCGGCCCAGGAAGCGGGCGTCCTCATAGTGCTCGGGGTTGAACTTGGGATCCAGCATCTTCACCAGGCCGTTGATCTCGGTGGAGCCGTCGGCGGGGTTCTCGTTCAGGTCACGGACGTTCAGGATGACCTCGGCCATCTTGTGGATGGCGTTGTCGCCGCGCTCGGGGGCGGAACCGTGGCAGGACACACCGTGCATATCCACGCGGATCTCCATACGGCCGCGGTGACCGCGGTAGATGCCGCCGTCGGTGGGCTCGGTGGAGATGACGAACTCGATCTGGTCGCGCGCGTCCTCGGGACCCTTGAAGTATTCGTTGACGATGGACTGCCAGCACATACCGTCGCAGTCCTCCTCCTGCACGGAGCCGACGACCATGATCTTGTAGCCCTCGGGAATGAGATCAAGATCCTTCATGATCTTTGCGCCGTAAGCAGCAGCTGCCATGCCGCCCTCCTGGTCGCTGCCGCCGCGGCCGTAGATGATCTTGTCATCTTCGTAGCCCGCATACGGGTCGTGCGTCCAGTTCTCGCGGTTGCCGATGCCGACGGTGTCGATGTGGGAGTCGATGGCGATGATTTTGTCGCCCGTGCCCATCCAGCCGATGACATTGCCGAGCGCGTCGATCTCAACCTTGTCGTAGCCGAGTTTTTCCATCTCTTCCTTGATGCGCATGACAACACCCTTTTCCTCGCAGCTCTCGCTGGGAATGGCGATCATATCGCGCAGAAAACGTGTCATATCGGGGCTGTAGGTCTGTGCGGCTTTTTTGATGGCTTCAAAATCCATGGGAAACCTCCGTTAAATGTAATAGTATTTTCTGTCAGTCGAGGTCAATTTTCTGTTACACTATCCCTATCATAGCATAAGAACCATGGTTGTCAAACAAAAAATTTGCGTTTCAAAATTATTTTAAGAAAATGATTGCAATTCAGTTGATTTATGGTATCATAGGAATGAAAGATCACGCTGACGGTGCTGGAAAGATGTGCAAGATGCACAGCAAATTGCCGTCGGCAGGCAGAGGAGGGATAGACCATAGAAGCCGCAACGCTGAAAACACTCGAACAGGTCGCAAAGGGGATTGCGGCGACGTTTGGCAGCCACTGTGAGGTGGTGATCCACGACGTGGGCGCCAAGCATCCGGAGCATTCCATTGTCGCCATCGAAAACGGCCATGTGACGGGCAGAAAGGTGGGCGACGGCGCGTCGCATGTTGTGCTCGAGCAGGTGCGTCAGGCCGATGCGCAGCCGAGCGACCACTTGAGCTATCTCACCAAAACGCCGGACGGGAAGATCCTCAAGTCCTCTACCATGTATATCCGCGGCAGGAGCGGCAAGGTGGCTGCAATCCTTGGCATCAACTACGATATTTCCTCACTTCTGATGGTCGAGGGTGCGGTGCACGAGCTGATCGACACCAAGGATCAGACGCAGAGCGAGCCGGAAAAAATCGTCAACGTCAATGATCTGCTTGACGAGCTGATCGCCCAGTCGGTCGCGCTTGTCGGCAAACCCGTCGCGCTGATGAACAAGGAAGATAAGATGCGCGCCATCGGCTTTTTGAGCCAGAACGGAGCATTCCTCGTCACAAAGTCCGGCGACAAGATCGCAAAATACTTCGGCATATCCAAATATACGCTATATTCTTATATTGACAAACAACAGGAGGAAAAGTGAACCATGGGCAAGATTGATTTGACCATCAATAAGACCGGCCTTGCGCACAACATTCAGAAGGCCAAGGAAAACAACGTCATTATTCCGACCATCGCGCAGATGCAGCATCCTGAGACCATTCCTGAGAAAATCCAGGAAAAGCTCAAGAATGTCGGCCTGTGGGACGTGAACCCGCTGAACCTCTTCCGTATCACGTGGAAGAACGAAGCCAAGGAGTCCGGCGGTCTCTTCCAGGAGGTGCCGAACTATGTCGAGATCCCCTCTGAGCTGTCCGGCGTGAAGTGCCGCATTATCGCTATGGCGGGCAAGTGGTTCCCCACGGGCTGCCACAAGGTCGGCGCGTCCTTCGGCTGCCTTGCCCCGCGCCTTGTGACCGGCCAGTTCGACGCGGACTATCACCACGCCGTGTGGCCCTCCACGGGCAACTACTGCCGCGGCGGCGCATTCAACTCCAAGCTCTTGGCGGTCGACTCTGTCGCCATTCTCCCCGCCGAGATGAGCAAGGAGCGCTTTGAGTGGCTCAGCAAGATCGCCGGTCAGGTCATCGCAACGCCGGGCTGCGAAAGTAACGTCAAGGAGATCTTCGACAAGACCTGGGAGCTCAAGCAGGATCCCAGCATGATGATCTTCAACCAGTTCGCCGAGATGGGCAACCCCCTGTGGCACTACAATGTCACCGGCTACGCTCTGAGCGATCTGTTTGAGAACGTGAAGAAGCCTGGCCAGAGACTTGTCGGCGCCTGCTTCACCTCCGGTTCCGCCGGCACGATGTCCGCGGGCGACCTGCTCAAGGAGCGCTATCCGGGCCTCAAGCTGGCTGTCGGCGAAGCGCTGCAGTGCCCGACCATCCTGGATAACGGCTTCGGCGGCCACCGCATCGAAGGCATCGGCGACAAGCACATCCCCTGGGTCCACAATGTCAAGAACACCGACATGGTCATCGACATTGACGACGAAGACTCCCAGCGCCTGCTGCGCCTGTTTAACTGCAAGGAAGGTCAGGAGTACCTCAAGAGCCTCGGTCTTTCCGACGAGCAGATCGAAAAGTTCACTTGGATGGGCATTTCCGGCATCGCAAACGTTCTTTGCTGCATCAAGTTTGCCAAGT
>ENA-UOJG01002006-UOJG01002006.1-human-gut-metagenome-genome-assembly--contig:-C47-NODE-2006-length-18923-cov-18.971327_pt1 | contig 18923 bp, 17 predicted proteins | sample MGYA00242340_ERZ723887 | MGnify/ENA metagenome assembly ERZ723887 | reverse complement strand
GCCGGACTGACCGATGATCAATGCGCCTTTCAATGCTTCAGACATAATAAATTACCTCCGTATGCGATTAGAATATGTTGAACAAAACAAAATATATCACATCCCGCGGAAATTGTAAATTCGTCTATTGCAAAAATAGCTGAAATTTGCTAGAATTCTTCGTGGAATATGAATAAACTAAGGAGATGTCATTATGCCTCTGGTTACTTCTACCGAAATGTTCAAGAAAGCTTATGACGGCGGCTACGCCATCGGTGCTTTCAACGTCAACAACATGGAAATCGTTCAGGGCATCACTGAGGCCTGCCAGGAAGAGCACGCTCCCGTTATCCTCCAGGTTTCCAAGGGTGCCCGCGCCTACGCGAACCACAACTATCTGGTCAAACTGGTCGAGGCTGCCGTAATTTGCTGCCCCGATATCCCCATCGTTCTGCATCTGGACCACGGCCCCGACTTCGAGACCTGCAAGGCCTGCATCGACGGCGGCTTTACCTCCGTTATGATCGACGCTTCCTCCAAGCCGTTCGCAGAGAACATCGAGATCACCAAGAAGGTCGTTGAGTACGCACATGACCACGGTGTCGTCGTCGAGGCGGAACTCGGCACGCTGGCCGGCATCGAAGACGAAGTGAAGGTCGCCGCACACGAGGCTTCCTACACCCGTCCGGAAGAGGTCGAAGAGTTCGTCTCCAAGACCGGCTGCGACTCTCTGGCTATCGCCATCGGCACGAGCCACGGCGCATACAAGTTCAAGCCCGAGCAGTGCACCCGCAACGAGCAGGGCATCCTGGTTCCGCCTCCCCTGCGCTTCGACGTGCTCGAAGAGGTCTCCCGCAGACTGCCCGGCTTCCCGATCGTGCTGCACGGTTCTTCTTCCGTGCCGCAGGAATACGTCAAGATGATCAACGACAACGGCGGCAAGATGCCCAACGCCATTGGCGTTCCCGAGGATCAGCTCCGTCAGGCAGCAAAGCTGTCCGTCTGCAAGATCAACATCGACTCCGACCTGCGTCTTGCCATGACCGGCACCATCCGCAAGTACTTCCACGACAATCCCTCTCACTTCGACCCGCGCCAGTACCTCAAGCCCGCCCGCGCCAACATCAAGGAGCTCGTCAAGCATAAGCTCGTCGACGTTCTCGGCTGCGCCGGCAAGGCCTGATCGGCATACCCCCCCATGGCGGAGGAGCTCGCTCCTCCGCCATTCGTCTGTCCTGACCGCCGGGAGGAGCTTCATGTATATCGTAAACGGAATTGCCTGCGCCAATTCAGATAACAATTCAGATAATAAGAAGGAAATCGCCGTGCAGGACGTAAAGCCGCTGGACGACGGCATGATGCTCGTCACCTTTTCCTCCGGCGAAAAGCGCCTGTACGACGCGACGCAGCTTCTGGCGTTTCCGGCGTTTCAGCCGCTGAAGGATGAGGCTGTGTTCCGGAACCCGACGGTGGAATACGGCGTTGTAACGTGGAACAACGGCGAAATCGATCTCGCGCCCGAAACCATGTATGAAAACAGCTTTGAATATCCAGAACCTTCCACCTGAAACGGGCGCTGACGCGGATCACTTCCAGCATCAGCGCCCGTTTCGAAGCCGCGTCAGGCCGCTCCATTCCCTTCGAACCTGGAGCTCCACCCGCCCTCCGGCTTCCACGTGCCGTTTTCATAGTTGTATCGATGCGGCCCCGAATCGGTCGACTCAATGCAGAAATCGTTCGTGTCGTCAATCCAGTAGAATGCCTTTATGTACCGGCTGTAATACCAGAAGTCGTCCGTCGTGAACAGCGTCTCCGGCGGCCTTCCATCGCCCCCGAGCCGAATGACCGAATACAGCAGATACCGTCCCGTATGGTCGGACAGCTCGACAAGCCGGAACTGCCCGTCGGGAGAGGGCTTTCCGACGTCCACGCCGCTGTGCACGATTCGCGTATCGATTCCCGCGAAATGGAGAACTACCGTCGCCGCGACATACAGCGCCAGCATGATCAGCATTCCGATTCCGATCAGCCTGCATTTCGTTCCCGTTTTCATCGTTTTCCCTCCGCTTCGCCGTTGTCCGGCTTTCCTACTATATATTTCGCCGCCGCGCGCGGAGATTCCTGCCCGAATTTCCCGCACAATCCGCCCTGGATAATCGGACGTTCCGCGCCGCCGCGCGAAAAAACAGGAACGAAAATGCGTTTTCACGGAATAATGTTCGTATTTTTTACGTCAGGTGCTTTGCAATATTAACCTTCGCCCTGTATCATGAAAGACGTTCCCGGAAGCAATCAAAACACGGAGGAGAAGTTCCATGAAAAAGATCTTTGCGGTGGTTCTGGCCCTGGTTCTGTGCCTGAGCGTTTTTGCCTGCGCGGCGAGCGCGGACGTTTCCAACGTCAAGCTGGGCGTCATCCTTCTTCACGACGAAGATTCCACCTACGACCTGAACTTCATCAACGGCGTTTATGAAGCCGTCGAATCTCTGGGACTGACCGAAGATCAGCTGATTATCAAGCGCAACATCCCCGAGTCCAACGAGTGCTATGAGGCCGCGCTGGATCTGGTAGACGAAGGCTGCACCATCATCTTTGCCGACAGCTTCGGCCACGAGACCTTCATGCTGCAGGCTGCCAAGGAGTGCCCGGACGTAGAGTTCTGCCACGCCACCGGCACCATGGCGCACACCGAGAAGCTCGCGAACTTCCACAACGCTTTCGCCGCCATCTATGAAGGCCGCTATCTGGCCGGTATCGCCGCCGGCATGAAGCTCAACGAGCTGAAGCAGAACGGCCAGCTGAAGGGCGAGGTTCCCATGATGGGCTACGTCGGCGCCTTCACCTATGCCGAGGTTATCTCCGGCTACACCAGCTTCTACCTGGGCGCGAAGTCCGTCTGCCCCGACGTTCAGATGAAGGTTCAGTTCACCGGTTCCTGGTACGACGAGAAGGAAGAGAAGACCGCCGCCGAGGCGCTGATCAACGCCGGCTGCGACCTGATCTCCCAGCACGCCGACTCCATGGGCGCCCCCACGGCCTGTGAAAACGCCGGCATCCCCAACGTTTCCTACAACGGCTCCACCATCGAAAGCTGCCCCAACACCTTCATCGTTTCCTCCCGCATCAACTGGGCTCCCTACTTCGAGTACATTGTGAACCAGCAGGCCGCCGGTGAAGCCATCGCCACCGACTGGACCGGCACCATCGCCACCGGCTCCGTCGTGCTGACCGACATCAACACCAAGGCTGCCGCCGCGGGCACCGTCGAAGCCATCGAAGCCGCCAAGACCGCGCTGGAGAATGGCGAAATCAAGGTCTTCAACACCGCCGCCGACAACTTCATGCTCAAGGGCGGCGCGAAGATCGAGTCCTACGTGGCCGACGTCGACACCGACGAAGCCTTCACGCCGGACACCGAAGTGGTTCTGGACGGCTACTTCCACGAGAGCGAGTTCCGTTCCGCGCCGTACTTCGACATTCAGCTGGACGGCATCGAGCTGGTCAACAGCAAGTTCTAATCGTTCCAACGTAAGAGACCGTACGGAGTCTGCTCCCCGCAAAGGGAGCAGACTGCCGTTTTCAGTATGGCGACCTCTGGAAATCGCTGTCCGTAAGCGGGTGGTTTCTTGAGGGCGCTATATTCAGTCTGAATCAAGCGGAGGGCAAACCGTGCAGAAGAAGATCGCTGTGAGCATGCGGGGCATTACCAAGAGATTCGGCAGTGTCGTCGCGAACAATTCGGTGGACCTGGATGTGTATCAGGGAGAAATTCTCGCCGTTCTGGGCGAAAACGGCTGCGGCAAGACGACCCTGATGAATATGCTCGCCGGAATTTACTATCCCGACGAGGGGCAGATTTTTGTGGACGGCCGCGAGGTCGTCATCCGCTCCCCCAAGGACGCGTACGCGCTGAAAATCGGCATGGTTCATCAGCATTTCAAGCTGGTGGACCTGTTTACGGCTTCGGAGAACGTCGTGCTCGGCCTGAAGGAAGAGGGACGCTACAACCTGAAGAAGGTCAACGAGCAGGTGGCGGAAATCGCCGAAAAGTACGGCTTCCATATCGAGCCGCAGAAGCGAATTTACGATATGTCCGTATCCGAAAAGCAGACGGTCGAAATCATCAAAATGCTCTACCGCGGCGCGGATATTCTGATTCTGGACGAGCCCACGGCGGTGCTCACTCCGCAGGAAATCACGCGCCTGTTCGACGTGCTTCGAAGAATGAAGGCGGACGGCAAGTCCATCATCATCATCACGCATAAGCTGCACGAGGTGCTCTCCGTTTCCGACCGCGTGGCGATTCTGCGCAAGGGCGAGCGCGTGGGCACGGTGGAAACCGCCCAGACCAGCGAGAGCGAGCTGACCGAAATGATGGTCGGCAAAAAGGTCAGCCTGAACATCGAGCGCAACGCGCCCGTGAACGCCTCCCCGCGCCTGCTCGTCCGAGGCCTCACGACCAAAAGCGAGGACGGCCGCAGCGCCGTTCGGGACGTGAGCTTCACGGTAAACGGCGGCGAAATCTTCGGCATCGCGGGCATCGCGGGCAGCGGTCAGAAGGAGCTGCTCGAGGCCATTGCCGGTTTGCAGCCGGTGGAGAGCGGCGAAATCGAGTTTATCAATCCCAAGAAGGATCGCCCGGTGACCTTCTATCACAAATCCCTGAAGCGCGTCGTCGAGCTGGCGGACAAAAACGCGTTCCACGACGGCGAGGGCAAGCCCGTTTCCTTCAAGGGCATGACGCGCGCGGAGATTCGCCGGCGCGTGAACCACGGAGACGTGCTGTTCCGCGAGGACGAGGTGCTGTCGCTCCGCGATAAAACGCCGCTTCAGATTCGTTCGCTGGGCATTCACCTTTCCTTCGTGCCGGAGGATCGACTGGGCATGGGGCTTGTGGGCGGCATGGGCATCACGGACAACATGATGCTGCGCAGCTACCGCAAGGGACACGCCGGCTTCGTCGACCGAAAGAAGCCCCGCAGGCAGGCGGAGGAAATCATCCGGGAGCTGGAGGTCATCACCCCCGGCGTGAACGTTCCCGTGCGCCGGCTTTCGGGCGGCAACATTCAGAAGGTGCTGCTGGGGCGCGAAATCGCGTTCACGCCCAAGCTGCTGATGGCGGCCTACCCCGTGCGCGGACTGGACATCAATTCCTCCTACATTATCTACAACCTGCTGAACCGGCAGAAGAAAAACGGCGTGGCCGTCATTTTCGTCGGCGAGGATCTGGATGTGCTGCTCGAGCTGTGCGACCGCATCATGGTCATCAATTCCGGCGCGGTAACCGGAATTGTGGACGCGCGCACGGCGACGAAGGAGGAAATCGGCCTTCTGATGACAAAGACGGACGACACGGCAAAGGAGAATGCGTGATGAACGAAAAGAAGAATGCGACCGCAAACGAGCCGCTGATTCATCTTTCCAAGCGCGAAAGCATATCGATCGTGAAATCGTGGCTGATTCGGCTGGCCGCGATTGTGCTGGGGCTCGTGGTGTGCGGGCTCGTCGCGTACATTCTCAGCGATAAGCTGCGCTCCGGCAAAAAGACGATTTTCGATTTCTACCACAGCTTCCTCGTGAAGGGCTCCTTCAGCACCTCCCGCAAGATGTGGAAGTTCTTTAAGAACATGGCCGTTCTGCAGTGCATCTCGCTGGCGGTCACCCCGGCGTTCCGCATGCAGTTCTGGAACACCGGCGCGGAAGGCCAGACGCTGATGGGCGTGTGGGGCGCGATTGCCGTGGCGTTCTATCTGGGCGGCAAGGTGCCCGCGGCGCTTCTGCTCGTGCTGATGCTCGCCGCCGCGCTGCTCTGCGGCGCGCTCTGGGCGCTGCTTCCCGCCATTTTCAAGGCGAAGTGGAACACCAACGAGACGCTGTTCACCCTGATGATGAACTACGTCGCCGCCAACGTGGTCAGCTATTTTCTGGTGGTGTGGGTTCCGAGCGGCTCCTCCTCGCTGGGCAAGCTGCCCTTCGGCAGGCTCCCCTCCGTGGTGCACGACTATTTCCTGATCATCGTCGTCGCGTTCGTCCTGACCATCGCCACCTTCGTATACCTGAACTACAGCAAGCACGGCTATGAAATCTCCGTCGTCGGCACGAGCGTCCGCACCGCCCAGTACAGCGGCATGAACGTGAAAAAGATCATCATCCGCACGATGATCGTCAGCGGCCTTCTGTGCGGCCTGACCGGCTATCTGATCGCGGCGGGTCTCGACCAGAGCATCACCACCGAATCCGTCGGCGGGCAAGGCTTCACCGCGATCATGGTTTCGTGGCTCGCGCACTTCAATCCGCTGTCCATGCTGCTGACCTCCGGGCTGATCACGCTGCTGAACCAGGGCGCGGCGCAGATTTCGCAGGACTTCAACGTCAGCGGTGCCTTCCCGGACGTGATCGTGGGCATCATCCTGTTCTTCATCATCGGCTCCGAATTCTTCATCAATTATAAGGTGAAGCTGCGGCGCAGAGCGCGCGCCGTTCGGAAGGAGGACATCAAATGAGCATCTGGGTGAACTTCCTGATCGATTCCCTCGCCTTTGGCGCGACCTTCATGTACGGCTCCACCGGCGAAATCCTTTCGGAAAAGGCCGGCCAGCTGAACCTCGGCATTCCCGGCGTGATGTGCATGGGCGGCGCGGGCGGCTGTCTGGTGCTGAACCTGATCGGCAAATCCTCGCTTCCCGGCTTCCTGATCGTCCTGCTGGGCATTCTGGGCTCGTTCGTCATGGGTCTGCTGATGGGCCTGATCTACAGCTTCCTGACGGTTTCGCTGCGCGCCAACCAGAACGTGACCGGCCTTGCCATGACCACGTTCGGCGTGGGTCTTATGAAGGTCATCATGGCCAAGATGGACGATACCGTGTACCTCGTCGGCCCGAAGCAGCTGTACCGCTGGCCGTTCGCGGGACGAACCGACGCGCTTCAGTACCTCGGCGTGATGTTCTTCCTCGCCGTGATCATCGCCCTCGCCGCTTCCTATGTGCTCTTCCGCACGAAGGTCGGCCTGCACCTGCGCGCGGTGGGCGAAAGCCCCGCCACCGCGGACGCGATGGGCGTGAACGTCAGCCGCTATAAGTATTGCGCGTCCTGCATCGGCTGCGGCATCGCCGGCCTCGGCGGCTTCTACTACATCATCGACTACATGGCCTCCACCGAGGCCTATAAGAGCCTTGAGGGTCTGGGCTGGCTCTCCGTCGCCCTCGTCATCTTCGCGCTGTGGCGGCCGCACCGAACCATCATCGGCTCCACGGTGTTCGGTTTCCTGTTCAGCTGCAGCAGCTATATCTCCAACCTCAGCTGGATTACCGTCACCATGGCCACCAAGCCCCTCCTGAAAATGCTGCCCTACCTGTTCACAATCCTCGTGCTGATCTTCACCAGCATCCGCAAAAAACGCGAAGACCAGCCCCCCCAGAGCCTCGGCCTCCCCTACTTCCGAGAAGACAGATAGCTCCCACCCGGCACCGCACGATTCCCCCGAATCGCGCGGTGCTGCCATATTACAGGAGATTCTCCTCTTGACGTTCCGCTTATAAGAACATATAATACCTGCAAACTTCTCTGAACAGAAAGGCGATCCAATCAATGGAGAAATTTCAGAATCTGCATGCCGCGATCCTCAATCGCCGCCGTGAGTCCGCCGCTTACTATTATCCCGACCCGTGGTGGGAAAAAGAGGTTGCCGCGATAACGGACGATTTGAAAACCGCCATCGAATTCATCGACGCCGATTGCAGCGATGAAGAATTCTACTGGCTGGGCGAGGTCTTCGAGGACATTATGGATAAAACCCGCAGCGCGGATTTCCTTGCCTGTCTCCGTCGGCGCGTTCAGCGCGTCGAAAACCCCGAATGGAAGGCGGAGATTCTGGAAGACATCCGCACCGCCGCTGAATATCTGGACGAATAGCCGACTTCCGAAACACGGATGCCCCGCCGCGCAGGCCGGGCATCCGTCGTTTGAAGCGCACGGCATCCAATTTGCCGGGAGCCGTCATCGGGCTGTTTGACAATGCGGGCACGCTTGTAGTAGAATACGAGTACGACGCATGGGGCAAGCCGACAAAATGAGGATTATATGAAAACAATAATGACGAGGGTATCGATTGTAGTAAGTTTTGTAACAGTATTGCTTTTCGTTGTGGGACTGCATATGCAGAGACAAAAGGCAAATATAGATTCATTACCAGCAGAACGGTTCGACTATATTATGAAATTATATTATACAGGGAACACGTTGATAACCGTCGCAGTATGCCTTGCTGCTATTGCAGTTGTGTGCTGGATAGTAACGGCGATTATTCGCTTCCGAGGATGATTCCTCGCCCCGCTTCGGCGGGGCTTTTGTCATTTCTGCCGGTTGAAAATCGTACCCGTCGTTTTGAACGCGCGGCATCCTTCATTGACAAACGCGGCAAAAACGGGTATCATACGAAAAAATGGCATGGGAGGAACTCACGTGATTTATTCGCTGCAAAACGAGCGCTTTCGACTGAGCGCGTCAGACATGGGCGCGGAGCTGACCAGCTTTCAGGAAGTCCGCACGGCTCAGCCCTATGAATACATCTGGCAGGATCGGAATGTGTGGAACGGCCAGTCGCCGCTTCTGTTCCCCATCGTCGGCCGCCTGCGCGACGACACCTACGTCCTGAACGGCCGCAGCTACACCCTGCGCAAGCACGGCTTCGCCAAGCGCATGCGCTTCGCGCTCGAAACCCAGACCGAGGACAGCTTCACCCTGCTCCTCACCGACGACGATGCCACGCGCGAAGCCTTCCCCTTCGCCTTCGAGCTGCGTGCCACCTATACGCTGCTCGCGGACGGCTTCCGCATGGAATTCCGCGTCACGAACCGCTCAGATGAGACCATGTACTTCTCCATCGGCGCGCATCCCGGCTTCCAGTGCGAAATGGGCGACCGCCTGATTCTGGACGAACCCGAGACCGCGGACGCGTTCCGGCTGGACGCAAACGCGCTTCGCGCCGAAAAAACAATTCCCGTATTCCGCGAAAGCCGCGAAATCGAGATCCTGCCGGATACCTTCGCGCACGACGCACTGATCTTCTCCGGCCTGCGCTCCCGCGGCGCAACACTCGCGCGTAAAAACACCCGCGGCGTGCACGTAGACTTCGGCGGCGCACCCTGCCTGGGCGTCTGGGCGAAGCCCGGCGCAAAATATGTCTGCATCGAACCGTGGTACGGCATCGACGACCGCTTCGACGCGGCGCACGACTTCCCCTATAAAGAACAAATCCTCTCCCTCGCCCCATCCTCCACCTTCGCCTTCCCCGTCACCACGCGCTGCGTGGATACCTACTAAAAAAACCGCCCCACCAGAAACCATCATCCCCGCCACCCCCCCGGGAGAGCGCGAGAGGGTCGCAGCCCTCTCGAACTTCCAATCAAAACGATTTCCGCAGGAAATCGTATCCGCTTCCCAAGGGGGTGGCAGTGGCGGGGGAGCTTGCTCCCCCGTCCACATGTTTGGAATAAACATCATTCCTTTGAATATCCTTTGGCGGGGAGGGATGTTTTATGAAGGACGCGACGACAACGGCGGAGGTTCGTCCGCACGGACTGACGCTGGAAAACCGGGCAAGAGCCGTTCTGACGGGCGTTTCGGATGTGGATCTGTTCAGCGAGCAGACGATCGTCGCGGCGACATCCGGCGGAACGATCACCGTCACCGGGCAGGGACTTCACGTGGAATCGCTGAACCTTGAGGACGGGCGGCTGGTGGCCACGGGCAAGGTCGATTCGATCGTCTACGACGAACGCCAGCCGAAAAAGGGCGCGCTGCGGCGCATCCTCCGCTGACCCATGCTGTTTTACACGGACGGGCAAGCCTATGTGTTTCTGGCGATGCTCGTGTGCGGCGCGCTGGTCGGCGCGTGGTACGACGTGCTGCGGCGCGTACGCCGCCTTACGATGGCGGGCGGCGTGCTGACGGCGCTGCTCGACGTGCTCTTCGCCGTCGGCGCGCTGCTGGAAACCTGCGGCTTCCTGTTTCTCGCCACCCGGCTGGACGTTCGGCTGTACGCGCTGCTCGGCGCCGCCTGCGGCGTAACGCTCTATCGCTTCGGCCTCCAGCCCGCCCTCGATGCAGTTGTGAGCTTTCTTCAAAAACAGCTTTCCAAATTCGTGCAAAAGCATGTTTTTAAAGAAATATTTCATTTCTTTTGCAAGTGAAGCAGGAAAAAAGAGACTTCGGTCGAATTCATAAGAGTAAACCTCCATGAACGACCTCCGCGCCCGCCGGAAAGGATGACCGCCATGCCTACGCCTATGAAGCCTTCTGTAAAGAATACCCTGAACGCCACGCCACGCTTCTGGGTGGTTCTGTTTATCGCGTTCGTGCTCGTCTTCGCGCCGCTGTACCTGATTTCGAACAACCGCTGCAATCAGCTGAAGGCACAGGAAGCGGAGCTTCTCGCGCAGAAGCAGGCGCTGAGCGAGCGCGTGCTCTCCCTGAAGAGCGACCTCGAATACGCCCGCAGCGACGCAGGCATCGAGCAGTACGCCCGCGCCGAGGGCATGATCATGCCCGGCGAAATCAAATACACCACGTCCTCCGGCGCGGATAACTAACCTCGCCCGAGACGCTTCTTACCCTCCCCGCAGCGCGCGTTCCCCTCGGATCGCACGCTGCGGGGTTTCTTTTCCTATTCAGCCGTCACATACCGCTGATCCCGGCTGCGCGGCGCTTCCGGCTTCGTCATGCGGATTGCGCCCGCCTGAAGCAGCGGCGCCAGATACCGCCTGAACGCGTACTGCCCGGAAGCAAGGTCGATATGCTCGATGATTTCCTCCCGCGTGCGGGGCGTGCGGCAGAATGCGAGCAGTCCCTTTTCATCCGCGATTTTCGCCTTTTTCGAATCGCCCGTCCGCGCTTCCTCCGCATGATTGTACAGCACAACCTTAAACATTCCGCGCGCGTCCGAAAACACGGGCGCGGGAAGTCCCGCTTCCTTCATGACATAGCGGATGGTCGGAATGCCGGAATAACGGTTCTCCGTCTTTCCCAGCGTCTCCATCGCTGTAACCAGCGCCGGATTTCTCGTGTCCGGCTGCGTCCGCCCCAGCTGATCCACCGTCAGGCGGCCGTACAGCCCGCCGGGATTGATGATCTCCATTCGATCCTCATACATGGTAAGCTGAATCGGCATTCCCTCCGTGTGGAAGCTATAGTCCCTGTGCACAAGCGCGTTCAACACGGCTTCGCGAACCGCGACGAGGGGATACTGCGGCACGTCCTCCCGCTCCCCGGTCTGCGGATTGATTTTAATCGCCGTTCGCATATTGGTGCGAACAAAGGCCAGCGCCCCTTCCAGCATGTCGGTCAGTGTGCCCTCTATGCGCTTCGAATCCAGAAAGCGGTTCCCCGCGGGATTCAGCGTTCCGATTTCCCGGCCGGGGACGCTGCTGGCGATTATGCTTAATTGCGGATAATATGCCTGCGGATACACGCCGAACAGCAGAAGCGCCATCATCGTAACCCTGCCGTCCCGCATAACGCCTGTCAGTTCATATTGCTGCTCAAGCGGCAGCACCGCCAGATTCAGCCGTTCGCTGCGTTTCTTCGCCAGATAGATTTCCACCTTCGCCGCATCCAGCGACTTGATCGAAACCCCTTCCGCCGCGCGAATATCGTCCCGGTACTTCCTCCGGAACGCTTCATAGCTGTACACCTCATACTCCGTCATCGGCTTGTCCGCGTCTCCCACGCGGATATAAGAACCCTGAAGCCTGCCCTTTGCCGTCTTAAAGCACGGCCGATCCGCTATATCCACCGGTGGAATTTCGGCCGACACGAAGACCATGCCGTCTTCGTCGCACACCGTGAACACGGGACGAACAATCGGCGTCATCTGCTCGCAGTACTCCATGACCTTTTTCTGAAGATCCTGCGCATCGTAAACGCCCAGCTTCCGGAAGCCCGCCTTTTCATCCAGTCCAAACACGAACACGCCCCCGCTGTTCTGGTTCGAAAACGCGGAAATCGTATCATACAGCTTCTCGGGACAGCCGCCGCGCGCGGACTTTACCTCCGTCGTCTGCTCCTCGCAGCCCCGCGTCTGTATCTGCTGAATCAGCTCCATAAGCTCCCTTTCAACCATACGGCATCCCTCCACGCTCTTATGGTATCACGGAATCCGTAAAAAGTAAAGACAAAACATAAGACATTTCCCGACATTTTCTTACGTTATTTGAATAACATAAGACATTTCGCCCTTTGAGCCTTAAAAGTGTAAATCAATCTCCCGTTTTCTCTTATGTTATTGGCAAAAATGAAGAATAACATAAGACCTTCGCCCCAAAACATAAGAAACCTTCTTCCATTTTGAAAACCGAAACGGAAGAAGGTTTGCTTCAGTGTTTCACGAAAATCTCAATGGCTCTTCCTACAAACTCAGCGGTGCCTTTCCCGCCCGCGGCGTCGATATTCTGCGTCATCTCACCGCCCGCGGCGTCGATATTCTGCGTCATCTCACCGCCCGCGGCGTACATCTGCCCGAGCCCGGCGAGAATTTCCGGCTTACAGTCGTAGAAATGCTTCGTAATGTAGTCCTTCAGTGCCTTCACCTGCGCCTGCACGGGCGCGTCAGCCGGGTCGAGCGCCAGCAGGCCGCCGAATTCGCGGAAGATGCGCATCAATCCCTCGTTCACTTCTTCCTTTTCCTCCGGCGCGCGGCCCGCGTCCTTTTTCTCAAATTCGCGATAAGCCTCGGTGCCGCCCCACGTTTCCTTTGCGCGGCGGGCGTACTCCTTCTGTTTTTCCCTGTCAAATGCCTGAAAGCTCATGGCTTCCCCTCCCCTGTCCCTGACGTTTTTCGCCAGACGGATCACGCCGTCCAGCCGGTTTCTGCGCATTTCCAGAAGCTCAATCTGCGCATTCAGCACGTTTTCGCGGTCGGTCGCCGGGTTATCCAGAATCGCCCGGATCGCCGCCAGCGGAAAATCCAGCTCCCGGAAGAGAAGAATCGTCCAAAGCCGCTTCAGTGCCTCGCCGTCATACAGGCGGTAGCCCGCCTCCGTCACCCGCGTGGGACGCAGCAGCCCGATGGCGTCGTAGTGGTGCAGCGCGCGAACGCTGACGCCGGTCAGCTCGCTCACTTCCTTCACGGTCTTCATGCTCGCATCCTCCCTTCGCGCAGGCGTAAGGATAAGGCATTCCGCAGCGTCAGGGTCAACAGGAATTTCAAAACTTAACCTTCGTCAGAACGTCAGGTCTCCCGGCCGGTAGCCCTCCGGCAGCGGCTCCTCCTTCAGAAAATGGAATTCCGGATCGTTCAGGATGGGCAAAAACGCCTCATACGGCAGCCGCGGGAACTCCATGCCGTAGCTCGTCGCGCCGAACCAGCCGCCCTCCCTGGCGCGCAGGTTGATGTCGCGGGCAAACTTGGTCATGTTGCAGCAGTCGTGCACCAGCGCCGGCCAGCGCTCCTCCGCCGCCTCGCGCATCAGCTTCAGCGTGAGCCTTCGGCTGAACACCGGCGAAAGATAGCCGTGGCGCGTCATATACAGGTTCTCGCCCAGATAATTCCCCAGATTGTTGGGGTTCAGGTGCAGCTCGGCGCAGTTCATGAAGTCCACGCCGGTGTCCAGAATCGCCGCCTTCTTTTTGTGGAACGCCGCGAAATACTCCGGCGTCATCGGCGTTTCGATGCCCACCGTGGGGATATACTTCTTCGCCGCGCGAATGTTCTCAATCACGCGGTCGGCCGTGCCCGACGCGCCCAGATTGAACCGAAGCTCGTCCAGCCCCGCCTCGCCCAGCGCGCGCAGGTTTTCCTCCGTGGCCAGCGTGCCGTTTGTGTACAGATGCTGATGGATGCCCGCGTCCCGGAAAATCCGGATGACGCCGTAATACTTCTCGATCTCCATGAACGGCTCCAGATACACATATGAAACGCCGGTCGGCCGGTTGGACGCGCGCAGAAGCAGCGGAATGTCCTCCTCGGCATACTTCGCGCCGCCGATTTCCCACATGCCCTCGCCGATGGGCGGCTGACAGTCCAGCTCGCCGTAGTTGTAGCAGAACCGGCATTGCACGTTGCAGCGGTTCGTCTTGCGGATGGCGCTCAGCCCCGTGCCCATCAGACACGAGCGGCAGCCCGCCGAAAACCTCTCCTTCGGGCCCACAAACAGCGTGCGCCCGTCCAGCGAGTCCACGCCGGGAATCTCCCCGATCAGACGGCGCTGCTCCGCCTCCACGGCCTCCTCAATCTGCCTGAGCGCCGCCCAGACGATTTCCTCCTGCCGCGGAGAAAGCTCCTCATACTCCGGCAGAGACGCAAAAAACTCAAACCACGTGCGGGCGTCGGCCTTTGAAATCTTCATCCTTCACCGCTCCTCTTTCGTAAACGCTTTCCCTCATTATAACACACCGCCGCCCCGTTGGAAAGCCCGGTTTCGCGCCGATTGCGGAAGTCGTTTCATCCGACGGTTTCCATTTAGTCCCTTTCGAATTTCACGCCGTCCCGCTCGGAGCGCTTCGTAATCGCCATCGCCGCGGCAAAGGTGATCGCTTCCGCGATTCCCAGCCCCAGCGTCCGCCGGAACTCCGTCCCTGTCAGCGCCGTAAGCCCCACGCGAATCCGCGTGACACGCCCTTTTCGCCGCGCTCAATCTCCTCTAAAGCCTTCGGCAGGAGCGCTCTCTTCCATGCGCTCCTGCCGAAAATTTCATGCGTGCGCCCTCATACAGCCACCCCCGCCGGAACCTTCAGCTCCGCGCCGGTATAATACCACGCAAGAATCTCCTCATACCCCGCCCCGCGCGCCGCCATCGCGTCCGCGCCGGTCTGGCTCATCCCCACGCCGTGCCCATAGCCGATCGTCCTGAAAATCACCGTCTTCCCCGAGAACTCCATCTCGAAATTTGTCGACCGCAGCCCCAGCGCACGCCGGAACTCCGTCCCCGTCAGCGCCGTAAGCCCCACGCGAATCCGCGTGACACGCCCCGTCTCGCTGCGCTCGATCACCTCCAGCTGATCCTCCGGTGCCAGCTCGTCCAGCAGAAGCACATCCTCCCGGTCCGCCAGCGCCTCCTGAATCGCCGCCATCGGAATCTCCGTCGTGTACGAATATTGCGGATATTCCTCCTCGCCCGGCGAAGACACGCCCCGCAGGTACGCAATGGCCGAGGAATACACGTTCTCGGCGTTCTCCGTGTGCCCTCCGGCGCAGGCGTGATACAGCGCGCGAATCAGATGCCCGCGGAACATCAATACCTCCCCGGCCGTCGACTCCGCCGCGCGCCGCCCCGCCGCCATCGCCGCTTCCGCGCGCTCGCCCAGCCGCTCCCGCGCCCGCGCCTCCGTCAGATACCCCTGACAGCACGAAGCCGACGAGCAAACATCCGCCCCCGGATGCCGCACGCACCCGCCGCCCCCGTTCGCGGGCGACTTGAATAACGCAAACGTCCGCGCCGCAACCGCCTGCGCCTTGAGCGCTTCCTCGTGATACTCCGAAGGCATCTCTGCCGCGACCACGCCGCCCACATACTCCTCCAGCGCCACCCGCTCCAACCGCTCTGCGGAAACGTCATACACCGCCACATACGCCCCGCTCTCCTCCGCGACCTTCTCCCCCGCGCCGCCCGTCTGCGCCGGAAAAAAGCACGCGCAGAGCACCAAAAGCGCCACAAACGAAGCCCCCGTGCAAATCGCCTTTCTCATTCCCTCACCCCTTCGCGGGAAGAAGCATATGCTATATCCCCCGAAACATGCCACCCTCCGCCAAATAACCCCTGAAATCCCTCCTCTTTCACATCTCCCCAAAGGCTCTCCATCCACGGACAGACTCCTATGACGAGAGGGCAACAAGACGGATGGCGGAAAGACCCGTCCGGCAGACGCCCTGATAATCGCCGCAAAGAAACGATTGCGCTTTACTCGCATGCCCGGTATTCGCAACATGCGCAGGCAAGGCTTCCTGGCTGCCGTCATTCAGACCTTCCTGCTTTTCCTTACAACAAAACCCCGCCCTTGTGGTTGGCGGGATTGATCAGCGGGCTGGAGGGCTGCGTCGCGCTCTCCGCGGAGGGAGACGAAAAATGAGCGGCGGAGGAAGGGTCCTCCGCCGCGAATGATGCATCCCGATGATTTGTGATTACTTGAGATATTTGCTATAGACGTAGCCAATCTGGCCGTTGAGCAGGATCTTTGTCCAGTTACCGGTCACGGAGGTGGCGGTAACCTTGGTGCCCCTGGAGAGAACGGTCAGGGACGCGCTCTTGGAGGAGGCGTCGGCGCGCAGGTGGACGTTGGCGGTTGTGGATTTACGGATCCCGCCGGAGACGTAGTTCTTGCTGATATAGCCGGTCTTGCCGTTTTCGGTGCGCACGAGGAACCAGTTGCCCTCTTCGCCCAGAATTTCCAGCTTGGCGTTGCGGGAAATGGAGAACAGCGCTTCGTACCTGGTGCCGGGGCCCTTGCGCACGTTCACATTGGAGGACGCGTACTTGGTGGCGACGGCGCCCAGCGTGTGGGACTTATCGGCCGGCGCGGGCGCGGCGGAGTCAGAGGACAGGGCGGAGGTCTTTATGTAGCCGACCTTGCCGCTCTTGTCTACCTTGATCTTCGTCCAGCTTTTGCCGCTTTCGAGCACGGTCACCTTCTGGCCGTTTTTCACCCACGTGACGACCTCGTAGCCCACGCCGGGACCCTTGCGCACGTTCATGCTGCCGTCGCTCGCGGGCGTTTTGACCGTTTCGGCCAGCGCCGGGCAGAAAACCGCCATCAGAAGTGCCAGAACCAGAGAAACCAGAACCATCCTTTTCATGAAAACCCCTCCTTTCGGGATGCATAGATTCGACGCGGCCGCTTATCTTATGGTTCCTGAAATATTATGCCAATATATGGTAATTGCGAAATCGAACATATGTTTAAGTTTTTTCCGGACGCCGTGAAGCGGGTGAAACTGTGCTATAATAGAAAAACCAAAATAAGAAGAAGGTGCGCGCGTGTTTCACCTGAAAAGTTCGTATCAGCCGCGGGGCGATCAGCCGCAGGCGATTGAGAAGCTGGTGGAGGGCGTTCAGAAGGGCGAGCGAAATCAGGTGCTTCTGGGCGTGACCGGCTCGGGCAAGACGTTCACAATGGCGAACATCATCGAAAGGCTTCAGCGCCCGACGCTCGTCATCGCGCACAACAAGACGCTGGCGGCGCAGCTGGCGGGCGAGTTCCGCGAATTCTTCCCGGACAGCGCCGTGGGCTATTTCGTTTCGTATTACGACTATTATCAGCCGGAGGCGTACATTCCCTCGACGGACACGTTCATCGAGAAGGACGCGTCGATCAATCAGGAGATCGATCGCATGCGCCACAGCGCCACGTCGTGGCTGTCCGAGCGGCGGGACGTGATCATCGTCGCGTCGGTCAGCTGCATCTACGGCATGGGCGACCCGGAGGAATACCGCGGGCTGTCCGTTTCGCTGCGCGAGGGGCAGATCATCGACCGCGACGAGCTTTTACGGCGGCTGATCGACATTCAGTTCACCCGCAACGATTTTGATTTTGAGCGCGGCACGTTCCGCGTGCGCGGGGAGATCGTGGAGATCATCCCGGCGGCGGAATTTGAGAAGGCGCTGCGCGTGGAGTTCTTCGGCGACGAGATCGAGCGCATTTCGGAGGTGGACACCACCACCGGCGCGGCGCTTCGCCATTTAAGCCACGTGATTCTGTATCCCGCGTCGCACTATGTGACCTCGCGCGAGAAGATGGACGCCTGCCTTGAGAACATCGAGCGCGACCTGAACGAGCAGGTGGAGGCGCTGCGCGCGGGCGACCGTCTGGTGGAGGCGCAGCGGCTGGAGCAGCGCACGCGCTACGATATTGAGATGATGCGCGAAATCGGCTATTGCTCCGGCATCGAAAACTATTCGCGCTACTTCGACGGCCGCAGGCCCGGCGACGCGCCGTTCACGCTGCTGGACTACTTCCCGAAGGACTTTCTGGTGTTCATCGACGAGTCGCACGTCACCGTGCCGCAGATTCGCGCCATGTACAACGGCGACTACGCGCGCAAGAGCGCGCTGGTGGACTACGGCTTCCGCCTGACGAGCGCGTTTGACAACCGCCCGCTGAAGTTCTTTGAATTTGAGGAGCGCGTCGGGCAGACGATTTATGTGTCCGCCACGCCGGGGCCCTACGAGCTTTCGCGCGCCGAAAACGTGGTGGAGCAGATCATCCGCCCCACGGGCCTTCTCGACCCGGAGGTCATCGTGCGTCCCGCCGAGGGGCAGGTAGACGACCTGCTGGGCGAGGTGCGCAGGGTGGCCGAGAGCGGCGGCCGTGCGCTGGTGACCACGCTCACCAAGCGCATGGCGGAGAGCCTTACGAATTACCTGCGCGAGATGAACGTGCGCGTGGAATACCTGCACTCGGACGTGGAGACGCTGGAGCGCATCCGGCTTCTGCGTTCGCTGCGGCTGGGCGAATACGACGTGCTGGTGGGCATAAACCTTTTGCGCGAGGGTCTGGATCTGCCGGAGGTGAAGCTGGTCGCCATTCTGGACGCGGACAAGGAGGGCTTTCTGCGCAGCGAAACGTCGCTGGTGCAGACCATCGGCCGCGCGGCGCGCAACGTGGACGGCCGCGTGATCATGTACGCGGACACGATTACCGATTCCATGTTCCGCGCCATCAGCGAAACGAACCGCCGCCGCGCGCTTCAGCAGGCGTTCAACGAGGCGCACGGCATCCATCCGGAGACCGTGCGCGCCGCGGTGAAGGAGCTGATGAGCGTCGCGCGCGACGTGGACGCGGACGGCGGCTCGCAGGGCATGGACGACGAGGAAAAGCGCATGGCCATCGAGCGGCTGGAGGAGCGCATGCTCGCCGCCGCCGCCGATCTGGACTTCGAGACCGCCGCGAAGCTGCGCGACCAGATGCTCGCGCTCAAGGGCGAAAAGACCATGGCCACCGGCGAAAAGTCGTAC
>ENA-UOJG01002002-UOJG01002002.1-human-gut-metagenome-genome-assembly--contig:-C47-NODE-2002-length-18971-cov-8.915098_pt1 | contig 18971 bp, 17 predicted proteins | sample MGYA00242340_ERZ723887 | MGnify/ENA metagenome assembly ERZ723887 | reverse complement strand
ATTTAGATAGATCATTTCTTTTTATTGTCTTAAATTTTAAATTATCTAACCAATTATTTAGTCTAGCTCTAGTATATAAAGATTGATACTTATTTTTAAAATCTATTTTACTACTAATATTATTAGAATTTATGAATTCTTGAACTTTTTCAATACTACTATACTCTGACCATTTTGACTTTTTTGACATAGTTAATTTTATAAAAACAATTCCTCAGCAAAATTATTCTCCAAGTAGAAGAAAATATTTATTTACTGAGGAATTTTAATTTAATCTAATTCTGAATTTTCTTTTCTCATATTTTCTGTATGAAAGAAGTAATCAATTGCATTAAATGTAGTTAGATTATATCTCAATCTATCTACAGGCGTATTACTAGGTCCATAGGAAATAACAAGATCTTCAAATGATACAAAACTTTCTTCTAGAATTAATTTAATCTTAGGATCCTCGAGATATTTCCTTGCTGTCCCTGGTTGAAGTTCGGCAAGAGATATATGAGGTGTATAAAAATATTCAGAAGCAACTTCATACTTCATTCTTAATCCTTTATTGATTAATCCAAGTGTCTTGTATAATTCACTGGTTTGTTTCATTTTCAACACTATATAATCACTGTCATTCTCAAAAGATCCGATTTCAAAATTATCCAAGATTCTCTCAGTATTTTCAGATTTTATATATTCAATAAAATCATCAAATTCCGGTTCTCCTAAAATAGTTTCAATATCCCCTAAAATATTCATCCTGGGAATTTCTTTTCCTTGAGCATATAATAATGTTATATGTGATTCATTCTCAATTCCAGTATCTTTAAGATCTTCTCTACTAAATATAGCAGATAGAGATACTGGAAGATAAAGCGAGCAATTTAGCATTAAACAGCTATTATTTTCCATATCAATTACCTCCCATATTTAATAGGTTATTCTTACGACGGAATTTAATCTTTAAGTCGTTCAATTCTTTTTTCAGACTTGACCCACCTTGGTTAAATCCCTTATCATCTACTCAATTACGTTACTAGATTATTATTAATCTATGTTCAGACTATATCATCTAAATTATGTTTCAAACTTAGTTATATATTTAGTCGTTGAGAATATCTTTTTCTTAGATATAATCTAAGGTAAGATATTTTGCTAATATATTTATTATAAATATTCTAGCATTTTAATATAATTTAAAACCGCAAATAGTTTACGGTTAATCCTAGACCTAATAAGTTATTCTATTTATCTTTAATTTTATTTAAAGTAAGACTATATTATCTAAAGTAAATATTCTTTAGTATCTACTATAGTCGTTGAACAAGCTATTAATTATAAAACAACAGCTTGATGCTGATTTTCTACTTTGTTCCAGCAATTTAAGATATTTTCTAGTATCAGTTTGTATCGATACTAGCCTCAATAATTTAAGGAACATTTGATTATCTTCCTTCGCAGTGTCTTTTCTAGCACCGCTGATAAATTGATCCGCATTTCTAGAAAGTAATACGGCCAATTCCATCTCACCAATTTTCTGTCCTGTCTGTCTATAGCGTCCCTTTCCAAGTATAGGTTCATCTCGTTTAGCATTAATATCTACGCCATATAGACTTGATGTAACCTTATTACTATATGATGGTATATGGTATAACTCTTCAAGGGTCATATATCCTGCCATCAAAGGCTTATCTACTTCTATAAACTTTCCGGTCATTCCAGATACTAATTTATTATATTCTTCTGGTTCTAGGTTATCTTTTAATTCATCGAGATCTGTTAATTCAGTCTCAGGCATAAGAATTTTACTCTGACTTTCTACACCTAATTCTTCAGCCCATTGATTAACAAGCTCTGGTGTAAATTTAGTAGAGAAACATCCTACATTGAAATAATACATATCTTCTATTTTACTAGTATTATGACGTTCAATAATTTCTTCAACATCTAAACTAGTAAAACGTCCTGGGTAGTATTTTTCAAGAAGTGGTTTAATTTTCTTTTGCCCTGTTTTTGTTTTCTTATAATCATCTACAAGATCGTGTAATTTGTGTGCAATAAGTCCGAGCAGTGTTTCCATCTCTGGTTCGTTAATATGTTCTATTAAGGAAGACTATATTATCTAAGTACTTACTATAGTCGTTGAGAAAGGATTTTATTACTTAAATCAAGCTAAGAATATCCCTTTTGCTGATTATCTATTGTCATATATTACATCCGCTCTAGATAATTAAATCTTTAGAGCAGGAAATTCCTATGACGTAAGTTTTCCAGCAATTTAAAGTATTTTCCTAAATAATTAATGTTTAGGCCTCTAGAATTTAAAGGACGCTCGGAATTTTCAATTATGTTAACTGAATATTTTCTATTCAAGTTCAGACTATATCATCTACTATCACAGTAGTTATGTATTTAGTCGTTGAATATAAGTATAATTTTGATAAATAAAGACGACGAAGTTTCAATCTTTTATAAATTTATATCCTTTTTCTGGAGAATGATTTACTATATAAGATAAGTTCTCTCTACTTAATCCATTAGCTTTAGCACATTCTGTTATAGAATGAAATATTCTTCCACTAGGATCCATTATCTTTTTAGAATTTGGATGTTTTTCTCCTACTCTATCTCTACATAATTGAGCTTTCTTTTCTCTTAATTCATCTGATAGATTTGGTTTTTTCTGAGGCTTTTTCTTTCCTGTTTGTGCCTTAGAAATATTTTGTTTCCATTCATCCGTTATTATTCTGGCTTTCATTTTTTCTCCATGTAACCTCCTTACTTCAGGATCTTTATAATACTCTTTTAGTGTATTTGAAATCTTTAATCTCATTTCTGATGTTTTCTCAGGATTTTTTCTTGTTTCAGAAAATCTTTTTCTAATATAATCCACCTGTCGAGGAGAAAGATGTTCACCAGTTTTACTAGTTGATATTCGCTGAATAGCATAAATTAGTTTAGGATTATCTGGATACATTCGTTCTAATAGCATATGACATATCACATGCTCTCTTCCAGTTAACATTACTAAATTAGATTCATCATCACTACCTCCCATACATTTAGGAAGAATATGATGAATTTCTACATAATAATCCACTGTTCTTTTATCTAAACCTCTTTCAAGGCCTCTTATTATAATAGATTCATATATCTTTTTATATACTAATCTATTATGTTCTAAAATATCTTCTTTATTCATCGTCTTGTTTTTATTTATATTTGTCGCGTCTTTTTTATAAAATTTAACTTATACTGCTAATTATCTATAAGACTTCTAGCATTTTAACATAATTTAAGAACCGCAAAAATTCTACGGTTGATTGTTGAATACATTCTTGCTTAATAAATTTTTATTAAGATTAGACTATATTATTTAAGCTTGCCATAGTCGTTGAACAAGTAATTAAATACTATACTACTTGATGCTGATTAAATTTTAATATTTTTCCAGCATTTTAAAGCTTTTTCATAGATTTCAAAAAATCTAAGTCCCATTCATTAAATAGGATTCATCACAACTTCTACTCTTTTTTGTTTTCCATCCTTATCTACCATTATAGGCATTAAATCGTCAGATTGAATTTTTGATACAACACCCTTACCTCCATATCTGGAAGTAATTTTAGAACCAATCCATTGATAATCAATAACTTATATATTGATATTAGACTATATCATTTATATCTTGTCCTTAGTCGTTGAACATCTTACTTTTGTTAGATGATGCTGATTCCTTGGTTCCAGCAATTCACAAAATTTTCTTGAATATCAATTAAGTTATTCAAGGGACAATTATAATTTATCCCGATGGTTCTTTTAATAAGTCTTACACGAACAGTATATACGATCTTATATGCATCTGGATCCATATTAATAGGATCTAATGTATCTGCTGCAATATACTCTGGGTATTTCTCGTAGATAATTTTTCGAGATTTTGTTTTTTCATATTCATCTATAACATCCTGAGAGGTATGTGTAAATGAATAGTCAGGTGATTTTACTGATTTAGGAATTTTAGGTTTCTTCATTTCCTGTATCATTACATCAGAAACTATTGCCTCGTCTATATTATTAGGCACAACTAAATGATCCTCGATAGTATATTCGGAGAGATCATGTCCTTCTCCGAAAAGTCCTCCGAGTTTTTCTTGTAGTGCCTGATTTATAGCATCAAGACGAACAGCTTTATATAATGTCACTACTGCATCTTTTGATTTAACCTTTGTTCCAATAGGGGCGATCCACTTAATAGCACTAGTACTCTTAACATTAATCATTAAGTCAATTATACTATAAGATGCTATACGATTTGCAAATGATTCTGATATCACCAAAGCATCCTCATTTACTAAACCATAATAGGCGTGGAAAAGTACCAGAGCATTAACGCCGGCCTTATATGTTTCAGGAGTATGTCCAACTGCACCAGTTATAATATCTCCCTGTTTTACTTTTTGGCCGATTTTTACTTTAGGCTCTGTAAATACCGCCACGTCATTTATACTCTGAATCGCTGTTCTTCGTAAAATATTTGTCTCAGTTCCATCAGGCAATTCAATTATAACTTCATCCTCTGTTATATCCTTTACCTTACCCTCTGGATAACTGAACTTTTCATTTAATATATTATCTTTCAACTCTTCATTCCTTCCAGTGTCAACAAGTGCACGCTCCGCATTAATTAGAGGTATACTCTGTTTAAGCATTGATGTCAAATCTTCTATAATATACTTTTAATTATAGTTTAGAATATAAATTTAACCTTTATTTTGGTTAGTAAGTCTTTATTCGTTACACTAAAGAAATCTATTATCTTTAGCTCGGTATTAGAATTTTAATTATTCCTTCACCGAATTTACTTACTAATTACTTAAAATATTACTACTTTAAGCGGCACATAAATTAGTACCCATGCTTATTCTGACACTATCTGTATACACTTAAATTATTTTTAACTTAAGTAGACTATATCATCCCAGGTTTTAGTTCCTAGGTTATACATTTAGTCGTTGAGAAAGGATTTATATTAGTAATCCTTTTTGCTGATTTGAATCTATCTTTCCAGCATTTTAGTATAATTTTCCTAATCTACTATAAAATTAGGCAACTATTTTATAATTGACAAAAGGAATTCTTCGAGTTGTACTAGATAATCTATAATCAGGCGCCAAATCGATCAACTCTATTTCTTCGACTGGAACCATTTTTCTTTTCATCCTATATTTAACTTCTACCTGACCATCTTTATCAGGTTTTAAAGTATTAGTTTCATAATCTACATACTCACTGGCAGCTACTTTTTTATTAAGATAGTCTATATAAGGTATAGTGACCTTAATAAAATTTGGATCATATACATCAAATAATACATCATCATCTGTAATATGACATGAAACTGTAAGTGAGTTCTGAAGATTAGTATTATTATTGATAGGTGTCGTTACTAAATAATATTTCTATTATTACTAGACTATATCTTAAAACATTAATTGTTTTCTTGTACATAGTCGTTGAATATAAAAATTGATTATTGAGAATTGGCATTTATATTATTAATTAGAATATTATAATCTTATTTGTTATTATCATTATATATTTTTTGCCAATTCATAAAATTTAATGTATTAATTTCTATATAATAGATGCCTTTCCTTAATTTAATCAATTTTTATACTGCTGATAAATCCTCTTTCACAAGAAGATATTTCCAGCAATTCACAAAATTCTATCAGAATATTATTTTCTGAACGGACTAACCATTAATCCGCGATATCAACCAGATCCGTAAAGGTCTGATTAAATGCTACGCTCGCAGGGATAACAATTTTTTGGGAGATTGCCTCTAAGTTAACACTATTGACTCCAGGGGGAACTTGTAGGCTAGAATCTCCTTTGTTATCGCTGCTTCCTTTAAAATAACGAAATGCTAATGTACTAATTGCAGTAACTTGATCTTGAATTTTACCATACTTTGTAAAATATGATGTAATTCTTCGTCTAGCTGCAAAATAGTTACGTCCATTATTATTCCTAAAAATATATTGCATAAAACTGTTAGGAACTGATTCTAATGTTTTATCAATGATTAAGTCTTTTAGTCTATCATCTCCAAAGGCCAAACATTCCTGTATTAGTTTTTGTGTAATATATTCAGGTTTATAATCCAAGTCAAGTTTGATCATTAATTTCTTGGTTTGTCTTTCAGTTAACTTCAAGATCTCCTTTTTATCAGTTTCCAAGTATTTATCAATGTCTTCAAACTTTATATCAATTGGTTTATCTGCAATTCCAAGTTCCGGATTAATTCTTTTTATCTTCAGAATCTGTTTTTGAATATCGTAAACTCTATCATAGTCGAAATTAACTTTATAATCTCCTGTACCAGACATTTTAATACGACAGTCATAATCAGATCCCATTCGATTAGTTGAAATACGATAAGCGCCTTCTATAATAAATGCACCATCAATTTCTTTAGGAACTTCGAACTCTGCATACTTCATTTCAGGATCTTCTTTCCCATCCGTTATAGTTGTATATTCAATTCTTACTTTATGTGTAGCAGTTAATCCATTTTCAATATAGTAAGAAGCTGGTTGAGGAGGTTCTTCTATAAATGAATATCCAATTTTTCCAACTTTTACTTTAGGATTATATGCATCAACTTTATTAAAAAATCGATCTACTATAATTTTTGCTCCAGTGTTTCTGAAATATTGATTAAAATTACTCATTATACTAATGGTTTTATATTTAATTGCTTATATTCGCAATCTACTGAATTAAAAAATGTTTCTAATTCTGATTTAATACTATCTTTTAAGCTACGAGCCTCTACATATTCTCCCATAGGTTTACCATCAAGAGATCTAAAAAAAGCTTCATAAGTAACAAGATAATTGAAGTTATCTTTAAGTTGATGTAATGTAAGCTTTACCGAAAATCTTTCATACTTCGGAAAAATATCATCTCTAAGTTTTTCATATAATATTTCTCTCGCCTGTATAATATTCGGATCTTGACTGTCTAAAATGTTATATGGAATTTCATATGATAGTATAATTTTATAATAATTATCGTTCATAACAAAAAATTCTCTTCTCTGGTTTTAATCATCATATATCCAAGTTCATCAAATTTCCTCCCCTTCGAGATGTAGTTGATGCTTTCTTGGGTTTTTCTTCTTTTTGTTTATCTCCATCCACAGAGATACATTTTTCTTGCTCGGGTTTACTTCCAAGGCTCGATAAAAGATTAGTATTATTAGATTTATCCACAGAGGAAGATGAGGTAGTAGTATAAACCACCTCACCGTCTCTATGAATAGTTACATTAATACTCAACTCTTTTTCAAATTCTGGAAGATCTATTTCAAATTTAATAGTTCCCATAATTTGTTTTTACTTTTGTTTTTCGTCAAGTTTATTATTTAAAAGTAATCCTAATATAGTTTCTGTCATTACGTCTCCAGATAAATTTAATTCACCCTTGAGAGCTTTAGACACGACTCTAGAGCTATAACCATAAGACAGTACTGTATAGAATGATTTCTTATTTAAAACACCACTTTGAGTACCTAGATATTGGATGTCTTCAATCTTCTGTGTTTCTGGATCTACACCTACATCAGTTAAACCTGTGAATAAAAGTTCAATAAGTTCTTCCTGTGTAGCATGAAGATCTGATAAACCAGTTGATACAAATCCTCCATCTGTTAAAGTATAGAACTGTTTTCTAAAGATTAAGTAAATATCATTAATATTAGAACCCAACTCTGCAATAACATGATTCATATTGCAAACTCCGCTGGAAATTCTTTGAAACTTCTTAACCTCTGTACCATCAGGAAAATAATACATACAATCTGGATTATAATCATACTGAGTATCACTAATCCAAACTTCAATATCACCTTCCTTAGTCTCTTTGTAATGAATAACCCCATCATTCAAAGCATAACAATCAGATACAATAACATTATCCTTCTCAAAATATCTTGTGCCATCACTCAATTTATCTATAATTTTCTTATTATAGTTTAGAATATAAATTCAACTTATAAAAAAGTTGGTAAGTCTTTATTCGTTATACCTTAAGATTCTAATTATTAATCCAAGGCTTGGTATTACTAGTTACTAGCTTCACCAAATTTACTTACTTATAATCTAGAGAATTACTTCCTTAGACGGCAATTTTATATTCACCTTTGGCACGCATTAGCTTAATGAGAGCGTTCAACTTGTAAATGGGCGAGGTAGTATTATAAGCTGACCCTATTAAGTCACCTTTCTCAAATTTTGTCTTACCTACTCCTACCCAATTATTAGGTCTCGGATATTTTAATTCTCCTCCTCTAACTTTTAGGTAAATCCATCTACCTTCCTCTCTAAACTCACATTGTTTTGGTGCTTTAAGATTTCCTTCTGTATTAAGCACACGTTCCAATTACTCTTATAATATAATTTATAAGTTAGACTATATCATCCAGAAATTCATCTAGTTTCATTTATAGTCGTTGAAGGGATTTTATTTTCCCCTGCTGATTTATTTTATTACAAATATTTCCAGCAATTATTGAAATTATACGCCACAAATATAATCTATGGCCACCATGTTTCAGACCTAATGCTGCAAGATTATTCATCCTTTTAGAATGAATTTAGACTATACCATTCTTAAATTAATAAGATCTTTTTTTATAGTCGTTGAACAAGTTATTAATATATTCCTTGATGCTGATTATTTTTTTTAATTTCCAGCATTTTACAAAGATTTTCTATATAATACTATTTTATATAGCAACCAATTTTAATTGAGTAGTACCTTCAGTTAATGATGTAGCAAATGATACGATTAAACCTATACAAACTTTATATAGATTACTAGACTATATCTTAAGAGTGTTTTAATCTCTCCTTCACACATAGTCGTTAAGAAGATATATTTTCTATATCTTTTGCTGATTATCTCTCGCTATATAATTTTCGCCTTAAGTTTTTTATTTTACAAGGCGAAGAATAAATAGCGATAATACTCCCAGCAATTCTTGAAGTTTAATAAAAGTCTATAACAAACTTTTATGGACAATTCTAAACTTATCCTATTGCTGCTCCATCAGTAAAACTAAATTTCTTTCCAATCAGGTCTGGTGTAATTGTGCTTAAATCTCCAGTTCTTTTTGTAACAATCGAACGTACTGGAACAAGATCATCCTCAGAACCATTTACTATTGGTTTGTCTGGGTATACCTTTCCGTTCGGTGCTGTTCTTCCTAATGCTTTATATCGTGGAATGAGTAATCCTGTGTTTTCTGGATCTTCTCCTTCATGATATATAAAACTATTTAAAAGGAATGAAATTTGTCGTGTTAAATATCCTGAACTAGGCCATTCAAAGAGATTAGATATTATAATTTTTAAAAGACGTCTTCTAATCTCTTATCCTGCTTACGCTTATTCACGTAAGATTAGACTATATCATGATTAAAGAGTTTCCTTAATCTAACAATACATAGTCGTTGATCTTATCTTTGTTTTCTTCTACTATTATACCTTTTTGGTCTTGGTAGATATTTTACATTATTTTTCTTATTCTCTCGATAAGCTTTTGTTTCTTGAATTTTTCTATATTCTTCAATTCCAGAGAGTATAGTTCTTGCTATACTTCCAACAAGCCTTAGAGTTTCTAAGAATTTTTCAAATCTACACATTAAGTTTTAAAAAGTACTAATAATTCATCTTTTTCTCGTTGATAAGTTGCTGATTTTAAAAAACTTTGACTTCGTCTGTCTATTATTATTTCCAGCATTTCTTTGTTATTTATAGTGGGCTACCATAAAGTTCAGGTTTTATTTCTAACTCCACTAACTTTGATACTTTGAAGTGACCTATTCTCAATTGCATGAAGTTGATAGTCTTTCTCTGTATATCCCGAGAGTAAAGTTCCACGGGTTATCACAGGCCTCTCATCAACTCCCGATGTAATGAATTGCAACAATACTTATATTTTACTTTATATAAGATTAGACTATATCTTTGATTATTATGTATATAGTCGTTGAACACCTTGCTTATGCTTGATGATGCTAATTCTATATTTACAGTTCTAGCAATTAACATAATTTTAATATAATAAATTTTATCTTATTATATTGCCCAATTCTTCTTAGGCATTGACATCGCTACAATCGAGGCTAGTTTTACACGATTTGCGCGTGCTAGTTCATTTTTTAAGTCTGAACTAAAACTTTCAGAAACTTCTTTCTCATATTTTTTAAATTCCTCTGTCATTATAAGAAGTTTCTGTTTATCAGTAAGATCTTTTGAATCCGCAACATTACAAATTCTCTTATAAGTTTCAGTATCACAATCTGCATATAACGTTTTCATTAATTCTAAATCTTCTTAATTTAGATAGACTATATCATCTGTATATAACTTCATACAGTTCTATATTTAGTCGTTGAACTCTATCTCTTAGATAAAAGATAGAGATGCTAATTCTATTTTATTCTAATAGTTCTAGCATTTTAATAGAATTTTCTTAAGATAATTTATTTCTTAAGCTACAATTTTATAGTCAAACGTAACTACTCCTGCTAACGTAACGACTCTAAGCGCAAATTTTGTAAGAGCCTTTCTTTTCTCAACTCCGTCAGGGAATTGATTTAGGTACAGGCTTAATTTTGTTGCGCTCTTTGCTCCGATACGTTCAAACTCGTTAGAGAATATTCCAATCTTATCTATATCTGCATCAATAATCTTCGAAATTCTAAGACGACCATAAGAAGTAACTTTTGATTGATACTCCACATTGCCTATTTTTCCAGTAAATACAATTGGTGTACCTACTTTTATTTTCTTATCTATTTCTGCATCTTTAAGTAATTGGACATAATCTGTATAAAAATACCTCGGACTCTTTAACTCTTCCTGATCATCAAATACATATTCCGTCGCTACCGCAAGGCCGTTAAGCGTCTCGTGATTAAATTTATAAATAGGTTCCAGATAATTTTACAATATTACTGTAAACTTAGACTATATCATCTATGAAAATACTAATTTCATAGTTCTATATTTAGTCGTTGAACATCTCGTTTTACACTCGATGATGCTGATTTATGTTATACACTTTCCAGCATTTTAATAGAATTTTCTTAGAATTTATTAATATTCTAAGCAACTTTCTAAAAATTGTTCTTTTTATAAATTGTCACATATCTTGGCGACATGCGCTCATAGGTTTCGACAGCGGCTTCGGGTGGTACGAGTTGGATCGATACAGTATCCTATTAATTACCAATGAATTACATTAATATAAGAATATAATTTCAAGATATATTATCTTGGTAAGTCTTTATTCGTTACACTAAGAATTGTATATTTCTTAGCTCGGTATTAGAATTTAATTATATTCCTTCACCGAATTTACTTACTGGTAATTTAAGATATTACTACCCTAAACGGCAATAATTTACCATCAAAATCTGCATTCAAAGGCTCGCATACCTGAATCGGAAAATGTATTGTATAATCGTCATGAATTCTTAATTTCATGGCAAAAATACTGTACTCCATTTTTCTTAAATTAAATTATTTAAGGTTAGACTATATTATATCTTTTTAATAAAAGATCCCTTACTATAGTCGTTGATTAAAAATAAACAGAAAATCTATCAATTACTAAAGATTAAATATTACTAAACAACAAAATCGTAAATATTAAACGAACCGTGAATATTATTAAATAATTCATTTTCGGTTAAAATAATATACTTATAACTATTTTTTCTACAATACTTTTTTGCTGCTATTCGCTTTAGTAAAACTATTCGAGATTTCTTTACTAAATTGTTTGGCTTTATTTCTACTATTACTACTATTCCCGTGTCTAATGTTAACTTAAAATCTGGTAGATAATTATGTACAGTTCCATCATCTTTTTTATATTCAATTGGATCTGGAGTTTCTAATTTTATAATATTACTATCCTTATCACAATTTTGAATAAAAGTTTTCTCCCAGGATGACAGGTATTTTATATCAATATTTCCTGCTTTTACTGATTTAATTATTCCAGATTTAAAACCCTTAGTCGTAAATCTATCGGTTGTTTTAAAATGTTTTTTAGGATCTGTTATTCTTTTTAAAGTCCCTATAGACATATTTTTTCTTATTTCTGGAGTAAATACTCTCCTTTTATTAGCTTCTCCGATCTTTTTCTTAGCTTCTGGAGAAGATTTTAAACCAATATGACTTTTTGACATTTTATCTCTTGTATCTTTTGATATTTCTCTACCCTTTAGACCAATATCCATACAAGATTTACAACAGAATCTTTGATATCCATCATACATATTATAAAACTTTACTTTTCCATGACAAGTTTCACATCTAGGCCGATCTTCTATAGATATTAAACCTAGAACAACTATATCATAATATAATTGAATAGTTATGTTATACTTTCTTAGAAATTGTTTAATAGTTTTACAACTTATCCAGATATCTTGGTCTTCTTCAATCATCCAAGAAAACACTTTATAGTAAATTTTTGCTTTTCCTTCAACACGTTTATATTCGTTTTCAGAATATTTTTTACCTTTCAAAGGATTTCTATTAATTAACTTATTAAATACTATATCTTCATTCATATAATTTATTTATAATATAGTAATCAATAAATTTTCTGTCTATTTTTATTGCTGATTGATATTAATTATTTTCCAGCATTTTAAAAGGTTTATTAATGTCTCCACAAGTACAGTAATAATTATTATGGAGACTCGGTTGGCGATTAACTCTGTGATAATCAATACTTTAGCCAACATTATAATTGATTATACATGATATTTTCTACCCTGCAAAGACTATATTTTCCATGGTTAAAAATAGATTATCACAACACTAGCCTGGTTTTGTCCATAGTCGTTGAATTGTGATTAATTTATTTATACGAATTTAAAACCTTTTTCAGGATGTTTTTTGATCCAATAACTAATAGTACTATCTGGAATATTTAATTTTCTAGAACAATCAGAGATACTATTATAAATTACACCATTATAATCCTGAACAGCTTTTGACATTTTATTATTTTTAGAAATTTTCTCTCTTACTTCCTCAGAGAGAGGTTTTCCTTTTCTTCCACGAAGAGCGTTTCCAATAGCTTTTTTATGACTTTCAGAAAGACTTTTACCTAAATGGGACAACTTTAACTTATCTTTCGTTTCTTTTGATAAATGTTTTCCTTTTTTAGATTCAGAAACTTTTCTATTATGATCCTCAGAATGTACTTTTCCTTTTAATGCAAAAGAAATTTTCTGCTTATGTTCTTCTGATAAAGGTTTTCCTTTCTGATAATTTGCCATAGTTTCCCTTAATTGACTAATAGTTTTTGTAGAGAATTGATTTAAAGCTAGATTTCGTTCAGCTCTTGTATTTTTATTTCCGACAATCATTATATTAGCTGCATATATTATTTTTCCTATATTTGGATATATTTTTACAAGTAATAAATGAGCCATTATATGATATCTAACAGGCATTCTTACTAAATTATCTTCCTTATTTGTTCCACCCATACATTTAGGTAATATATGGTGAACCTCTGTATACATATCTTCTGGATAACCATCAGACTCCAATTGTATACATTTGTCTATAAGTTGATTATATGTTTTATAATACCATAGTTGATTATGGTATTTAATTTCTTCTTGTGTCATAAATTTCAAAGGTTTATTTTATTTTGTATAATAAATTTCAAATTACTATTATTTTTTACTTTATCATCCAAAAAGTTATATACGTCTTTTCTAATTTTATCATCTAAAAATTCAGTATACCTTGTTTCGTCTTTAGACAGTTTAGTATATTTTTGAAATTTAATAAAAGTATCAAACTCGAGATCAGCTAGTTCATTGGTAGGTCCTGATATAATTGCTACAACTTTTCCACCAAGTATTTGAAATTGATTCATCAATTGGGTATTAATTCTACGTTCCCAATTCTTTGAAAATCCAATTTTTATTGATTTCGGATATCTTACAAAATATAAATAACCAGTTTCTCCTTGAAATTTATTTCCAAGTAATATTCTATTATTTACTCTCATTGCATACTCAGATCCATAACCTTTAGAATTTTTATCTAAAGCATTTTTAGCTCCAAGTAATGCCATTCTTTGTCTCTTCTCTTCACTAGAATTCCATATACCAATTTTAGAAGTACCTTGATATCTTCCTTGAGCATGTAGTTGCTTCATATGTTCAGATCTATTAAAAATTGGTTGTGTAGATACTAGAGAAGAGAAGTGTTTAATTCTAAGTACCTTCATAATATTCTAGTATTTTAATTATTATAAATTCGTATAAATAAATTATCTTCAACTGCTGATTAGATATTTAGATCCTCCCAGCAATACACAAAATTTAATACATAATTCACATTATATATTCTAGGATTCACACCTAACGTACCAATTAGGAAACCATTAGTACGATTTGTTTTTCCGCATACTCTTTAAACATTTTCAGAGTTTCCGGATTATTATATTCTTCTTTTGTTGCTTTGAGTGCTTCGTTTTTGGTAAAATTCAGCTCTTTCATTAAGTAATCTAAGAAACCTTCCCGACACATTTCATAAGCGATATGTATTGGAACAGAGATTTCATCGATAGCTAATGTAGTACTAGGTATAATTGGGCATCTAGCAGAATTTTTAGTACGGACAGAATACAAGTCACGTGCTAGATTTTCTTTAGATGTATTAAGTAGTGCTGTAGCTTCTTTTTTCCCAGCATTTAGGAGAGCACGTAAAAGGGCTGTATATCTAACTCTTTCTCCAGGGGTATTAAATTTAGATGTAACTTCCTCATAGTTCAAGTCATTAGATTTTTTATCTTCTACGCAACAAAGTCTGATAATAATAGAGTACCAAATACTAAGTTTATGAGATCCCATTACTTTTTTCCCGTTTTTAATTCCGAGAGTAAAAGGTCTCATCATAGCAGGTTGTACTAGGTAATACCGATTAATTAATTTTTTAAATTCTGTAAGACGAGCGGGAAAATGTTCTTCAATAATTTTAATTAATCCTTCGTAAGAACATAGAGCTTCATCAGTAATAAATTCTGATATTTTTAGTTCTTTTGTTGTTGGATTATATTCGAACTGGCAGGTATCAAAAACTTTAATACCTAATTTCTTTGCTCCTCTTGCACTATAACCATTTCTTCGAAGATCGTCTCCAAAGAAATCTAACACAATTTTACTATCTTTAAAAATATCTTCGAAAAGTTCTTTAAAGATATCAAAACGTAAATCATTCAAGTAATAGAAAGGAAGTTCAATTCTAGCAAATCTTCTCAATCCCTCTTCTCTTGTAAATACTCTTGCCCCGCAATGAGGACAAGGTTCAGCAGAGGGTTGTCGAATTTTTCCACAAATACATCTATCTTCCATGGGTGAGCCAAAAATATCGACATCATAGACTCCACCGGCGATAGGTTGTATTCCATTGTACTTCAGGTCCAAGTCTCTATGATTAAATAGGACTTGATCTTTTCCATCACTTTTAGTATAATCGATGATAGCTTCATCGGTTAGTAACTCAAGAGATACTGACATAAAATTTTAATATTTTTACTGTTTAACCATTCCTTCGACATCTTTCCAAATTATCTTAGTAGCTAGTTCAGAATCGTCAGGATTATTTTTTGACCAATCTTTATATACTTGTTTTACATCTGATATTGCATCTGATCTGGTCTTGTCTTTTAATCTTTCATAAACTCCTGCTTCTTTATCTATAACTACCTCAATCATATCTGAAATAATATCTTGAGTAATAGCTCTTGATGTATTAGTAAATCTGGATCTATATTCACGATAAACCAATACGTCGTCATAAGTAAGTTCGAGATCAGAGTATTCGGCTGATGATCTAATTTCGGCTGGTTCTTTATTAAACCATGATAACTGTAACTTTCTAACTCGATCTGCCACAGCCTGTCTACCCATTTCTTCGTACTTCTTTGCTAATTCTTCGACGATATCATACTTAGCTTTTAGGATTTTTCTCATTGCTTCTTTTATCTGAGTTGCATATTCTTCGGGCATAGTAGGACATTCAACAATTAAGTCATACATACCAGAAGAGAATAAGAAAATAATAAAAGCTGGAATTTGTCTTTGTTTTCTTCGCTTTGATATAATAGAGTCTTTGCTAATATCACGAGTAGCCAAAAATTCTATGAATCTTGCTATTTGGTTTCTCGCTTCTTCAGCATATCTCTTATTAAATCCAGAATCATCCTCATCTTTAAAGTCTATATCAACATCTTCTCCGCGTAAAGGAGTATCAGGTGTATAGAGGCTATTAACCATACGAGAGTGACCTTGCTTATGAAACAAATCTTTAATAATATTTCCGACTGTATTAACTGAAGTATGTTTAGGATTAGCCCAAACTATAGTAGTAACAGCATCTTCAATTGCATTATCTTTATCCAATTTTCCTGCTGCTATTATGTCATCGTATGCTGTAGATAACCAAAGTTCGTCCTTAGTCATCTTACCTTCATACTGAGACTCATCTACTTTAATTTTCTTCTCATCCTCGTCATCTCCAATAATACTCTCATCAGAACCTTCAGAGTCATCGTCGTCAGAATCATCTCCTGTTTCGTCTGGACCTAGATATCCTTGATTTTCTAGGTCTTCTTCTTCTTCATCTAACAAATAATCGTCTTCCATTCTTTATTAGCATTATTAATTTAATTAATTAGTATAAACCTTGAGAGGACCTGAAATTTCCTCTCAATTATTAGGGTAACACCTTCTGGGATACGTGTTTTAGAGGTTTAGAGAAAGAAAAATAAAGAGGGATTTTGTTATTTCCCTCTTTTTTATATTTATTTTCTTTTTAATAATTCATAACCTCTTACTCTTTTCTTTATTCCATTAGCAGATATCTCAGAAACTAAACACTCTTTAATCTCGAAATAATTTACTAAATCAGTTGCTTTTGGAACTGATTTATAAGATATAGATGAATAAAGATATTCTAACCTAGATTTTATATCAGCTAGAGTTATTTTATCTCCTACTTTAAATTCAGAATAAATACTAGATTCTAAGAGTTCTTGACTAAATGTTACAATACCTAACTCTTTTTCTATATACGTTTTATTATAATTTAACGCTTTAAGTTTTTGTGGACCAAGTGCTAAGTAGTAAGATTTAATATTATCATGTTCTCCAATTTGATCCAATACTATTCCTATTACTTCATCTGAAAATCCATATTCACATAACATTTTTAGTTTGGCTTTAAAAGTACCTAATTCTTGATATTCCTTTAAAAAATCTGATATTTCCTGATTTATTATATCATCTGGAGATAATGTATTATGAATAGTAGAGAATACTGTAAATCTATCCTTATAATCTATTTGTTGAATCTTAAAAGCTCTAATCTCATTTACTAATACTAAATTGTTAAGTACGGGTATTAAAGTTCCACCCTGATGTTCATTAACTGCTATATAATCATTTTTATAATTATTACTTTTTACATCACTTTGATACTTTTTTGCTAAATTATACTTAACATCATCTAAGGCTGTACTAAATGCAGATAATAAATCACTAGTAGCCTTCTTTTTTCTCTCAAGCTCCTTATCAAATTCCTCTTGACTAATTTTTCTGTAGTCACAAGTAGATCTATAATAAAATATAGCTTCATTCTTCCAAGGATTATCAAATAATCTTTGACGACCTAGTATTTGTGGGAGATCCTCACTAATATCTACCGCCAAACTGTCTATATTACTATCACTAAATATAAAACTTCTAGCACATGTAGAATAGAAATCAGCGCCTAAGTAAACTGTTCTAGTACAGAATGTAAACATTTTTGGTTTAACTCCTTTTAATGGAACTTCTCCTATAGTAAATCTCTTTCCTAAACGTTTTTGAATTCTCTTAAGATTCTCTGGCGTATTAGAGCAGAGAATATTGATTTCCTCTGGTTGAAGATCACATTTCTTTATAATACTAACAATATGATTAACACTATTTACATAGAATACTGCTTCATCACTAACTATTTTAGTAGGATACCCATTTACCATTCGAACTGCGGATTCAAAGTTACCATCCTTATAGGATTGAATAATTTCAGGGAGTTTAGTTCCTACACTCATCATACTAAGTACTTTTAAAGCAGGTTTTAAAACCCTAGATGGATCTTGTGAAGCCCAATCCATATTGATATATGGAAGACCATCAAATTCATCTAACATATTTAAATATTCTTCTAGCATAGGAGTTGCAGATACAAATAATGCTGAGTGAGATTGTTTAAGAATATCCAAAAATTCGAGTTCTGTATCTGATTTAAACTTAGAATCGTGTAGAATTGTCTGAAATTCATCTATTACAGTATAGAATGATTGGAATATACCAAGACTTTCTAGAATATCTTTTACAATTCTATATGAATCATATGTTACAAGAATTTTACAAGGTTTATCTCCCAGGTATTTTCTTTCATTTAGATAATCTTTAATTTCATTCATTAATCGGTTATAGACAGTTTTCTTTCCATTAACTATCTCATCCATTTTTTCCATAAATTGATCTCCCCTACTAACAGATTTATCAATTTTAGAAAGATCCTTGTCAACAGCTACTTCTTTTTCTAATTCATTTATTACAAGATAAACATCTCTACTGTGTTGATCCTTTTTATTTTTAAGTAACATTCTTCTGGGACTACACAGAATAACATTCTCTGGTCCTCTTAAACAGTATTCAGTAAATCCACACCCAGGTAATTGTTTATTTATAATACACTTTACTGGTAATTTGTAAAATCTAAAGTCTGTTCCTAATTCTGATATAAATCTTATTCCCCTAGGAACTACATAATCATTTAATCTTTTTATCATACTATTTAATATTTTAAATT
>ENA-UOJG01001994-UOJG01001994.1-human-gut-metagenome-genome-assembly--contig:-C47-NODE-1994-length-19056-cov-5.856692_pt1 | contig 19056 bp, 20 predicted proteins | sample MGYA00242340_ERZ723887 | MGnify/ENA metagenome assembly ERZ723887 | reverse complement strand
CACCTTTATCCTCGAGGTAGGCGGCTATTCCCATCAGGGCAATACCATGCTCATCTGCATCATAAACAATCATCAGATTACCGAGTTTACCAAGATCATCAGCCAGTATCCCGATACCTTCGCCTGCGTTTCCAGCGTAAACGAAACGCTTGGCAACTTCAAGAAAATTAAATAAGGAGTTCTCTATGAGACTGGATAAATACCTGAAGGTGTCGCGCATCATCAAGCGCCGCACCGTAGCGTAGGAGGCGGGTGAGGGCGGCCGCGTATCCATCAACGGAACGGTTGCGAAGGCCGGAGCCGAAGTAAAGGAAGGCGACGTGCTGGAGATTCGCTTTGGCGCGCGCCTGGGGCGTTATCAGATTACCGATGTGCGCGAGGTGGTGCGCAAGGAAAGCGCGGCGGAAATGTACCGCGTGCTGGAGGAGGATGAGGAAACCCTCCGGCAGAGGCAGTAACCATGCCGTATATTGACGTTCAAGGTCTGACAAAGACCTTTACCGTCCGCAAAAAGCGAGACGGTCATTTGCTGCGCGAAAAAAGCACGGTTTGCGCGCTTGATCATGTTTCCTTCCAGGTAGAGCAGGGCGAGCTGCTGGGCTATATCGGCCCCAACGGCGCGGGCAAAAGCACCACGGTAAAGCTGCTGTGCGGCATCCTGACCGCCGACGATGGCACAGTCACGGTGGGCGGCCTGATACCCTGGCAAAGCCGTAAGCAGCACGCGCAAAGCATCGGCGTGGTGTTCGGCCAGCGCTCTCAGCTATGGTGGGACGTACCGGTAATCGACAGCTATCAGCTGCTGCGCGATATCTACCGCGTTCCCGGACAAAAATACCAAAAACGGCTATGCGAGCTGACCGACGCGCTGGCGCTGGGCGATTTTCTGCATACCCCGCTGCGGCTGCTCAGCCTGGGGCAGCGCATGCGCGCGGAGCTGGGCGGCAGCCTGCTGCATTCGCCCAAGCTTCTGTTCCTGGATGAGCCGACCATCGGCCTGGATGCGGTAAGCAAGCTGCAATTGCGCGATTTCCTGCTGAGCGAAAACCACGCGCATGGCACCACCATCATGCTGACCACGCACGATATGGAGGATATCTCGGCCCTGTGCCGCCGCGTGCTGGTGCTGGGGCACGGCAAAAAGCTGTTTGACGGCGAACTGCCCGCGCTGCTTGCGCGCTATGACACGATGCGCACGCTGCGTGTGCGCTATGCCGGGGAGATCACCCTGTCTGCGCTGCCGGAAAGCGTGCAGATCAGCCGCGACGGCGATTTCTATGTGCTGGCCTATCCGCAGCAGCAGGTACCCACCGATCATATCCTATCCCTGCTGCAAAGCGCCGGCCCCATTGCGGAGCTGACGCTGCACGAGCGCAGCATGGATCGCATGATCGCCGACATGTATCAGGAGATGGCGCTATGAAAACCTATTGGGCCGCTTTCCTGATGCGCGCCAAGATGGAAACGCAATATCGCGCCGCCGCCCTGAGCGGGCTGGCCACGCAGCTGTTTTTCGGGCTGATCCTGGTGTATCTCTATCGCGCGTTATACGGCGCGGGCGCCGATTTGGCCGCACTGGCCTCCACAGCCACCTATGTATGGATTCAGCAGGCGTTTTTCCGCATGGTCTGCGCGGACGACAACACGCTGACTGCCGCCATTATCAAGGGCGATATGGCCTACCAGCTGGTGCGCCCGGTGGATCAATACAATTTCTGGTTTGCGCGCAACCTGGCCATGAAGCTGGTGGGCGCGCTGATGCGCGCCTTCCCCTTGCTGCTGATTGCGGCGCTGCTGCCCGCGGGCGTCGGCCTGTCCGCGCCTGCCAGCTTTGGCGCGCTGATGCTCTCGCTCCTGTCGCTCCTGCTGGGGCTTGTCGCCGTAACCGCGCTGTCCAACATCAGCGCAGGGCTGGTGCTGGTCACGCTGGACAACCGCGGAGTAAACGCGGTCATCACCTTTTTGATCCTGTTTCTGTGCGGCAATATCCTCCCGCTGACGCTCTTTCCCGACCGCTGGCAGCGCTTCATTCAATGGCAGCCCTTTGCGCAGATTTTGGACGCGCCCATTCGCCTGTACACGGGTGAGTACGCGCTGCGCGGCTTTCCGCAGATCGCGCTGATGCAGGTTTTCTGGATTGTGCTATTGGTGCTGATCGGCCGGATGCTGTGGCGGCATACGCTGCGGCGCATCGTAATACAGGGAGGCTGAGCAGCATGATCAATTCACTTTGCCTGTATTTCAAATCCTGCCGCATGCTGATACGCAGCCAGATGCAGTATCGCGCGTCTTTTCTGATGCAAACCTTCACCCAGCTGGTGATGATGGTGACTGAGCTGCTGGCTGTGTTGATCCTGATGGATCGCTTTTCCGTGCTGGGTCAATGGAACCGTGGGGAAATCCTGTTCTTCTTCGGGGTCATCTCCACATCATTCTACCTGTGCGAGTGCTTTGCGCGCGGCATCACGCAGTTCCCGCCGCTGATTGCGCAGGGCGATCTGGACAGCATGCTCATCCGCCCGCGCGGCGTGCTGTTTCAGGTTATTTGCAGCCGCGCCGATCCCCGCCGCTTCGGCGCCATTCTGATCGGCGTGCTGGCGTTGATCCTGGGCAGCGTAAGCGCGCAGATTCACTGGACGTCCTTCAAGATGCTGCTGCTGATCTGGACCATTCTGGGCGGCATGGCGCTGGTGTGCGGGCTGTTTCTCATCGAAGCCACGCTGTCCTTCTTCTCCGTCAAGCGCATTGAGCTCGTCAATATCCTCACCTACGGCGGGCGCAGCACCTGCCAGTATCCCATCGATATCTATCCAAGGGGGCTGCAGCTGCTGTTCACGCTGGTTGCGCCCTTCGCTCTGACCACGCATTTGCCCACCGCGTACATCCTGGATAAGCCCCTTTGGGGCGCGGGCGCAGGCTGGTCGCTGCTTGCGCCGCTGAGCGGCTTTGCGTTTTTAGGGCTGATGACATTTGTTTTCTATCGCGGCCTGCGCCGCTACCGTTCCACAGGGAGCTGATTGCATGGCCTCCTATTCCATCGAGGGCATTGTGCTGCGGCACGCGGATTACCGCGAGAATGACCGCATGCTCACCCTGCTGACCCCGCGCGGGCGCGTGGACGCGCTGTCCCGCGGCTGCAAGCGCCCCAAATCCCCCTTGCTGCCATGCAGCGAGGTGTTTACGCTGGGCAATTACGAGCTGCTGGGCAGCAAGAACCACTGCGTGATCACCAGCTGCCTGCTGACGGACAGCTTTTATCCCCTGCGGCTGGATATCGACAAGCTATCCTGCGCCGCCTACATGGCCAACGTCTGCGAGGCCACCGTGCAGCCAGAGGAGGATGCGCGCCGCCCCTTCCTGCTGCTGGCGCGGGCGCTGGGGTGCCTGAGCTATCAAAGCGTCGCGCCGCGCAAGGTGCTGTCCGTGTTTCTATTGCACTATGCCGTCGCCATGGGCTACCGGCCGCGCCTGAAGCACTGTGTGCAGTGCGGCGAAAGACTGCCGGAGGAGGACAGCGTGCTGTTTGACATCGAGCAGGGCGGCGTGGTATGCTCACGCTGCGCAGGACAATCGCGGCGCGCCGCCATGCTTTCGCCCGCCGAGCGCGCCTGGCTGGCCGCGGCGCTGGACCAGGGTGTGCGCGGCGAGCTGCCGCCCGAGGATGCGCCGCTGCCCCTGCTGCAAGCCTATCTGGAATCGCGGCTGGAAAAACGCATTCCGCCGCTGCTGACGCCCTTGTAATTTTTTCAAAAGACAGGAGGAAAATAACCATGAAAATCTCAAACGATGTACGTTATATCGGCGTAAACGACCACGAGGTCGATCTGTTTGAAGGCCAATATCATGTGCCCAACGGCATGAGCTACAATTCCTATGTGATTCTGGATGAGCAGATCGCCGTGATGGACACGGTGGACGCGCGCTTTGGCGCGCAGTGGCTATGCAATCTGGAATCCGCGCTGGCCGGCCGCACACCCGATTATCTGGTAGTGCAGCACATGGAGCCCGATCACTCGGCCAACATCAACGTCTTTATGGCGCGCTATCCCGCCGCGCGCGTGGTAGCCAGCGCCAAGGCGTTTGCCATGATGCGCCAGTTTTACGGCCAGGATTATGCCCAGCGCCGCGTCGTCGTAGGCGAGGGCGATATCTTGCCCCTGGGCAAGCATACGCTGTCCTTTGTCGCTGCGCCCATGGTGCACTGGCCCGAGGTAATTGTTACCTATGATGCGGTAGATAAGATTCTCTACTCCGCCGACGCCTTCGGCAAGTTTGGCGCGCTGGATGCGGACGAGCCCTGGGATGATGAGGCCCGGCGCTACTATATCGGCATCGTGGGCAAATACGGCGCGCAGGTGCAAGCGCTGCTCAAAAAGGCGGCGGCGCTGGATATCGCCGCAATCTGCCCGCTGCACGGCCCCGTGCTGCGCGAGAATCTGGCGCATTATCTGCATCTGTATCAATGCTGGTCGGGCTATGTACCCGAGGCTTCCGGCACGGTGATCGCCTGCGCCAGTATTTATGGTCATACCTGGGGCGCTGCGCAGGAGTTGACCGCGCAGCTGCGCGCCGCCGGGCGCACGGTAGCGCTGTATGATCTGGCGCGCTGCGATCTGCCTCAGGCAGTGGCGGACGCTTTCCGCTACGATCAGTTAGTGCTGTGCAGCAGCACATACAATGCCGATGTGTTCCCGTGCATACGCGCCTTTATCGAGCATCTGGCTGAGCGCGGCTATCGCAACCGCACCGTCGCGCTGGTGGAAAACGGCACCTGGGCGCCCATGGCGGCCAAGGTGATGCAGAGGATGCTGGAGAGCTGCAAGGGACTGACCTACACTGAAAACACGGTGCGCATCCTGTCCGCCCTAAACGACGACAGCCGTGCGCAGATCGGCGCTTTGGCGCAGGAATTGCTGGCAAAAGCCAACTAAAGCATCAAAAAACCTGCCTGGCAAGGGTTTTCCCCACCAGGCAGGTTTTGTTTCCTCCTTTTTAAGCTTTACCATGCGGCACCAGCGCGCCAAACACCGCCTCCCGGTCATAGGTATCATCCGTAAAGCCGGGAACTTCCTTATACGCCTTGCATAAAGCCAGGCTATAATGGGTAAAGATGCGGCGAATCTGCTCGTCCGTGTACGAGCATGCGCCGCTTACAATCAACGACGCCAGGCCGTGCGCCACCAGCAGCATATCAAAAGCGTAGCGCTCAGCTGCAGCTTCATCCAGATGATAAAACGCCTGCAGCGACGGGCGCAGCAGCGCCACAGACTGCCGCATGGCTGCGCCCACGCCGCTGTTTTCATCCGCGGCAGGGGTCAAAAACAGCAGCCGGTACAGTTGCGGCTCCTCGCGGGCAAAGCGAATGTACTCCATGCCTACGCCCAAAAAGGGAATGGGCTCAGCCAGGCCACGCTGCACATACCGCTCATAAACGACCTCCGCCGCTTTGCGGATTTCGGCGCGTACCTCCTCCATGGTATCAAAATAGGTAAAAATGGGCCGCGTGGACACCTGCAGCTCGGCTGCGATATCGCGCGTGCTGACGCTGGACGCGCCCTTGACGCGGGCAACATTGAGCGCGGCCTGGATGATTTCGTCCTTGGTAAACTTCACCTTGGGCGGCATAAGTACAACCTCCCTTGCGCAGGATAGATAACATCTGTCATTATACCCATCCTCAAGCAAATTGTCAACGGCAGCTCCCCAGGCTTCCGCTTTTTTGTATACAAAAAGCCGCTCCTATCGCAACGGATAGGAGCGGCTTTGCTTGATAAAGGATATTTACTCGAAGGAGCTTACTCGGTCTTAGGGGCGGAGAAGGAGATGGGGGTCGCGCCGGTCATGGCCTCGGCAGCCAGCAGCGTAACGGGAGCCGTTTCAACGCCAAGCGTCTCCATCGCAGCCGTATAGCCGCTCTCGGTGGTGAAGGCCAGCGTCAGCGCGTGATGGGGATCCACATCGCCGCTTACGGTGAAGGCGATCACCTTAACGGCGTCGGCGGGAACGTCCATCGCAACCACGGTCTTTTCGCCCGTCGCATTGATGGTCAGGGAGAGCTCCTTCACGGTTTCACCGGTCTTGTTGTACACGGTGTAGTAACCGGTCTGGTTATTGGCAGCCTTGGCGGCAGCCAGCAGGCCCTGCAGGTAGCCCAGCGTGTCAACCAGCGTGCAGCTGGATACGGCGTCCACCATTTCGTCCTTGGTCTTATCGGCGATGGCGGCTTCCAGCTCGGCAATGGTCTTGCCGGTGGCAAAGGCTTCGATCGCCTTGTAGCCCACGCCCAGCGGCATGGTCGCGCCGGCCTTGTTGACCATGTTGGTGCTGTACATGCCGTTATTGACAACCTTGGAGGCCAGAACCTTGCCTTCGGGGAAATTCTTGCCAAAGGATTCGCTGGAGTTCGGCACGCCCTCAGCAGAGGCGGCATCCAGGAACTGGAATTCATTGATATGCGCGGCCACGATTGTATCGCCATCCAGCGCCACGGTCATCACGGCAAAGCAGGACGTGCCATGGGCGGCATATTCCACCTGACCGATCTTGACCTCGGCATAGGCGGCGGTGGTGCACAGCAGCAGGGCGGCAAGAAGCAGAGCGACGAACTTTTTCATAGGAAAACTCCTCTCCTTAAATGAAATGGTACTCGGCAGGAAGCCTGCCGACAAATTTCATTATACGGGTTTTCCCTGCGTTTGTAAAGTAGAATTGTCAAAAAAATTATCAAAAAAATCAGTCAATCTGCGCATGTTACATATTCTGAATGGATGCCCAAATACTGAAAAAGCCACCTTCCGGCATCGGAAAGCAGCCTTTTGTTTTGTTCTATCGTTTTCTCTATACTATCTTTTTCCTGATCAGGCGGCCTTTTTCTGCCTGCCGATGGGCAGCTGCGCAATCATCACAGCGGCCAGCATCAGCGCGCAGCCAAGCATTTCGCGGGGTTGCAGCGTTTCATGCAGGATAATGGCCCCGGCAATGGCGGAAAAGACAGATTCCAGACTCATCGTCAGCGAGGCAATGGCAGGCGGGGTATCCTTCTGTCCTACAATCTGCAATGTATAGGCCACGCCGCAGCTAAGCACGCCCGCATACAGCAGCGCCCACTTGGCCTCCCAAATGCCCGCAAGAGGAATGTGCTCAGTCAGGAACGCAATGGGCAGCGTCATCAGACCCGCCACAAAGAACTGCGCGCAGCTGAGCGCAACGCCATCCGCCTGGGGCGCAAAGTGCCCTACCACCACAATGTGACAGGCAAACAGCAGCGCGCTGGCCAGCATCAGCCAATCGCCCCGGCCCAGTGAAAAGCCCTCACCGGATACCGAAGCTATCAGGTACATGCCCAGCACCGACAGCGGCACGCCGATCCACACGCCCTTTTCGGGCTTGCGGCCCAGCAGCAGGCCGATCAAGGGCACCAGCACCACATAGAGCGAGCTGATAAAGCCCGCCTTGCTGGCCGTGGTGTACTGCAGGCCGATCTGCTGCACGGTGGAAGCCACCGCCAGCACCGCGCCGCAGGACAGGCTGGCCTTCACAGTAGGCATGGGGCCGCTTTTGCCCGCGCGCTTGCGCAATAGCATCAGCGGCAGCAGCGACAAAAAGCCCAGCAGCGCGCGAATGGACTGGAAGGCAATGGGGCCCAGGTGATCCATGCCTGTCCGCTGAGCGACAAACGCCGTGCCCCAAATCAGCGCGGTCAGCAACAGCAGCAGGGTTCCGCTTGTTTTTTTCATGTTTTTATTTTACCACGTTTTTACGCTTTTCACAACCCCGCAAAAATGGGGAAATAGCGCAAAAATACGGCAAAAACGCTTTATTTTTTGCTATCGATAGATCCCGCGAACACCACGGATTTTTGATACGGATACTCGGTGGCAAAGTTGAGCAGCATGTTCAGCAGCGTCACCAGGTATTCATTCCAAGCCAGCGTATCGCTGAGCCAGTGCCCCAGCCATGTGGACAGCGGCGTAAACACCGCATAATAGGCCAGCACCTTGAGCATGGCCACGGGCACGTTGGCGGCGGATTGGAAGGTAAAGCGGCGGTTGAAGGTGAAATTCCAAAGCACAGACAGCGTCAGCGCGATCAGGTAGCAGGGCCAGTACGGCCAGGGCGTGCAGGCGCTCAGCAGCGAAAAGCTGCCAAACTCAATCAGCCCCGCGCTGGCGGAGAACAGCAAAAACTTAATAAAGCGCAGTGTTTCTTTCTTCTTTTGCGGATTCATAGGTTTGATCCCCATTTTTTATTTCTGCCCATAATAGGCGTTGGGGCCGTGCTTGCGCAGGTAATGCTTATCCTGAATATGCTGCGGCGCGGACGCGGCGGCAGGATTGATCTGCACGGTGTAGAGCGCCATGCGGGCAACCTCCTCCAGCACCACGGCGTGATATACCGCCTGTGCGGCGCTTTTGCCCCAGGTGAAGGGGCCGTGGCTGGCGCAGATCACGCCCGGCACAGCCACGGGATCCAGATTGCGCTGCGCAAAGGTCTCAATAATCACCTTGCCCGTGTTGCGCTCATAATCCTCGTCGATCTCAGCCTCGGTCAGCTGTCGGGTGCAGGGAACCGCGCCATAAAAATAATCAGCGTGCGTGGTGCCAAAGCAGGGAATATCGCGCTGCGCCTGCGCCCAGCCCACCGCGTGCGCGCTGTGGGTATGCACAATGCCGCCCAGTGCAGGGAAGGCGCGGTACAGCTCCAGGTGCGTCCTGGTATCCGAGGAAGGGTTCAGCTTGCCCTCCACAATGCGGCCATCCAGATCCAGCACCACCAGGTCGTCGGGGGTCAGCGCATCGTATTCCACCCCGGAGGGCTTGATCACCACCAGCCCCTGCGCACGGTCAATCCCGGATACGTTGCCCCAGGTATAGGTAACCAGCCCGCGGCGGGGCAATTCCATATTGGCCTGATAAACCTGCTGTTTGAGTGCTTCCAGCATACTGCTTCTCCTTAAAAAAATAGCAAAATTTTGTTTCCTAATATAGCATTTGCGGCCCGCAATGTCAATGCGCGCAAAAAGCATGTTTGCAATGCATGCCGACGGCAGATACTATCGCGGGAGGGAAACGCATGCTGACAATTTTCTTTCGCGCAGTCATTCTCTACACCGTTTCCGTGGCGGCGGTGCGCCTGATGGGCAAGCGGCAGATCGGCCAGCTTCAGCCCTACGAGCTGGTGCTGGCTATCCTGATTGCCGACCTGGCCGCCGGCCCCATGTCCGGCGCCGAAACCCCGCTGGCCTACGGCCTGGTGCCCATTGCCGCGCTGGTGATCATGCACAGCGCCGCCAGCCTGCTGGGCATGAAAAGCCCACCCTTTCGCCGCCTGCTCAACGGCACAGCGCGGGTGCTGGTGCTCAGCGGCAGCATTCAATATGGTGAATTGAAGCGCGTGTGCATGACGGTATCCGATCTTCTGGAGGCTGTGCGCGCCAACGGCGTCATGAACATTCACGAGGTGGGCACGGCGGTGCTGGAAACCAACGGCGTGCTCAGCGTGTTTCCGCTCTCGGCCAAGCGTGCGGTATCCCCCGAGGATATGAACCTGACTGTGCCGCCGGACGAGCCGGCCTCCGTGCTGATTGCCGACGGCGAGCGCCGCGAGCAGACCATCGCCCAGGCAGGGCTGAGCGACCAACAGATAGCCGATTTTCTGCACGCGCAGGGCGTGGGCGATCCCCGCAGCGTGCTGCTGCTGGCGCTGGACAGCACGGGCGAGGCCTATCTGCAAACCAATGCCGAGGGCGCGCAGGCTGTGCGCGCGCACATGGACGTGCCGGTGCAGCAGAGATGAAGCGGCAGCTGATTATCACCATCATCGCCACCGTGCTGGTGCTGACGCTGGGCATTGTGTGCGAAACCGCCAGCTACCGCATCAGTACAGCCTACCGGCAACGCATTCTCACCGTAGGCGCGGCGCTGGGCAGGGGCAATTGGCAGGACGCCCTGCAACGCACGCTGGAAATCTCCGAGCAATGGGAAAAGCAGTGCGGCATCGTGCAGCTGTGGATCAACCACGGCGATACCGATCAGGTGACGCAGGGGCTTTTGCAGCTCCGCGCGGCCATTTTATATCAGGATGAATTAGAGGCGCTGGAGGCTTTTGACGCCTGCATGGAAAATTTCGGTCATTTACACCACCGGGATGCATTTACATTGAAAAACATATTGTGATATAATGGTCAGGTTGAAGTATGCCCTAACGGAAGAAAAAGGAGAACGCGACATGTCCGACAGCAAACGCAGGCTCTGGACGATCCCCAATGTACTGACCCTGATCCGCCTGATTTTGGTGCCCGTATACTGGGTGCTGATGCTTGGGTATCATCTGGATTATTGGGCGTTGGGCGCATTCCTGCTGGCCAGCGCCACCGATATGCTGGATGGCTTCCTGGCGCGGCGCATGCAGTGCATTACGGATTTCGGCAAGCTGATGGATCCGCTGGCGGATAAGCTGATGGTGCTTTCGGTGCTCTTTACCCTGCTGATTCGCGGCATCATCCCTTGGGAGCCGGTAGCGCTGCTGGGCGGCAAGGAGCTGCTGATGCTTATCGGCGGCGCGTGCCTGTACAACCGAAAGATCGTTGTGCACAGCCTGTTCGTAGGCAAGTTTGCGCAGGTAGCGGTATCGCTGGCGCTGATTCTCAGCTTCTTCCACTGCCGCTTTGAGCAGCTGGCGCTGCCGCTGCACATCATCCTTTTGTGGATCGGCGTGGGCGCGGCCTATACGGCGCTGGTGGTCTATGTGCGCTCGGTTGTTCGCCAGCTGCGCGGCGTTGAAAACACCTACAACGAAAGAAAATAAAAATACGCGCTTTTACACGCGATATTGGAGGAATGCCCCTATGCCGGAAAAGAAAACCTATTACATCACCACCCCCATCTATTATCCCAGCGGCAACATGCACATCGGTCACACCTACACCACCGTGGCGGCCGACACCATGGCGCGCTTTAAGAAAATGCAGGGCTACGATACCTATTTTCTGACCGGCACGGACGAGCACGGCCAGAAGATCGAGCGCAAGGCCGAGGAAAAGGGCGTTACCCCCAAGGCTTATGTGGATGAAATCGTGGCCAACGCCAAGGATCTGTGGAAGCTGATGGAAGTGGAATACAACGACTTCATCCGCACCACCGACGAGCGCCATGAAAAGGTTGTGCAGAAGATTTTCCGCCAGTTCTACGAGCAGGGCGATATCTACAAGGGCTCCTATGAGGGTCTGTACTGCACACCCTGCGAGGCCTTCTGGACCCCCACGCAGGTGGTGGAAAAGGACGGCGTAAAGTGCTGCCCGGACTGCGGCCGTCCCGTGGAGCCCATGCAGGAGGAAAGCTACTTCTTCCGCATGAGCAAATATCAGGACTGGCTGCTGGACTATCTGCAAACGCATCCCGATTTCATCCAGCCCGCCTCCCGCGCCAACGAGATGATCAACAATTTTCTCAAGCCCGGCCTGCAGGATCTGTGCGTATCCCGCACCAGCTTCAAATGGGGCGTACCGGTGGACTTTGATCCCAAGCATGTGGTCTATGTGTGGATCGACGCGCTGTCCAACTACATCTCCGCCCTGGGCTATGATACGCCCGATGATCATCTGTTTCGCAAGTACTGGCCGGCAGATGTGCATCTGGTTGGCAAGGAAATCGTGCGCTTCCACACCATTTACTGGCCGATCATGCTGCACGCGCTGGGTCTGCCCCTGCCCAAGCAGGTGTTCGCCCACGGCTGGCTGCTGTTTGGCAATGATAAGATGAGCAAATCCAAGGGCAACGTGGTATACGCGCAGCCCATCGTGGCCCGCTACGGCGCGGACGCGCTGCGCTATTATCTGCTGCGCGAAATGCCCTTCGGCGCGGACGGTAACTACACCAATGAGGCCTTCCTCACCCGCGTAAACGCCGATCTGGCCAACGACCTGGGCAACCTGGTCAGCCGCACGGTGGCCATGATTGAAAAGTACTTTGACGGCGCGCTGCCCGCCTGGACGGACGCTGTGGACAAGGATATGGATCTGCCCCTGCAGCAGCACTGCGCGCAGCTGCCCGCCCTGGTCAGCGAGCAGATGGATAAGCTGCAATTCTCCCAGGCGCTGACCGAGATCTGGAAGGTCATCGGCGAATGCAACAAGTATATCGACGCAACGCAGCCCTGGGTGCTGGGCCGCAGCGAGGAAAGCCGTCCCCGCCTGGCAAACGTGCTGCTGACGCTGGCTGAATGCGTGCGCTATGCCGCAGTGCTGATCTCTCCCTTCATGCCCCGTACGCCCGAGCGCATTTTCGCGCAGCTGGGCATTGCAGACGAGGCGCTCAAAACCTGGGATTCACTGGATACCTTCGGCAAGCTCCCCGCGGGTCTGAAGGTTTGCAAGGGCGAAGCGCTGTTCCCGCGTCTGGATATCAAGAAGGAGCTGGAAGCCCTGGCCGCCGAGGCCGAGGCCAACGCGCCCAAGCTGCCCGAAAAGAAGGCCGAGCCGGAAAAGAAACCCGAAAAGAAGGAAAAAGAAAAGTCCGCGCTGCCCGAGGGCTGCGTAAGCGCCGATGATTTCTTCAAGTGCCAGCTGCGGGTAGCCAAGGTGATCAGCTGCGAGCATGTAAAGAAATCCGAAAAGCTGCTTAAGTTTGATCTGGATCTGGGCAGCGAGCGCCGCACCATTCTCAGCGGTATCGCCAAGTTCTACGAATCGGAACAGCTGATCGGCAAGAACCTGGTCATCATCGCCAACCTGCCTCCGCGCAAGATGATGGGCATCGAAAGCAACGGCATGATTCTCTCCGCCGTGGAAGAAAAAGAAGACGGCAGCGAATATCTGCGCGTGCTGACGGTGGACGGCGATGTCGCCCCCGGCAGCGAAGTAGGCTGATTCGAAAGCAGTAAATCAAGATCACACCGCCCCGCTTCTATAGATAGAAGCGGGGAGGTTTTATATAAGCCGACAGCAATCTTCTTCCTTCTTACGGCTGAATGGCTACGCTCACGCCGTTCACTTCCACACCCTCTTCGGCACGAATCAGGATATACCGCGCGCCGTTGATCACGCGGGTTTCCACCAAGTCGCTGTGGGCAGGATCCACCTTGATCACCACATTGGGCGTGCGCACCTCAAACTGCTTGACATCCACCACGTTGGCGGCGCTCACATCCATGCCTGCGCCAAAACGCTGGGTATACTGCTTCTCGAAAGCATCAGCCTTTTCCTCCGGCACGCCGCAGGCAGCCAGCGCCTGCCGCACCTCGGGCACGGATACCCGCAGGGGCTCAGCGTTCCTTTCAGCCTTCTGCTCGGCAATGCGGTCGCGCATCTGCTCATGCATGGTCTGCACCACCTCCAGGCTGCACTCCTCCGCCAGGGTATCCTGCAAGATTTCCTGGAAGATCTCCTTTTGCTCCTCGGCCGGCATGGGCGGCTCAGAGCCGAACACCGCGTGTACAAAGCCCTCATGGCTCTGGGCAGGATCGCGGGTATAGCACAGCGCGCTGTAGATATTGGCCGCGCGCTCCTCAAAGCAGGGGAACATAAAGCCCAGCTCGGGCGCGCCCACCACCCAGTCCGGCTCGCTGGGATGGAACAGGTTATCCGCCGCGCAATAGCTCAGCGAAGCCTTGGACAGCTTGACCGGGCACACAGCGCAAATAATGTACTTGAACACCTCGTCGCTCATCTCATTATTGCGCTCACCGTTATGATTGCGGAAGGGCACGTCGTAAGCATCGTGCGCCAGCAGGATCAAAAAGCTGCCCTCCTGCGGCAGTCCCGCCAGCACGCGCTGGAAGAACACCTCGGCCATATCGTCGTCCGTGATGGCCGTATCGCGCAGCGCGGTCAGCAGCTTATGCTCGTCGCTCACGCCCACCGCCTCGTTGGCAAAGGGGATCTCCACCAGGTTTTTATCGGGCGTGCCTGACAGCGCCTTTTTGAACAGGGACAGATAGCGGTCGCCCTCCTCGGGCGGCAGGGATACGGGCGGCAGCTTGAACATGGAAATGATCTCGCGCTTTTCGCTGACATAGCAGCCGCGGATGCAGGTCAGGTTGGTATTATCCACCGTAAAACGGCGGCGAATTTCATTCAGGGCTTTGCTGTTCATCACTATTGTCTTCCTTAAAATACTTAATCAGCACAAATTGCCGGAGCCTATTATATCACAATATCGGCTTCAGTCAAAAAAATTTTCTTTTTTCAGTGGCTTTATATTACCACAAAATTGCCAAAAAGTCAAGTCTTGTATTGTCCCTGCGCGCGTGCTACCCTGTGGCGGAGGTGAATGAAATGAACGAATTATCCATGTTCTCCGCCGTATCCGCCCGGGCTTTGCAGGCCGAGCTGGCCGATTGCAACCGTCTGACCGAAGCCCAGGGGCTGACCCTGACGGAGGGCGATATGCGCGCGCTTTCGCGCCGCCGCGAGGAAGCGCTGCGCGATACCGGGCGTGTGGAGTTTACCGGCGGCATCTTCCGCAAGCTGGCCTATGCCTTCTGCGATTCCGCCTACATCACGCCCGCCAACTATGCCGATACGCTCAGCGAACTGGTCGCACTGTTCTACGCCTTCAAAAGCGATATCGAGGATGAAATGACCGACGACGAGCTGATTGAGGCCATGCAGCGCATCTTCGACGGCCGCGCGCAGGGCGATCTGATCTACCTGGCCGATATCACGCTGGGCGACCTGTGCCGGCCGCAGCGGGAGGAAATTGCCTGTGCCGATCAGGAGGATGACGAATGGTAACGGAGCTTTCACAAGCCCTGACCCTTGACGAGCAGGCCCAGCTTCAGGAACGGCTGATGCTGCTGCTGGCCTCCCGCGTGCGCTATGCCACGCAGGGCGATTCATCCTCTGTATCCCAGGAATACGCGCAGGCGCTGCTGGAGGGCGTTGTATTCGCCTTGCAAACGCATCTGCAAGCCCAAGGGCTGCCCGCCCGCGCGCTGCTGGAACCCCCTCTGCAAGCCCTGTATGAGGAAGCGCTATCCACCCTGCAAGGACTGCTGGATCAGGGGCGGGCGCTTTATTTGCGCGCCTGCGAAACCGCGCCGGTGTTTCCCAATCGCACGCTGCACGATACCCTGCAAGCCATCGAGGGCTTTTTAGGCAAGTACGACTACCGCATGTTCCCGCAGGACAGCCACTGCACGTTGGATTATCCCCTCTGCCTGCCCATCGCCGCCGATTTGCAGGGCGTGCGGCGCATTCACGCTTATTTGCAGCATCTTTGCCTGGAAAACGCCTTTTTGCTGCGATTTCCACCCGATGCGCAGGCTCACGTATACCACGCTCTTTCTCCCGATCCCAGAGATCTGCTGATCAGCCTGTATGAATGCGCGGCGGATCAGGCGCTTGGCTGCATGCTGTGCGGCGGCGATCTGCAATCGCTGACGCTGGGCGCAAACGGCCATGCCGTGCTGGTGCAGCGCCTTGCCCCGCTAACACTGCCTGATCTGCGCGCATGCCTGGCAGCCGCTGCGCAGGATGCAGCCGACCGCCTGCACATGACCGCGCCCGCCGAGCGGCAATACCTGCAGGGCGCTGCCATCGCGCTGTCCCCGCGCCTGCACGCCGCGCTGGGCTTCGGCAGCGTTCGACACATATTTTCATAAATCGTTTATTTGTATCTATCATCGCCATTTTGGCCATTCCCTTTTTGCCGTGCCGCCGCTATAATATCCGATGGCTCGATTTTTGCATGTAGAGGAGGGCGTGCGATGTTGTTCGCCGGCATTCAAAAGCTGACGCTGCTGGACTATCCCCAGCATGTAGCCTGCACCCTCTTTACCCAGGGTTGCGGCTACCGCTGCCCGTTCTGCCACAATTCCTCTCTGTTGCCCTTGGGCACGCCCGAGCAGCCGATGACGGAGGAAACCGTGCTGGCCTTTTTAAAAAAACGCCAAGGCACGCTGGACGGCGTATGCTTCACCGGCGGTGAACCGCTGATGCAGGACGATCTGTCTGACTTCATTGGCCAGGTGCGGAAGCTGGGTTTTCTCATCAAGCTGGATACCAACGGCAGCCAGCCCGAAAAGCTGCACGCGCTGATCGACGCAGGGCTGGTGGACATGGTAGCCATGGATATCAAGAACTCCCCTGCGCACTATGCGCGCACGGTTGGCCTGCCACATTTCGATCTTTCCCCCGTGCGGGAAAGCGCCGCCATGCTGATGGCGGGCAGTCTGCCCTTTGAGTTTCGCACCACAGTGGTGAACGAGCTGCACACGCAGGAGGACATGACCGCCATCGGGCAATGGCTGGCTGGGACGGAAAACTACTATCTACAATATTTTGTAGATGAGGACAGTGTGCTGCGCCCCGGCCTGCACGCGCCGTCCAAGGAAAAAATGCAGGCGTTTTTGCAGATTCTGCGCCAAACCATCCCAAACGCCCACATTCGCGGCGAAGAAAACGATTGATTTGATGCATTTCACAATGACCACAACATATTGTGGTCATTGTTTTTATTTTGCCCAGCATATTGACAGAAGCCACAAGATATGGTAGCATAGACAGCGTTATGAAAATATTATGCACACCATAAGGAGAGCATTCATGTACAAGGTTATGAAGCGCGACGGCACCATCGCCGAGTTTGACATCGCCAAGATCTCCAAGGCCATCACCAAGGCCTTTGAAGCCGAAAAGTGCGAATTCCACCCTACCGTCATCGATCTGCTGGCGCTGAAGGTCACCAGCGACTTTTCTCCCAAGATCAAGGATGGCATCATCAATGTAGAGGATATTCAGGACAGCGTGGAGCGCGTACTCAGCCAGGCCGGCTATACCGACGTAGCCAAGGCCTATATTCTGTACCGCAAGCAGCGTGAAAAGGTGCGCAACGTCAAGGCCACCATGCTCAACTATAAGGATCTGGTGGACAGCTACCTGGATTCCAGCGACTGGCGCGTGAAGGAAAACTCCACCGTCACCTATTCCGTTGGCGGCCTGATCCTGAGCAACAGCGGCGCGATTACCGCCAACTACTGGCTCAGCGAAATCTACGATGAGGAAATTGCCGACGCGCACCGCAGCGCGGCCATCCACCTGCACGACCTGTCCATGCTGACGGGCTACTGCGCAGGCTGGTCCATCAAGCAGCTGATCCAGGAGGGCCTGGGCGGCGTGGGCGGCAAGATCACCTCCAAGCCTGCCAAGCACCTGGCCTCGCTGTGCAACCAGATGGTCAACTTCCTGGGCATTATGCAGAACGAATGGGCGGGCGCGCAGGCGTTCTCCTCCTTCGATACCTACCTGGCCCCCTTCGTCAAGGTCGATCATCTGTCCTATTACGATGTAAAAAAATGCATCGAATCCTTCATTTACGGCGTTAACACTCCCAGCCGCTGGGGCACGCAGGCGCCCTTTTCCAACATCACGCTGGACTGGACCGTGCCTAACGACCTGAAAAATATCCCCGCCATCGTGGGCGGCCAGGATATGGATTTCACCTATGGCGACTGCCAGGCTGAAATGGATATGGTCAACAAGGCCTTCATCGAAATCATGATCGAAGGCGACGCCAACGGCCGCGGCTTCCAGTACCCCATCCCCACCTATTCCATCACCAAGAATTTTGACTGGTCGGAGAGTGAGAACAACCGCCTGCTCTTTGAGATGACCGCCAAGTACGGCACGCCCTATTTTTCCAACTACATCAACAGCGATATGGAACCCAACGATGTGCGCTCCATGTGCTGCCGTCTGCGCCTGGATCTGCGCGAGCTGCGCAAAAAGAGCGGCGGCTTCTTCGGCAGCGGCGAAAGCACGGGCTCGGTGGGCGTAGTCACCATCAACCTGCCGCGCATCGCCTACCTTGCCAAGGATGAAAAGGACTTCTACGCCAAGCTGGATCACATGATGGACGTGTCCGCGCGGTCGCTGAAGATCAAGCGCACCGTCATCACCAAGCTGATGAACGAGGGTCTTTACCCCTATACCCGCCGGTATCTGGGCACGTTTGACAATCACTTCTCCACCATCGGCCTGGTGGGCATGAACGAAGCCTGCCTGAACGCCAAGTGGCTGCATGAGGATCTGACCCACGAGGCCGCGCAGCGCTTCTCCCGCGATGTGCTTAACCACATGCGCGAACGCCTGAGCGACTATCAGGAAAAATACGGCGACCTGTATAACCTGGAAGCCACCCCGGCGGAGTCCACCTCCTACCGTCTGGCCAAGCACGACGTGGCGCTGTATCCCGATATCATCACCGCCAACGAGCACGGCACGCCCTACTACACCAACTCCTCCCATCTGCCGGTGGGCTATACCGAGGATATCTTTACCGCCCTGGACGTGCAGGACGAATTGCAGACCCTGTACACCTCCGGCACGGTGTTCCACGCCTTCCTGGGCGAAAAGCTGCCCGATTGGCGCGCCGCCGCCACGCTGGTGCGTAAGATCGCCGAAAACTATCGCCTGCCCTACTACACCATGTCGCCTACCTATTCCATCTGCAAGAACCACGGCTACCTCGCCGGCGAGCATTACACCTGCCCCGAGTGCGGTGAAAAAACCGAGGTATACAGCCGCATCACCGGCTATTACCGCCCCGTGCAGAACTGGAACGACGGCAAGGCGCAGGAATTCAAGGATCGCAAGGTATACAACATCGGCGCGTCTCACCTGACCCATCAGGGCCCGCTGGAGCCCGCCCCTGCCTGCGCCCCTGCCCAGATGGACACCAACGAGCCGGACGAGCTGCTTCTGTTCACCACCAAGACCTGCCCCAACTGCCGCATGGCCTGCATGATGCTGGATAAGGCGGGTATCCCCTATCAGAAGATCGATGCGGAAGCCGACGTGGCATTGACCCGCCGCCACAATGTGCAGCAGGCCCCCACGCTGGTGTATGTGCACGGCGGCGAGGCGACCAACATCGCCAACGCCTCCAATATCAAGGCCTTCATCGAGGAATACACGGTGCAGAAAGCCTGAGGGGTTTCATGACGGATCTATTGATTATCGGCGGCGGTATGGCTGGGCTAACCGCCGCCATCTATGCCTTGCGCGCAGGCAAAAGCGTGCTGCTGACCGAAAAGGAAACCTTCGGCGGACAGATCACC
>ENA-UOJG01001989-UOJG01001989.1-human-gut-metagenome-genome-assembly--contig:-C47-NODE-1989-length-19085-cov-16.724277_pt1 | contig 19085 bp, 16 predicted proteins | sample MGYA00242340_ERZ723887 | MGnify/ENA metagenome assembly ERZ723887 | reverse complement strand
TGCCGCCGGGACAGCTGTTCCCGCCCCGGCTGGAGAACTCCGAGCAGGAGCTGAATGACCGCGTATGGGCCAAGTGCCACGCCATGTACGGCGAAAACCCGCCGCAGCTGATCGTGGATCGCCTGAACGTGGAGCTGGGTAGTATTCTGGGCAAGTACGATGTGGTGTACATGTCCGCCCAGAAGCTGGTGGAGCGGAGCCTTGAAAACGGCTATCTGGTGGGCTCCCGTGGCTCCGTTGGCTCATCGCTGGTGGCCTATATGTCCGGCATTACCGAGGTGAACTCCCTGCCGCCCCACTACTACTGCCCGGGGTGCCAGTATGTGGAGTTCCAGACTGATCCCCAGTACGGCTGCGGCGCGGATATGCCCGACAAAATGTGCCCCCAATGCGGCGCAAAGCTGAAAAAGGACGGCTTTGACATCCCCTTCGAGACCTTTCTGGGCTACGGCGGCGGCAAGGTGCCGGATATCGACCTGAATTTCTCCGGAGAGTACCAGTCCCGCGCCCACCGCCACGCCATCGAGATGTTCGGCGACACGCAGGTGTTCCGGGCTGGCACCATCGGTACACTGGCGGAAAAGACCGCCTTCGGCATGGTGAAGAAGTATCTGGAGGAAAAGGGGGAGAACGTCTCCAACGCAGAGATGAACCGCCTGACACAGGGCTGCGTAGGCGTGCGCCGCACCACGGGCCAGCACCCCGGCGGTCTGGTGGTGGTACCCGACGACATGGATGTGGAGGACTTTACCGCCGTGCAGCATCCCGCCGACGACGCGGGCAGCGACACCATCACCACCCATTTTGAATACCACTGCATGGAGGATAACCTCCTGAAGCTGGACATGCTGGGGCACGATGACCCCACCATGATAAAATATATGGAGGATCTCACCGGCGTCAACGCCAGAGAGATCCCGCTGGACGATCCGGACACCATGTCCATCTTCATCTCCTCCAAGGTGCTGGGGTATGAGAACGACGAGATCCTCGGCCCCACCGGCGCTGTGGCCATCCCGGAGTTCAACACCCGCTTTACCCGCCAGATGCTGGTGGATACCCAGCCCACCAACTTCAACACGCTGGTGCGTCTGTCCGGTTTCTCCCATGGTACCGACGTGTGGCTGGGCAACGCCCGCGAGTTGATCGTCAGCGGCACGGCCACTGTTCTGGAGACGGTGGGCTGCCGTGACGATATCATGCTGTATCTGATCTCCATGGGCCTTGACCCCAAGATGAGCTTCAAGATCATGGAGGCCGTCCGTAAGGGCAAGGTGAAGAAAAAGGGCTTTGAGGACGGCTGGGAGGCGGCCATGCGGGAGCACAACGTGCCCGACTGGTATATCGACTCGCTGGCCAAGATCGGCTATCTGTTCCCCAAGGCCCACGCCGTGGCCTATGTGACCATGGCCTTCCGTATCGCGTGGTTCAAGGTGCATAAGCCGCTGGCCTTCTACGCCACCTTCTTCTCCATCCGGGCCAAGGCCTTCGACGCGGAGTATTGCTGCGCCGGACTGGACGCTGTGAAGCGGAAGATCAAGGAGATCGAAAACAACAAGGATGCCACCAACGTGGAGCAGGATCTGATGGTGACGCTGGAGGTGTGCTATGAGTTCTATCTCCGGGGCTTCCACTTTGACACCATCGACATCTATAAATCCGACGCCACCCACTTCCTCATCACGGAGAACGGCCTGCTGCCGCCCTTTGTGTCGGTGCACGGTCTGGGCGAGGCGGCGGCGCTGGCCACGGTGGAGCAGCGCAAGGGCAAGGACTTCATCTCCATCGAGGAGTTCTCCACCACCTGCAACAAGCTCAGTAAGACCCATATCGAGCAGCTGAAGGCGCTGGGTGCCTTCGCCGGTATGGCGGAGACCAGTCAGGTAAGCTTCTTCTGAGAACAAAATGACCGTCCATAGGCGGTAAAACAGCCAAAAGGCGTGACCTTCACGGTCACGCCTTTTGGCTTGCAAAGCGCACATATGGAGCGTTATCTTTCTATGCGATCCAAAAATGCCCGACATTCGTCTGTGATCTTGAGTTCTTCCTGATATCTGTGCCGTTTCAAGAGACCATACAACGGCCCCTTGAACTCCGGCCCTGTCATTTCGCATATAGCGTCGTATGCGTTACCTCTGCGTTCCATATTGCCGTCATGGCCGGCGATAATGTAATCTGCCAGCGCCAATAGGAACCGGTTCTTCAAAAAGGCTTTGGAGAAGGCGTCCTCTGCCAAGCAGAGAGCAAGGTATTCTTCCAGCTTTTCGGAATATGTGAACCTGTCCACATGCATTTTCATATTAAGCAGACACCAGGGGTAGTTGCCCTTGAAGCCTCTGATATCGGGAAATATCGAGATGTATGTATCGTAGGCCTTTTGGTAACAGCCTGCTCTTTCATAAATCGTTCCCAGCATTTCATAAGCAGGTATGGTGTACCCCGGCTTACTCCCGTATTTGCTGATTCCGAATTCCATAAGCTGAACGGCTTCCTCCAGCCGTTCAACAGGGAAGCGGTATGCCGTCAGGAAGCAATGTTGGATCCGGCTCCAGTCATTCCCGGCTCTTTTCAGCAGCCTCTCATACTCCGGAAGGCTGTCGCCGGTCATGCCATCTGCGGTAAGCGCATCTTCAAAAAGCTCGATTCTTGTCTTTGCCATTTCAAGCACGCCCCCGTTCTCTTTACAGAACAGCCTTCCGCTTTGCCGTCCCCTTGGCTCCATAGTATCACATGGGCGGATGAAATACAAGAACAGCCACGGCAGTGTGTTCTGCATTTTGGTGAAACATTTTGATAAAAGAATTGACAAAATAGCTTCTGTCACGTACACTGTCAATAGTGAAAAATGCGTCGGAAGCAGTGGGGGTCCGGCGGAGGGGAGGCGTGGAAAAATGGCTGCTGGCGTAATATTCGACCTGAAACAGTTGGCTGTGTTTGACGGACCGGGCATACGGCAGACGGTGTTTTTGAAGGGCTGTCCCCTGCGGTGCCGATGGTGCCATAATCCGGAGGGACTGTCGCCTCATCCGCAGCTGATGGTAGGGGCTTCCTGTACCCACTGCGGCCGGTGCAGGGCGGTGTGCCGTCACGAGAGCTGCGTGGCCTGCGGTGAATGTGTGCCGGTGTGTCCGCTGCGCCTGCGGCATATTGCGGGAGAGACGGTCACGGCGGAGGAGCTGGCGGAGCGCCTGCGGCGGGACAGTGCCTACTATGCCGCCTGCGGCGGAGGCGTTACTTTTTCCGGCGGCGAGCCACTGATGCAGGGGGAATTCCTGCTGGAGGTGCTGGAGCAGATTCCGGAGATGCACACCTGTATTGAGACCTCCGGCTATGCTCAGAAGGATCTGTTTGACAGGGTGACGGAGCGGCTGAACTACATCATCATGGATCTGAAGCTGATGGACAGCGAAGCACACCGGGCTTATACCGGCGTGGACAACGGCCCTATACTGGAAAACGCGCGGCGGCTGTGCCGGGGGAACACGCCATTCACCATTCGTGTGCCGCTGATCCCCGGCGTCAACGACACAGAGCAGAATCTGCGGCAAACGGCCCGGTGGATCGCCGGCGCGAAGAAGCTGGAGAAGGTAGAGCTGCTGCCCTATCATAAAACGGCGGGCGCCAAGTACGCCATGCTGGGACGGGAATACCGCCCCGGCTTTGACGTGGAGCGTCCCGTCCACGCGGCGGCAGAGATCTTTATGGAATATGGAATAAGGAGCAAGGTATTATGACAGACCGCATCGAGAGACTGCGCCGATTCTTCATCGTCGATAAAGCCCACCACGCAGTACGGCGTCCGCCGCTGGCAGAGGATTGTCTGGCGGCAGACTTTGCCCAACGGAAGCTGCTGGATACGGAGCGGGCGGTGGAACGTCTTTGCTTTATGCTGCGGCAGGAGGAGCCTCACCTCTTTCCGGAGGAGCGAATCGCATTTGTTCGCACGCTGCCCAACGTGCCGGAGCTGTTCACGGCGGAGGAGCTGGAGGCCCTGCGCCGGAGCCACTGGATCCACGAGCGGGGCGATGTGAGCAACATCAATGTGGACTACCGACTGCTGCTGGACTGCGGACTGGCGGAGCGCATGGCACAGCTGCGGCGGCAGCGGCAGGAGCATCCGGAGGCGGCGGACTATATTACCGGCCAGCTGCGGATCCTGCAATGCGTGGAGGAGCTGGCGGAGCGTTACCGTCAGCTGGCGGAGCGGCAGGGCAACACCGTGGTGGCCCGGACGCTGGCACGGGTGCCCCGATACGCCCCTCGCACGTTTCTGGAGGCGCTGCAGATGTTCCGCATCCTACATTTTACCATGTGGCTCGGCGGCAACTATCACAACACGCTGGGGCGGCTGGATCAGTACCTGTACCCCTACTTCCTGCATGACCGGGACACTATGACGGAGGAGCAGCTGCTGGAGCAGCTGGAGGAGTTCTTCCTGACCTTTAACCGGGACAGCGACCTGTACCCCGGAATGCAGCAGGGGGACAACGGCCAGAGTCTGGTGCTGGGCGGCCGGAACATGGATGGGACGGACAGCTATAACCAGCTGTCGGAGCTGTGCCTGCGGGCCAGTCTGGAGCTGCGGCTTATCGACCCCAAGATCAACCTGAGGGTGCACCGCGACACACCCCAGTCGGTGTATGTGCTGGGTACCCGGCTGACGAAACAGGGGCTGGGCTTCCCGCAGTATGCCAACGATGACGTGGTGATACCCGGCCTGCTGGATCTGGGCTATGCGCCGGAGGACGCCTATAACTATGCGGTGGCGGCCTGTTGGGAGTTCATCATCCCCGGCAAGGCTATGGATATTCCCAACATCGCCGCTCTGTCCTTTGCCCGCGCGGCCAACGATGCGATCCGCCGGAACCTGATGGACAGCCCCGATTTCTCCACCCTGTGCTGCTATGTGGCAAAGAACATCAATGCGCAAGTGGAGGAGCTGTGCCGGATGACGCGGAACACATATCTGTTTCCGGCACCGTTTTTGTCGCTGATGATGGACAACGGCGGCCATGTGGGACACGATATCTCTCAGGGCGCAGTGTACAATAACTACGGTCTCCACGGCACCGGCCTTGCCACGGCGGCGGACAGTCTGGCGGCGGTGAAGTGTCTGGTGTACGATCATGGGGAGCCGGGAGCGGCGGAGCGACTGCTGCGGGCGTTGGAGGACAACTTCCGGAAGGATGAGCCTTTGCGCAACCGTCTGCGGTATGAGATGCCCAAGATGGGCAATGACGACGATACGGCGGACGGTCTGGCCGTGTGGCTGCTGGACACCTTTGCCGACGCGGTGCAGGGCCGCCGCAACGACCGCGGCGGCGTGTACCGGGCGGGCACCGGATCGGCCATGTACTACCTGTGGCACGGCGCTGGGCTGGGTGCCACGGCGGATGGCCGTCAAGCGGAGGAGGCGCTGCCCTGCAACTATTCCCCAAGCCTGTTTGCCCGCTGCCGGGGACCGGTGTCGCTGCTGAAATCCTTTGCCAAGCCTCACCTGCGCCGGGTCATCAACGGCGGTCCTCTGACGTTGGAGCTGCACGATACCCTCTTCCGTACGGAGGAGAGCGTGGAGAAGGTGGCGCTGCTGGTGCGCTCCTTCATGGAGATGGGAGGACACCAGCTGCAGCTGAACGCCGTGAACCGTGATACCTTGCTGGATGCCCAGCGCCATCCGGAGCAATACCGGAATCTGATCGTCCGGGTGTGGGGGTGGAGCGGCTACTTTGTGGAGCTGGACCGTGCCTATCAGGATCATATCATTCAGCGAATGGAATTGCAGATATAACAGGAGGAGTCCTATGAACGGAAAAAGTATTTTTGACGCGGCCTTTGGCCGTTATGGCCGGGTGCTGACCGGTATGGACACTGCGGAGCTCTGCGGCCTGCTGCGGCAGTACGACGACCCCGCCGGCGTGACATATCTGGCCTCCCAGCCACAGCTGGAGGCGCTGGACATCGCCGCCTGCCTGCAGAACGAGGTGTTCGGCCAGATGCCGGTGCAGGTGGGCGTGTGCTATGGCGTCAACAGCCGGATGGACGCCATGGAGTACCACAAGTGCTCCGAGATTAACATCGCCGCCGAGGATCAGCTGCTGTTTCTGGGCTGCCGGCAGGATATCACCGGCCGGCAGACCTATGACACCGGCCGGGCGGAGCTGTTCTTCGTTCCGGCGGGCACCATGTATGAGATGTACGCCACCACTCTGCATTACGCCCCTTGCGGCGTGGCAGGCCGCCCTTTCCGGTGCGCCATCGTGCTGCCCCGGGGAACCAATACGGCGCTGGAGGGTGTCCCGACCGATCCGCTGCTGACCGCTAAGAGCAAATGGCTCATCGGCCATCCGGCGGCGGGACTGCCTCTGGGTACATGGCTGGGGCTGGTGGGGGAGAACCGCACCGCCGCCGAGTGGGAGGCGTGACCGCCATGGACATCCCTCTGGAACAGATCTGGGCGGCGCTGGACTCGCTGCTGGACTATGCACAGCAGCGTGAGCTGTTGTGTGACGACGACCGGATCTATGCCCGCAACCTGCTGCTGGGCGATCTGGGGTTGGAGCAATATGTACCCCAGTCCCGGCGTTTGCCATTCCCTGATTGTCTGGAGCTGCTGTGCTGTTTCGGTGTACAGCAGGGGCTGTGCGGCGACACCGTGGCCCAGCGGGATCTGCTGGATACCCGCCTGATGGGACGGCTGACTCCGCCGCCCTCTCAGGTGATCGGTCGCTTTCGCCGGCTGTATGAGCAGGAGCCCCGCGCCGCCACCGACTACCTCTACCGGCTCAGTCAGGATTGCCACTATATCCGCCGGGACCGCATCGCCCGCGATGTCCGCTGGCAGGCGGATACCCCTTGCGGAGCGCTGGAGCTGTCCATCAACCTATCCAAGCCGGAGAAGAATCCCCGCGATATTGCCGCCGCCGGCGCACGGAAGGCCACCGGCTATCCCGCCTGCCAGCTGTGTGTGGAGAACGAGGGGTACCGTGGCCACGCGGGACATCCCGCGCGGCAGAACCTGCGGATCATCCCTCTGACGCTGGCGGGTGAGCCGTGGGGACTGCAATATTCCCCCTATGTGTACTATGACCAGCACTGCATCGTGATGAACCGCCGCCATGTGCCCATGGTCATCGACGGGGCGGTGTTCCGTAAGCTGTTCGCCTTTGTGGAGCAGTTTCCGCATTATTTTATCGGCTCCAACGCTGATCTGCCCATCGTGGGAGGCAGCATTCTCAGTCATGAGCATTTTCAGGGGGGATGTTACACCTTCCCCATGGAGCGGGCTGCGGAGGAGCAGACCTTCACTGTGAATGGCTTTGACGACGTGCATTGCGCTGTACTGCGCTATCCCATGACGGTGCTGCGCCTGCGGGGACAGGAAGCCGAGACGGTTTGCCGTCTGGCGGAGAAGATCCTGACGGCGTGGAGGCGCTACTCCGACCCGCAGGCTATGCTGCTGGCGGAGACGAATGGTGTGCCTCACCATACCATTACCCCTATTGCCCGACTGCGGCAGGGGCAGTATGAGCTGGATCTGGTGCTGCGCAGCAATCTCACCACGCCGGAGTATCCCATGGGGCTGTATCACCCCCATCCGGAGCTGCACCATATCAAAAAGGAAAACATCGGTCTTATCGAGGTGATGGGTCTGGCGGTGCTGCCGGGGCGGCTGAAGGGTGAGCTGCAGGCGTTGAAGGAGACGCTGCTGGCAGGCCGCTCTCCGGCGGAGGACCCGGCGCTGGCGCCCCATGCCCCGTGGGCTGCGGAGGTGCTGTCCCGTCATCCGGAATGGAACGCCGCCACCGCAGACGACATTCTGCGCCATGAGGTGGGACAGGTGTTTTACCGCGTGCTGGAGTGCGCCGGTGTGTATCCCTGTATCCCAGCGGGAAGAACGGCGCTGGGCCGTTTTCTGGCCACATTATAAGGAGTAAGCTATGGATCGAGAATTGATCTTTTCCGCCCCCGGCCGGGTGGAGATCAGCGGCAACCATACCGACCACCAGTGGGGCTGCGTGCTGACGGCGGCGATCGACCTGAACACGCAGGCCTGCGTACGCCCCAACGGGGAGGGCATCATCCGCCTGAATTCGCAGGGGTTTGCGCCGGTGCAGGTGCGGCTGGATGAGCTGGTTCCCAGAGAGGCGGAGAAAAATACCACCGCTGCCATCGTCCGCGGCATGGCCGCGGCCTTTGCACAGCGGCGCGTGACTCTGACGGGGTTTGATACCGATGTGACCTCCACGGTGCTGCCCGGCTCCGGCCTGTCCAGCTCCGCCGCCTTCGAGGTGATGATGGGCCGCATTTTCAACGGCCTGTGCTGTCAAAACACGGTGTCTCCCGTGGAGATCGCCAAGATGGGCCAGTGGGTGGAGAATACCTATTTTGGCAAGCCCTGCGGACTGATGGATCAGATGGCCTCCAGCGTGGGAGGTTTGGTGTACATCGACTTCGCCGACCCGGCTGATCCGGTGGTGGAGCGGGTGGACTATGACTTTTCCGCCTGCGGCTATGTGATGTGCGTTATCGACAGCGGTGCCGACCACGCCGACCTGACAGCGGAGTACGCCGCCATCCCGCAGGAGCTGGCGCAGGTGTGCCGTCTGTTCGGCTGCCAGACGCTGCGTCAGGTGCCTGAGACGGATTTTTACGCCCGTCTGCCGCAGGTGCGGCAGGCTGCCGGAGACCGCGCGGCCCTGCGGGCTATGCATGTCTATGAGGAGAACCGCCGCGTGGCTGCGCAGGTGGCGGCTCTGAGGGCGGAGGACTTTCCTGAGTTCCTGCGTCTGGTGGAGCAGTCCGGACAATCCTCGTGGATGTACCTGCAAAACGTGATACCTCAGGGAAATGTTCTGGGACAACAGATGGCGATGACCATCGCGCTGGGCCGCACACTGCTGGCTGGCCGCGGTGCAGTGCGCGTCCATGGCGGCGGCTTCGCCGGTACGGCGCTGGCCTTTGTCCCTACCGACCAATGGTCCCGCTTCCGCGACGGTATGGAGGCGGTGTTGGGCCATGGCGCCTGCCACCCTTTGACCATTCAGTAATCGGGTAAAAATGAAAGCACCCTGCCGATGGCAGGGTGCTTTTGTGCTTTCAGGAGATATCAACCCTCCATCACGCCAAAGGCGTAACGGATGTTCAACGTATAGGTCTCGCACTTGCGGCACAGGGGAGAGGCGTAGGTGGGGCAGTTGGTGGCGTTGGGGATGTTGCCGGGCTGCAGACACACGCCGGTGTAGCCGCTGCCGTAGGTTCCGCCGTTCTTGCTGGGTTCCGGATCACGTCCGGCGGGGGTGTACAGTACCATGCCGGGCGCGTCGGACCACACCTGCATCCGCCGGCCGTTCTCCGCGCAGGACAGTTCCGCGTTCATCTGCATCCCGTTCTGGTCGAAGATGTAGTAGGTATCGTATCCGGCGGGCTGCTGAGCAAAAAAGCCGGGATCGGAATCCATAGCCTGTCGCAGCGTGCGGGCGGAGGTAAAGTCCTCCGGCGTGCCGCTGACGTTCTTCACAGAGCCATCGGCAGCGCCGATGGAGGACTTGCCGGTGCAGCAGGGGGTGGTGATGCGCAGCGTCAGGTCGCGGGCGTCCAGACCGGACAGGTTGAAGTAACAGTGATTGGTGGGACCGACGATGGTGGTCTCGTGGGCGGTCATGGCGATGGTCAGCCGCAGGCAGTGGTCATCGCTGAAGGTGTAGGTCACGGTCACGTCCATCTGGTCGCCAAAGCCGCCTTCGCCCTGATCCAACAGGGTAAAGGTCACGGTGTCGTCGCCTGCGCACTGGCCGTTGAACAGCTTGCGGGCATAGTTGCCGCTGGCGCCGTGGCAGAAGTCCTCGCCCAGATTCTGCTCCAGCTGGTGGGGCTTTCCGTCGATCATGCACTTGCCGCCGGGTACACGGCCGGAGTAGCGGCCGATGATGCTGCCCATATAGGTGCACTGGGCAATAGCATCGGCGGGGGCGCCCAGCACCACGTCACCCAGCTTGCCGTCCTTGTCAAGTACGGTCACATCGTGGATGGTGGCGCCGAAGTCCAGCAATCCGGCGGACTCGCCGAAGCGGTTGGTGATGGTATAGCGGTTGACCTCGCTGCCATCCGGCAGCTTGCCGAAAAGTTCCTTGGAAACCATATGATTGCTCCTTTCGCAGGTCTGTGGCCTGACTGGTGGTGGGTATGGTAGAGAAAAAAGAGAGGGGCGCCCGATACACGCGGAGGGCATCTCCGGCGTACCGGGCGTCCGAGAAGCAGAAGGCAGATTAAATATCGTGATACTTGTGGGACACGTGATCGGGACGGGCGATACGCAGAATGTCGTACCACTGCTCGCGGCTCATATCCAGCTCCAGCGCCTTCACGGCCCGCAGCACGCGCTCCTTCTTGCCGGTGCCGGTAACGGGGACCACCTTCACAGGCAGACGGTACAACCATGCGTACAGCACCTCGTCCAGCGTCTCTGCGCCGATCTCCTGCTGTATCTCACGCAGTACCTCCACCGTGGCCAGATCGTCCTTGCTGAGATCCTTGCGGTACAGCGCGCCGCCGCAGGCGGGGGAGTAGGCCATCAGCGGCATCTTGCGGCGCAGGGCGTCCTCCTGAGTGCCATCGGCCAAGAAGTCCATGCACTTGACGCTCATCTTGATCTGATTGGTGACAAAGGGGATGTCGGTATAGGCCTCCAGTGCGGCGATCTGCTCTGGCAGGAAGTTGGACAGACCGAAGTTTTTCACCTTGCCCTCATCCCGCAGCTGGGCCAGCGCCTCCGCCACCTCTGCCGGATCCATCAGCGGGCAGGGGCGGTGCAGCAGGTACAGATCCAGCGACTCTACGCCCAGCCGCCGCAGCGAGGCATTGCAGGCGGACAGGATGTAGTTCTTGGACAGGTTGTAGGATTCACTGACAAAATAGGGGCGGCGAAGCTTGTCGTAGACGATGCAGCCCTTGCTGATGATTTCGATCTTGTCGCGGATAGAGGGCTCCAGCGCCAGCATCTGACCGAACAGCTCCTCGCAGCCACCGCCGCCGTAGATATCCGCCAGATCGAAGGTGGTCAGCCCCAGATCAATGTATTCCTTCACCCGATCCAGCAGGCCGCGGGCGTCCACGCCCCAGTCCAGCAGGTTCATGGTGCCGATGGCCACAGGGGCCACGGTCAGCTTTTCACCAAAACGTACTCGCTCCATGGACACGCTCCTTACAGAATGCTCTGGGCCAGCAGCCGCATCTTGTGCTCGGCGTAGGCGGCCAGATCCACATAGGCGGGGGCGTACAGGTTGGCAACAGAGTAGTTGAAGCCCGGCTGCTGCTGCACGGCGGCAGTGGCCTTGCCCACGGTCTTTACCAGATCGGTGGCCAGATTCAGCTTAGTGATGCCGTATTGCACGGCCTCGGCCACCTTATCCTCGGGCGTGCCGGAACCGCCGTGCATCACTAGAGGAATGGAGACCTTCTCGGAGATGGTCTTCAGCCGGGGAATGTTGATCTTGGGGGGGAAGCGATACTCGCCGTGGACGGTGCCGATGGACAGCGCCAGAATATCGACGCCGGTCTGCGCCACGAATTTGGCGGCCTCGTCGGGGTCGGTCTGCATGGCCTCTGCCTCGTTGACGGACAGCTTCTGCTCGCAGCCTGCGATGCGGCCCAGCTCACCCTCGACGGACACGCCGGCCTTGTGAGCGTACTCCACCACGCGGGCGGTGCGCTCCACATTCTCCTCTAAGCCCTTTGAGGAGAACGTGGCCCTGACCCGAGAGGTCTGCCGTATCGCCCACGCAGTGGACGTGTCCGTTGAAGCTGAGCTGGGCACCATCGGTACTACCGCTCAGAGTATGACCACTACCTCCAGCACTGAGATCCATTATACCGAGCCGGAGGAGGCCGCCCGCTTCGTGGCTGAGACCGGCGTGGATACGCTGGCTATCGCCATCGGCACCTGCCACGGCATCTATCCCAAGGGCATGGTGCCTACCCTGCAGATCCAGCGGCTGAAGGACATCAAAAAGGTCGTCCCCATTCCTCTGGTGCTCCATGGCGGCTCTGCCAACAAGGACGAGGAGATCGCTGAGGCTGCCCGCTGCGGTATCAACAAGATCAACATCTCCAGCGATATCAAGGATCCCTTCTATCAGAAATGCCGCGAGGTGCTGCAGGATCCCTACATCCGTGAGCCCGGTGACATCTATCCCCCCTGCATCGAGGTGATGAAGGAGGTTATCCGCCACAAGTTCGATCTGCTGGGCACCACCGACAAGGCCCCTCTGTACTATCCCCCTATCAAGGACTGACATTTGATTGTTGATTGATCCCTATACAAGGAAAACACGCCCCGTCCATCAGACGGGGCGTGTTTTCCTTATGCAGGTTACCACCCGGCGGCGAACAGGGCGGCACCACAGGCGGCCTCCTCCTGATTCACCGCCATGTGCAGCGGCAGCCCGAAGGCCTGCTCCATGACGCGGCGCAGCTGCCGGTTCAGCCGCAGGCCGTTGCCGGAGCCGTAGAGGGGCAACGGTGTCCCTCCGGCGGAGAGATACCGGCCATACATCTCCCGCAGTTCCTCCGCCATGCCCTGAGCCATGCCCTTCAGGAAGCCGGCAGGCGTGAAGTTGTCGGGACTCAGTCCTGTGATGGTGCCCCGCAGCGCGGGATCGGCGCGGGTACCCTGAAACAACGGCGTAACGGTGGGCGGCACCATTTCCTCCGGCGCCTGCTCCAATGCCCGCTCCATGGCGGCATAGCAGCTGCCTGCCGGCTGCCCGGTGACCAGCTCTGCGGTTTCCCGGAAGAATTTTTCCAGCAGCGCCCATGAACGCCCGCCGCACAGCGCCGCTCCTACCAGAAGATACCCTCCGGTGGGGAAGGGACGGGTCTCCAGTCCCTCGCACGCCAGATACTCCGGTACGTGGACGGAGAACTGACTGCCTGTGCCCATGTTCAGCAGCATGCAGCGGGTCTGTCCCCCTGTGGCACCCAGAAAGCTGGCCTGATTGTCGCCAATGGCACGGTAAACCGGAAGCCCGGTCGCTCCGGTGCCCAGACAGGGTGCCGCTGCCATACGGGGCAGGATGGCGGGATCCATCATCGCTGCCTGCACCGCCTCTGTGTCGAAGCGGCCCCGCTTCAGATCGAACAGACCGAAACTGGCAGCGTCACTGGCGTCCATGGCAGGTGCGGTCAGTCCCGCCAGTGTCATGGCTGCCAGATCGTGGATCGTGCACAGAACTGCCGCCTCCGGCGGTACAAGGCCGTTGTTTACGTTATAGAAATGGGTCACCATGCCGTATCCCGCAGATCCCATCCGCTGTCTACGCCGCCCATAAAGGTGCTCAGGAAAGGCACCGGCATCAGCGATACTGCGTGGGAGGCCCCGTTGGCGGCCTGCGCCATCTTGGCGGCGAACCATTCCACGTTGTCATAGAACAGAGTGCGGATGTTCTGCAGTACCTCCAGCGGTTCCCGCTTGCTCTGGGGGCCGATGGCCTTGCCGGTGATGGCGGATACACCGCCGGACAGGGTCAGCTCCAGAATCTTGCCCAGATTCAGCCAGCTGTTGGTGGTGTTGCCGTTGTCCTTGCCCATGATTAGCGGCTCCTGACAACCGGCCACGGCGTAGTCCGGCAGATCCTCCTCTGCCGTGCCGTGTTCCCGCAGCGTCTGGAACAGGCTGTCGTCGTTGAACAGCGACGGGGTCAGGCAGCCGGGGGAGAACCAGAACCGTCCCATCTCCCGATACAGCTGTTCCGGCGTATTGCGGTGCAGCTTTACCGACAGGATGGGCTGGGGCAGGTTCATGTCGTAATAGGCGTCCAGAATGGCATAGGTCATGGGGTTGGTCAGATCGTTGCCATTATTGTCGCGGCCGCTCAGCAGTACATTCTGGGAGATTGCCCAAGAACGCTCGCCTACGTTGAAGAACACCAGAAAATGCTTAAACAGGGCGGCGGCCTCCTGCCGGGAGCAGCCGGACATGGCCCGGTACGGCTCAAAAATGCGATCAGCATTGCCCACGGAAAAGGCAAAGGGGTTGGGCGCCTGCTCCAGACACATCACCTGCCACAGGATCAGATAGGACTGCATGGCCTGCATCAGGTTCTGGGCACCGAATTCCGGCACGCGGCGCAGATTGGCCTCCATCAGCTCCAGCTCCTGCCGCCGCTGGGGAGCGGCGGTCTGGGCCTGTTGGCGGGCCAGATCGGCGTAGCGGTGGGCCAGCGTCACGGCGCATTCCAGCGTCTGGCGCATGGCGGCCAGATTATTGCGCTGCCGGGGCAGCAGGGCGGTGTCCTCCGCCAGCCGGCGGTCGATGGCGGCGATGCGGGCGGCTACGCCATCCTTCAGGGCCGGACGGAAGTCCGGGATCAGATGGCCAGTCACCTGCTCAAAGAAGAAAGCGACCTCATCGGTGTATTCGCTGTTCTCGCCATAGACCTGACTCAGCGCCTTTACGCAGGGGGTACTGGCGGCGGTCTGCCGCATGGCGGCGATCCGCTGGGCGGGGATCTCCTCCGTAGGGGTGGCATAGTCATACACCTCCAGCGGGTCACAGTAGCCCCGGAAGGTCTCTACCTGAAAAGCGGGATTGATCAGCGCATAGCTGGCGGCAAAGGCGTCCCGCTGGGTACCTGCCAGCAGCGCGTGGTCGCTGATCTCCAGCGGCTGCTCGCGGATAACGGCGGCCAGCTCCGCGGCGGCCCGCAGCTCCGGATCGGTCTCGCCGGTCTCGGCATCCACGCGGGCGGCGATCTCACGGGTCAGGAACCAGCCATTCAGGACCTTGTGGCTGCTCCGCTCCTCCTGAAACAGGCTGGTGGCCTTATCTGACACGGCCTGCGGCGTTAAAAGCTTGTACAGTTGCATTGAATCGTTTCCTTTCTATTATGTCTGCCGGTCGTTGCGGCAGTATCAGGTACGGATGACGGTCAGTCCCGCCTGCCGGAGGATGTCCTCCATCTGCAGCCGGGTCTCGTTAGACACGTGGGCCTCCTGCCCCATGGTGTAGGGCATGTGAAGCTTCTCGTATTTGCTGCGGCCATACTCGTGGTACAGCAGCAGCTCTACGGTGCAGCGCCCCTGAGCGCCCAGCCCTGTCAGCAACGCGGCAAATTGCTCGGCGTCCTTCACTGTGGCGTTGAATCCGCCGATCAGCGGGATCCGCAGAGCCAGCGTCTGGCCTGCATCCAGCGCGGCGGACAGGTTGGCAACAGTATGCTCCAGTCCTATGCCGGTCACCTCCTTGTGGCGGGCCGAGTCATGATGCTTCAGATCCATAATCAGCAGATCCAGCACCGGAAACAGCTCCGGTAGGTGGACGGAGGTGCCGTTGGTCTCGATACAAGTGTGGATGCCTGCCGCCTTCAGCAACTCCAGCAGCCGCAGCACCGGCTGCCATTGAAGCGTTACCTCGCCGCCGGTCAGCGTCACGCCGCCGCCCTCAAAGAACATCAGGCGGCTGCGGATCGCCTCCTCCGACAGTGCCTCCGGTGTGGCGACCCAGCCGCCCTCCATGGTCAGACCCTCCGGGTTGGAGCACCAGGGACAGCGCAGGTTGCACCCCTGCAGATGAAATACCAGCCGGTTCCCCGGCCCGTCCTGTGAAAAGTTAAAGCCCCGCTGAAATACACGAAGCTCCATAGCCATCCCTCCCGCAGCGTTTGATATCAGTTCTCATTATAACAGGAAGTTTCAATTTGTCAATCAAATTAACAAATAAGCAAAAATAAAAAATCCACAAAACCCCATAGATATTTCTGGAAAAATCAGGCGGAGTACAGTATAATAGAAACAGAGAGAAGAACCGCCCTTTCCGGCGGAGAGGAAGAGGAAAACAGCCCATGAGCATTATAGCAAGAAACGCTGACTATACCAAAGAATATAACCGTAAGCTGGTGCTGCGGCTGCTGCGATATCAGCCCCTGTCGCGGGCAGAGATCGCCCGCCGCACAGGCCTGACGCGGGCCAGCACCTCTCTGATCGCCTCCGAGCTGCTGGCCGACGGCCTGGTGCGGGAGATGTCGCCGGTGGCCAATCCCCGTGGTCGTACCTCCACGCCGCTGCAGCTGTGCCCGGAGGCCATGTACGTCATCGGCATCTACCTGAACCGTGACGGGTGCAGCGCCGGACTGGTGGACGCGGGAGGACGCATCCTTGCCTCCAGTGAGGTACGGATGGCTGACCGGGGAGGCAGGCTGGAGCCGCTGCGTCAGGCGGTGGGGAAGCTCTCCTGCATGGAGGGCGTTCCACGTGACCGGCTGATGGGCATTGGTATCTCCGCTCCCGGCCCGCTGGATGGCGAGAGCGGACGTATCCTCAACCCGCCCCGCTTCGACCTGTGGCATCAGGTGGAGATCGGTCCCCTGCTGCAGGAGGCCACGGGCCTGCCGGTTTTTCTGGCCAACAATGCCACATGCCTTGCATCCTATCATTGTGGCCGGCCGGAGGGCAACGGCAGCAGTAACTTCCTGCTGCTGCTGGTGGACAGCGGCGTCGGCTCCGGCGTAATATCCAAGGGCAAGGTGCTCAAGGGCATGGGCTACTTCACCAGCGAGTTGGGTCACACCACCATCCGCTATGACGGGCGGCCCTGTGACTGCGGCAATATCGGCTGTCTGGAGGAGTACGCCGCCATCCCCAAGCTGCTGGCCGGCACCGGCTTCCATAGCTGGAAAGAGGTGGTGGACGCGCTGGACAGCAATCTGGAAGCGGTGCACCTGCTGGAGCAGGAAGCAGAGTATCTCAGCGCCGCCATCGTCAACCTGACCAATCTGGTGCGCATCGACTCGGTGCTGCTGGCGGGTGACCTGCTCTACGGCGCAGAGCGCATCATTCCTCTTATCGAGCGGCGGGTGAACCAGCGCTGTCTGCGGTTGGGAGGCAAGGCGATTCAGGTGTATCCCTCAGCCTCGGTGCCGGGAATCCGCATTCTGGCGGCGGCAGACGTGGCCTTTGACCGGCTGCTGCAGGTTTAAGGGTATTTACCCCGTTTTACTGCCCATTCATTATGACACAAAAAACCGGCCCATTTAGCCGTGTGCCGATAAGACAGTAATTTGAGGAAACTACAAAATCGGCATCTGCCAAGCAGGATTGGACAACAAAACAGGCGGCACTCAACTTCGGTTGGGTGCTGCCTGTTTTTGTACAGCTAAGGGTTGAAAATCGCCTATTTTCTGTTCTGTAAGGTAAGGATAGTGAAAAGGGTGAAATAGTTGTCATCTCGGTAATGAAAGCACTCCTGAATAGTGAATCGCGCTACAATAAACAGCGTTCGCTGAATAGAATGAACTTTTCCGTTTGCAATAACTTTCCCTATAAATCGTAAAGCTGATAGATCAAGGATCGATGCGAAGTACACACGACTTCATCAAAAACGCGCAAACGCCGAATGCTTGTAGCAAATGACCTGCTATAAACGATAAATTTCCGCAGACAGCTTGAAAGAGTTCTTGTTATTGTGCTATAATATGTGTACACACTCTGACGATTTTGGAGGGCTTTTCTATGAAACGTACTATCGCATTGTGGCTATCCATAATGTTGTGTTTGTTATTAGCTGCTTGTTCGCAGGATTCTTCGGATCTTCTGAAAGTTCCAGTGTCTGCAAATGATTGCAAAGGCAAAAATTATCAAGATGTAGTGAACGATATATCTGCGGCAGGATTCGTAAATATCCAGACAAAAACAATAGAGGACCTCGTTACGGGATGGCTGAAGAAAGATGGGGAAGTAGAAGAAGTAACTATTGACGGAGACGGTTCGTTTCGTGCGGGAGACACGTTTGATAAAACTGTTGCAATCATAGTTTCTTATCATACCTTTCCGAGCAAGAACGAGGAGGTTACAACCGATTCGGCGGGACACTCAGGAACAAGTACGCCCCCTGAAAATTACAGCACTGAGACAGAGAAGTGGCTTGCGTCAAGCGAATATGCCGATTGTGTAGCAGACGGAAAATTTCCTGCTGTTCCGGGAAATAATCCTTACGGCAGCGGTGTAAACGAGAGCAGCAGGAACCCCAACATTTACTATCTTAATTCTTCAATGAGGGGTCCTTGGGGCAAAGAAACGGAATACGGCGATTACGAATATTATATCCCCAGTGGAAAGTATTTAGTTATGAATGCTTCTAACCCCAAGCAATACGATTACGTGGCAACTGCCTGTAACGTGTATGTTGGCAATCCAGAAAATGACGATGAATATGCTACTTACTCTTTTTCACAATATGGTGAAATTCAAGAAATCTTTATTCCAGATGGATACTATGTGAGCCTGACGGTATCGGGGATTATTACCCTTGAACCACTTGAACAATAAGGAGGCGCATCAAAGTGGCGAAAACAGTTCGTTGTCCCAATATATTCTGCAACAGCACAAATGTAGTTCCCATTTCAACTAAAACAAAGTTTTCTTTTGGCAAAGCCGCTGTTGGTGGAGCAATTGGCAGTTTATTCAATCCATTGGGAACTGCTGTCGGTATTGCAACAGGTATTAACGGAAAACATGGGAAAACGAAATTTATATGTCAAAAATGCGGAAAAGTATTTGAGCGAAAAGTTTGACAAAGACGTTGCAAGGAGGGTAGGCACATGGACCCATTGGCTATTAAATTTGAAGAGGAAATCCGCGCCAAGATGCTTCATGCAAAAAAAGAATGTAGATACAATCCCACACGTTTTAACCAGATGATAGCCAAGTATGGTGGTGTTGAAACGGCTAAACGGCTAATTGCAAATGCTCTCCAAACAGGAAATACATCAGACGGTTTTACTACGCTGTGTCTTTACGGGAGATTAGATTTAACAATGGAAAATTCTGTTTGCAAACCTGAATATCAATCCCTGTTCTCTCCCGAAGAAATAGCATATTGCAAAGAAGTTCTTGGATAAAAAAATTCGTGCTTTTAATGGCTCGATTCTGATTTTGAGGTACAGTTAATGTCAGAAAAGCGAAAACCCGCAATCCGTCAACGGCCGATACAGGTCAAATTTTTCGTAGATGAAAGAGAACTCGGCTTGATAAAGGCGAATATGGCGCAGCTTGGGATAGAGAATATGAGCGCTTACCTTCGCCAAGTGGCGATC
>ENA-UOJG01001986-UOJG01001986.1-human-gut-metagenome-genome-assembly--contig:-C47-NODE-1986-length-19095-cov-6.310767_pt1 | contig 19095 bp, 20 predicted proteins | sample MGYA00242340_ERZ723887 | MGnify/ENA metagenome assembly ERZ723887 | reverse complement strand
AGTATTGCTTCTAGTCCTACATTTATGTCTATTTGTCCTGGTTTGGTTTTGTAGTCTAAGTCTATTAGTTGTTGTAATATGTTTCTTAGTTCTTCTTTTTTGAAGTAACTTGCTTGTTTTTTGTATTTTGTTATTAAAAACATTTGATTTGGTTTTAGGTTTAGACTTTCTGCTATGTCTTTATTTTCTTCAGTTGCTAATATTGTTATATATACTTTCTTTAAGTGATTGTATAATGTAATTAGTATCTTTTGTATTGGTTCTTTGTTGTATAATAATTCTTTTAGTGTTTGCAAGGCTTTTGCAACGTTTCTTTGTCCTAGTCTGTCTGTTAAATCAAATATTACACTATCTAGTTCTTTTATTGATAATTTGTCTATATCTTCTGGTTTTATTGTTCCTTTTTCTCCTACATATTCTATAAGTTTTCTTATTTCATTTATTAGGTTTAGCATTCTTGTTCCACAGATTTCAATAAAATAATTTATTGTTCTATCATCTATATTTACTTTGTAAGCATTACAAATTGTTTTTATTCTTTTTGATATTTGAATTGGTTTTAGCTTTTCGAAGTTTCTTACTGTCCCTAATTTTTGTAGAGTTTTTACAAGTTCATTTGTTCCAATATCTTGTTCTATAAACACAAGTACAAGAGTTTCCTTTATTGTTTCTATGTTTTCTGTTATATATTTTGATATTTTTTCTTGCAAACTTTCGCTTTTTTGATTTCTTTTAGTGGGCTTGTCCTCTTTCTTTTTGCCTCGGGTTTCTTTTTTGAATAATCCAGAGTTTTTTACAAATATTAATTTTTTAGGATAGCCAAAAGCTGGAGTTTCTATATCTGATATTAGTTTATCTACATTTTTTTCATCTATTTGAACATAGTTTATACCATTTATTAATTCGCCAAAGTTCTTTTTAATTCGTTTAGTACATTGTTCAAGTAAATATTGTTCCTCACCATATAACAGGTATAAACTATCTAACTTTCCTATCTTTAATTTTTTTTCAAGTTCTTCTATTGTCATTATTATCCTCTCTAAATTTAATATTAACTTATAATTTTTGTGAAAATTTAGCTGAATGTGCATGGCATATTGCTGCTGCCATGCTATCTGTTGTATCATCTAATTTTGGCAGTTTCTCTACATTTAGTATTGTTTTTACCATTTTTTGTACTTGAATTTTATCTGCTCTGCCATATCCAGCTACAGCTTGTTTAATCTGAAGTGGTGTGTATTCAAATGTGGGTATATTTTTTTTGCACCCTACTGTTAGTATTATACCTCTTGCTTGTGCTACATTAATTGCTGTTTTTTGGTTGTTGTTGAAAAATAATTCTTCTACTGATATTGCATCTGGTTTGTATTCATCTATTATCATACTTATATCATCAAATATTTTAGTAAGTCTTAATGGAAATGATATTCCAGCACTTGTTGTTACTGCTCCTGAGTCTATTAACTTAAATTTGTTACCTACATAATCTATTATGCTGTATCCTGTTATTGCATAACCTGGATCTATTCCCAAAATTCTCATTTTTATTCCTCTCATTTTTCATATATTATTCTGAATAACTCTGCTACACTCCAAGCTTGAGCTACCGCTCCTTTCGGTAAGTATGGTGCTTTTGAATCATATATTTCACTTATTTGACCTAAGCACCCTCTTTCCAAGATATCCTTTGTGAAGGTTTTCTCTGTTTGTTCTTTTAACTTAGCTATTTTTTGTTTTAGTTCTTCTTTTTTCTTTCTATCCTTCTCAGCTTTTACCATGTTTTTCAATCCATTATAGTATAAGCCTAAAAGCCACGCCCATATTATTCCTTGATGATAACTTGAATCTCTTCTAAAACTATCTCCTTCATAAGTATCTATATAGCCTTTTTCACCTTTTGCTAGGGTTTTTAGGCCATATTTATTTAATAGTTTCTTTTCTACTGTTTCCATCATGTTTTTAGCTTTCTCTGAATTAGGTTCTAATATTGGATATGTTAATGATATACTAAATAATTGATTTGGTCTTACTCTAGCATCTCCAAGCACATCATATAAACATTTCTTTTTAAGATTATAGAATTTTTCTTCAAAAGATTTTTTGCATTTTTCTGCCATTTCTTCATATTGTTTTAATTCTTTTTTGTCTCCGAATTTCTTGCACAATTCTGCCATAATTTTTAAACTATTGTACCATAAGCTATTTACTTCAACTGTTTTACCATTTCTAGGTGTGAAACAGTGGTTTCCATATTTCGCATCCATCCACGTGTTTTGTGTGTTTTCAGTTCCTGATGAAATTAAACCATCTTCATCTAAAAATATATTGTTATTATCTATATCAATTCCTTTTGAGTAATTTTCTATTATTGCTTTTAATTTTTTATATATGTTTTGTTTGATGAATTCATAATCCGAAGTATATTCTAGATATTTTTTCACTTGCTCAAATAGTAGTAATGAACTATCCACACTATTATATAATGGTCTATTGTCATACCCTGAGTAGCCATTTGGTACTAATCCAAATTTTATGTCTCTTGTGAGTGTTAATAAAACATCTTTTGCAATTTTGTATTTTTTTGTCATTAACAATAAACCTTCAAAAGAAATTAATGCATCCCTTCCCCAATCTAGGAACCATGGGTATCCTGCAATTATTGTATGATAACCAAAACTTGGTCTATATACAATAAAATTGTCAATTGCAATTGAATAGTATTTTAGCATCTCTAGTTTTTGAAGCTTTTCTTCTGATAGTTTTGTTATATCTTCTTTTAGATTGATAAATTCTGCTTTGTACATTAATTCATTTATTCTTATAATCTCTTTATTTATAACTGTTCTAGCATTTATTTCTTCTATGTTTTCTTCTAATGAACATATAAAACTAATTTCTGTTCCGAGTATTTTCCTTTATTTCTATTTCATATCTACCTGGAACAGAAAGGTTTTCTTCAGGGAAGAAACCTCTTTTTTCCTCTTCTATATAATACATATTGTTAAAGGTATCATTGAAATGTTCTATATATGTGCCTTTTGACATATGAAAATATATTGGACAATTCGTATATTCATCTATTTGTACTTTTACTTTGTTATCTTTAATTTCTTGTTTTATATTATAGTAATGATTTGTATTCATTGTATGAAAATCTCTAAAGTTTAATATTGGAGTAACTGTAAATTTTGCTTTTGGTCCATCATTTTTTATTTTATATAGTATGCATACTGTGTTTTTACCATACTCCATACAAATAATTTTGGTTATTTTTATTTTTCCAACTTTATATGTGAAGATTGGAATATACTCTTTTTCAAAACTTTCTAGATATTTGTATCCTTCTGATATGTAATTTCTACACATATTAGAATATAAATTATATTTTTTGTTTTCTATTTCTACACTTTCATCAACTTTTGATAATATTACATACCTTCTTGCTGGAGGTGTAAGAGAAGCTACTAGTAATCCATGGTATTTTCTTGTATTAATTCCTAATACACTAGATGACGCATAACCACCAATTCCATTTGTTATAAGCCATTCTTTTGTTATTCCGTCTCTTAATTCCAATTGTTCCTTACTTAATTTCATCTGTTTGTTCCTCCTTCAAAAGTGCAAAGTGTTTCTAATCTTTACTTTTTAACTCTTTTGCCTTCTTTCATCTCTTTTAAAAATCGTTCTTTTTCTTTTTTTTCTGCTTCGTCTGTCATTTTTTTTGCTTTTTCATATATCTTCTTATTTACTTCTGCTGTTTGTTCACTTTCTCTAATAGATTCAATTCTATCTTGATATTTACTACTGAATTTGCTCTTTCCTCTTATCTTTTTTACTTTTTTATGTTTTGGTTTTCTACTGTTCTTTAGTTTTTTTCTAGCTTCTTTTAGTTTTGCATTTAATAGTACATAATGCTCATCTGTCTTTTTATCTTTGAATCTTAAATCATTTACAATTATTTCTATTATTTGCTTTGCTATTAGGTCTGGATTATGCCTTATGTATTCTCCTTCTACATATGATATGTCAGCTCTTATTATTTCTGTATTTTTTATGTTTTGCTTATCTATTTCAACTAAACTTGCACCCGCTTTATTATATTTTCTTAAAATCTCTGGTATAATGTCTCCATTGTCGCAAATACAATAATCTATAATTTCTGCACCTGTATGCTCTGTAATAGCTTTTATATGATCTGATAAAGAATAATCGTCTGTGTGTCCATTTTCGGTCATTATATTAGATACATATATCTTATATGCCTTGCTTTCTCTTATTGTTCTGGCTACATTTTTTATTAATAGATTTGGAATTACCTCTGTATATAATGAGCCTGGTGCAATAACTATAGCCTCTGCTTCCTTTATTGCTTCAACTATTCCTGGTGTTGTCCTACAATTTGTTGGTCTTATAAATACTCTATTTATCTTTGTTACCTTTTGGCTTGTTATTTCTGCGATTTTTTCCTTTTCCTCTATAATAGTTCCATCATCTAATTCTACGCATATATGCATTGCGTCCAATGTTGCAGGTAATACCTTGCCCACCATAGCTAGTATGCTGTTGCTTTTTTCTATTCCTTTTGCTAAATCGTTATTTACTTTTCCCATTGCATCTAGATATATATCTCCAAAAGTCATATTGTCTATTGGTAAATTCATAATTTTAGCCATTTCTTGGCTGTTTTTTGATAATGCTATTATACTGTTTCTAATTGCGTCTGTTGGTCTTCTTTTTATTTCATTACCATAACTAGATACCGTTACAATTGCTGTTAGATTATTTGTATAATTTTTAAGTCCTGTAATTACTCTATTTAAACCTGCTCCTCCACCTATTACTACTATTTTAGGTCCTCTATCTTTTGTATCTCCTAGTTCTTTTATAGTCTTTGCATCTTGTAATACTGCCAATTCTAATGTTCTTTTTTGTATAAAGACTAGTCCTACTGTAAATGTTGTAATTCCAGCAACAAAAGTAATTACTATTTTTATTAAATCTATCATTAATAGCGGACCATTTGTAGCTATTATTTTTGAAAATCCATAACAAGCTAAACTTATTCCTATTATCATTAGTAATATCCATCTTTTAATTTTTGTACTATTTTTTAGCCATCCAAAAAAACTTTTCATTTTTATTCACCTATTACCTTTATTTCTAATTCTAAATCTATTTCATATTTTTCTTTCACTACGTTTTTTATATGTTGAATTAAATCTAAAACATCTTGTGCTGTGGCATTTCCTTTGTTTACTATAAATCCAGCATGTAAATTTGAAACATAAGCATCTCCAATATTATATCCCTTTAAATTACATTTGTCTATAATTTCTGCTGGAATATATCCATTTTTTCTCTTGAAAATACTTCCTGCATTTGGTATGTTTATTGGTTGTTTTGTTTTTCTCCTTGTCATATTTTCTTCCATTATTTTTTGTATTTGTTCTTTATTTCCTAATTGCAATTTGATTCTTGTAGATATTATTATATCATCACTTTCACTGAAAATGCTATTTCTATATGAAAAATTGTGTTTCTCTCTTGATATTGTTTTTAAGTTTAAATCTTTATCTAGATATGTTGTACTTCGTACAAGGTCTCCAAATTCTCCACCATATGCTCCTGCATTCATCTTTATCGCTCCACCTACAGTCCCTGGTATTCCTGAAGCAAATTCTAATCCAGATAAACTATTCTCATAAGCTACTTTTGCTAAAACTGGTATAGCCACTCCACTTCCAGCTTCTATATTTTCTCCTTCTACCTTTATATCTTTGAAGTTTAGTTTTATAGTTATCCCTCTTATACCTTTGTCTTTAACTAAAAGGTTGGTTCCATTCCCTATGCAAGTTACAGCTATTTTTTCTTTTCTTGCAATTTGAAGAACATTTCTTAACTCCTCAAGTTCATTTATGTTTATGAAAATGTCTGCTGGCCCCCCTATTTTAAATGATGTATGTTTTGACATCGGATCATTTAGTGAAATTCTATCCTTGGAAATTATATTTATTAATTCATTATATATTTTTTCCATTTTCATCCCCTAATTCCATATTATTCAAGCTATAGCAATTTTATCATTATTTTGAAGAAAAGTAAAGCATTTGGGTAGCCAAACCTACCGTTTTTATGATATAATATAATTCCATGGAGGAGAATATGTTAGACGATTTATTAATTCCAGAAGATAAACGTATTATTATAGATTTGCATAATATGGAGCTATTAGAAGCTCGTTATTATTTAGATAGGTTATTCGAAACTTTACCAGAAGATATTCAAGAAGTTGTTGTTATTCATGGATATCGTAAGGGACAAGTTTTATTAAATATGGTCCGTAAGGATTTTAAAAATCCTAGAATTAAACAAAAAGTAATCCCCTTTAATAAAGGGATTACCTTGTTTTTAGTTTAGTTCTCTACTTATTCTTTCTATGTCTGGATCTGCTAATATTTCATCATATATGTTTATTTTTTTTATGTTGTTTATCTCTTCTACTGAATACCCCATGTTTTTTAACTCTTCCACCTTATAATTTGTTATTATGCTATATTTATCATTTTCCTTTACTACTTTTATTAATATTTTGCTTAAATTCCCAGCTTTGTTTCTTATTACATAGCTTAATCCGTTTTCGTATATTATGCTTGAATTAGGGATTCTAAGCCCTTGTTGCTCCCACCATACTATGTCTAATGAAATTTTTCTATAATTTGTTAGGTATTCTACCCCTTGTGTGATTTTTAACACTATTAATTTGCTGTCATTATCATCTTTTATATATTCTATTGTCGCTGGTATTTCTTGATTTGTAGCCAATTTTATTTTTAACTTTTTTCCAACTTCTGCTTTTTTTGCTTCTTCTGTTTTTGTTGATACTGCAATATAACATTCAAAATTATTTATTATTTTTCCCTCTTTGTCGCTTGTTGTTACTATTTGACCTGTTATTAGTCCTAAACTTTCGAGCATTTTCTTGTTAATTCCATCAAGACTTTGGAATGTTAATGTGTCTTCTAAGCCATCTACTCTATATGAGACAACACCTCCAATTGGTGCTTTCTCATATTGAGAGTTGTCTTTAAGTTGATTTTCAATTTTTATTTTTTCGTTTATTAAATTACTTATATATGAACCCGCTGGACTTAATTCTCCTGAAATTTTGGCTTTTTTGGTTATATATCCATTTATATCAGTTTTATATTCTTTTATCTGTTGAATATTGTTATTATTTTGAATTCCATTTATTTTATTTTCAATTTGTTTATCTAGTGCCTTTATATCACTTGAAAATACTTCTGCTTGGCTCTCCATTGCTACTTGTATTTGCTTGTTTAAGTTTTTAATTATTTCGTTAAGTTCCTCTTCGTTTGTAGCCTCATACCTAAATACTTCTTCACCAACAGAAACTCTTTCCCCTTCATTTTTTATTTGAACTAATTTGTTTTGATTTTCTGGTGTCTTTATTACTTTTTCTTCTCTTATAACATATCCTGTTACACTTTCACTTTGTGATATTGTACCTTGTTCTATTAAGAAGGATTCTGTGGGATTTATTGCTAATTTTATTATTTGATATGTACAAAATATTACTGCAAATATTATCAAAGATAACAAGGTTACTTGTACTATATGTTGTCTGATTTTATTAATCTTATTGCTTTTCTCGCTACGTTTTTTGTTAGCCTTTTTTTTGGGTCTTTCTTTAACCTTGGTCATCTTTACGTTTCCTCCTTCTAAATTTCTTGTACTTTTTTAGCTTTCTAATTATTCTCCATTTATTATTATTTCCAAATTTTTTTCTAAGGGTTTTTCTCCATCTAGCCATATTGTTTCCTTATTTTTTCTAAACCACGTTAGTTGTCTTTTTGCATAATGTCTAGTTTTCTTCTTAATCTTTTCTATCATTTCTTCTTTTGTAAGTTTATTTTCTAGATATTCAACAACTTCTTTATACCCTAATCCCTGCATTGCTGTGGGAAATTTGTGATATTTATTTAAGATACTTTGTACCTCTTCTATTAGCCCTTGTTCAATCATTTGGTCTACCCTTTTTTCTATTCTTTCATATAGCTTTTCTCTATTCATCGTTATTGCAAACATTTTATAATTATACTTAATTTCATTCTTTCTTGATTCTTTTTCTACTTCTGTTTTTGTTTTTCCTGTTTTATGATATATTTCTAGTACTCTTATAATCCTTTTTTTATCATTTATGCTTATTTTTTTCATTGCCTCCGGATCAATTTTTCTTGCTTCTTCGTATAGTCTTTCTAGTCCTTCCTTTTCTGCTAGTTCGTTTAATTCTTCTCTATATTCTTTATCTATTTTTTCATCTTGGAATTCAATTCCATATATCATACTATCTATGTAAAGACCTGTACCACCTACTATTATAGGTGTTTTACCTTTTTTTAGTATTTCCTCTATTTTTATTTTGGCATCTGTTTTAAAATTTGCAACACTATATCTTTCTTCTGGTGATACAAAGTCTAATAAATGGTGTTTTATACCTTGCATTTCTTCTTTAGTTAACTTTGCAGTTCCAATATTCATATCCTTATATATTTGCATAGAATCTGCTGAAATAATTTCTCCATTTATTCTTTTTGCAAGCTCAACTGCCAGTTTAGATTTTCCTGATGCAGTTGGTCCTCCAATTACATATATATTTGGCTTCAAAACATCTTCCTCTCTAGAATTATTCATTAGCACAAAGTATCTACTACTTTCTTCTATTGAACTTCTTCTCCAAATCTACTTTACTCATTTTTATTGCTGTTGGTCTCCCATGTGGACAGGTAAATGGGTTAGGTAATACTAATAGTTTTTTCATTAAGGCATCTACTTCCTCTTTAGTCAATGCCATATTTGCCTTTACTGCTGCTTTGCAAGCAATTGTTGCAATGAACTTATCTTCCTTTTCTTGTTTTGCTGTTATTGCGACAGTATCAATTGTATCTAGTATTTCTAAGAATAGTTCTTTTGTGTCCATATCCATACAAATTGCTGGAACACCTATTAGTCTTATTGTACTTTCTCCAAATTCTTCTAACATGAAACCAGCTTTTGTGAATAAATCAAGGTTTTCTTTTACTATTGTTTTTTCTTTATGTGATAAATTTATTATGTCTGGTAATAGCATTATTTGAGATTCCTTTTCTGCTGTTTCATAATAGTTTTTCTTTATTTCTTCATACATAACTCTTTCATGCGCTGCATGTTGATCTATTATGTACATTTCATTTCCCATTTCTATTATAATGTATGTTGAAAATACTGTCCCACAATATTTATATGGAGGTGCATTTTTGTATTCCTCATTATCTTCAAACATTGAAAGTTTTTGTTTTGTGTCTGCATATGAATAGTCTGTTATCTTTTCAACATCTTCACTTTCTTCTTTTTCTATTCCAAATGTTTCATTGTACATTTTTTTAAAATTCATGTTTTGAGATGTTTCGTCGTTTGTTTCTTTATCTGTTTTGTATATTTCATTACTCTTATATGCAAATATTTCTTCTATTGCATTTTTTTCAACTTCTTCCTCTATAGTGTTATCCTTTTTTTTGAATAATCCAAATAAACCTGTTTTTTTGTCTTCAACTTTTTCGGTTATTGGCTCAAACCTTTGAGTTGCTTGCATATCAGGTTCTGGCTCGACTCTCTTTTCTGTATTAGAATTTATTATTTCAGATATTTGTTCAATATTCTTGTTTTCCGTCATATCTTTTTTAGTGTCATTTTTCACTTCTTGGTCTATTGGTTCTATCTCTTGTTTTGTTCCTATTTCTAGTGTTTTTTCTGTGTTTTTAACTAGGTCTTTTTTTAAAAGTCCTTCCCTAATTGAATGATATATTGCTTTGAATACCTTTTGCTCTTCTTGAAATCTTATTTCTAATTTTGTTGGATGTACATTTACATCTATCTTTCTAGGATCTATTTCTAAATTAAGTATTACAAAGCCAAACTTTCCTATTGGAAGAAGTCCTTTAAAGGCTTGTTCTGCACCTGCTGATAAGGTCTTATCTTTAATAAATCTTTTGTTCACAAAAAACATTTGATATGTTCTATTATTCCTTGCTATTTCAGGTTTTCCAATTACACCTGTAACTTTTATATTCTCATATTGATAGTCTATATCTATTAATCCATCTGTTATTTCTTTTCCATATAGGCTATATATTACTGTCTTTATGTCTCCATTTCCGTTTGTTTGCAATATTGTCTTATTCTCATTTGATAATTTTATTGCTACATTTGGATTCGCCAAAGCTATTCTTGTAACTGCATCTTCTATATATCCAAGTTCTGTATAATCTTTTTTTAAAAACTTGTATCTTACTGGAGTATTATAAAACAAGTTACTTACTATTATAGTTGTTCCTTTTTGTGCTCCTGTTTCCTCCTGTTCTATTATATCTCCACCTTCTACTATTATCTTATTTCCCATGAATTCTTCTGCTGTTTTGGTAATTAATTCTATATGAGAAATTGCTGCAATACTTGCCAAAGCCTCTCCTCTGAATCCCATTGATTTTACACTTTCAAGATCCTCTGCTGTTCTTATTTTGCTAGTAGCATGTCTTTCAAATGCAAATCTTAAGTCGTCTTCTGCGATTCCCGAACCATTATCTGTTATTCTAATTTGCTTTATTCCGCCATTTTTGACTTCTATATTTATACTAGTTGCTCCCGCATCTATTGAGTTTTCTACTAATTCTTTTACAACAGAAGCTGGTCTTTCTATTACTTCTCCAGCTGCTATTTGATTTATCGTTAACTCATCTAATAAAACTATTTTCCCCATAATCTATCCCTTCCATTTTAGTATAATGTGTACTCAACGTAGTGCATAACACCATCCTTCTTAACTCCATTTAGGCTTATTACATCTCTGTTCTCAAAGTTTACTACTATATCATCATAAACATTACCCAAATCAAAAGTCTCCTTTATTTGGCTGCTTGAAAAGTATCTTAGCTTTGCATCTGTTAAGCTTTGTGTTTCAATAGAGCTATTGGATGATATTATTTTTTGTAACTTAGTTTCTTGTTCTTGGGTTAATGGAGAACCAAGTTCTGTGTAATCTATTCCTTCTTCTAAAGCTATATCCACTTTCTTTTGAAGCAATTTCATATATGCTTCAAAGCGTACAACTTTAGATTTGTTGTATGAATCTATACCATAATTAATTGATAAACCTGAAATTATAAGTAGTAATATAACTATTATTATAACTATTATTAAGGTTATTCCTTTGTTGTTCTTCATATCCTTCCTCCTCGTATGTTTAATATGCTCATATTTTATCATATCAACTTTTCTTTTTCAATGATTTTCTTGACTTTTTTATTTTGTATGATAAAATTATATTAGATGCGGGTATAATTTAGTGGTAGAATGCCATGCTTCCGACCTGGTAGCGAGGGTTCAATTCCCTCTACCCGCTCCAGAATATTAGCTTATAAAACATTATTGAAGTTTTATAAGCTATTTTTTGATTTTGAATAGTTGAAAAAAATTTGTTAAAAACGATAAGAAAAATTTTATTACCAAGTTACAACAATGGAATTATACATTAGGAATATTTGGTGTAAAACTATATCAGGGTAACTACAATTCAACATTAGTTGCACAAGGTGCATTTAGTGCTTATAAAAAATGTCTTTTAAAACAAATAGGTGGCTGGTAAAACTGCATATGCTATGGGAAATTGAATGTAAATTAGAAAGAAGAAATATTTTGGCATTTATCTTTTACGTTTTATTATATGCATTTACTTTAGCTCCATATTGTTTAATTGGATATATTTCAGAGTTAATAAATTTTAAGAAAGAATGGTAATTAAGTTCAAGACCTTAGCAAGTAATACTAAGGTCTTGATGCCTTCTTTAATAGGCTTTATGATACTTTCTCTTTTTTGTCTGTTCTGTATAAGATATAGTCTATACTTACATTGTAATAATCTGCTAATTTACATAGCGATTCTAATGGAATATTACGTTTGCCTAGTTCATAGTATGAGTATGCTACTTGTGTTATATTTAACTTTTTGCTAACTTCTGTTTGGGTCAAGTCTTTGTCCTCTCTTAAATCTCTTATTCTCGTTTTCATAATAGAATCCTTTCAATAATAAATTTATAAGTAGATTATATGAAAGATATACTATTATTTGTTGTTTTAAAACATTGTGTTGTGTAAAAATTGTGTAAAAAAATGACAATAAACAATTTTTATGTTGTTTATTGCTATTTTTTATTCTCTTTTTATTATTTTGCTAGCACTCTAGTTGTTCTCTTGTGTGGATTTTTATCCACATTTTGCACTTAGTTTTCCACAACTATTTCTCCATCTTGTTCTGTTATTGTCGCTCTTTCTCCTTTTTTTAAATTTCCTTCGATTATTTCTTCTGCAATTTTATCTTCTAACATTGTCTGTATCATTCTTCTTAATGGTCTTGCCCCATAGTTTGAGTCTGTTCCTTTTGCCACTATTAATTCTTTTGCTTTTTCATTTATTTTAATTTCTATATTTTGTTCTTTTAATCTTTCTTGTATTTGTTTAAACATAATATCAGCTATTTGTTTTATTTCTTCTGGTAGTAGTTTATGGAAAACAATTATTTCATCTATACGATTAATAAATTCTGGTTTGAATTCTTTCTTTAATTCTGCTAGTACTTCTTTTTTGGTTGTTTCGTATTCTTTTAATTCTTGATTATTCTCAGCTAAAGTAAAGCCTAATGTTTTTTTATCTGTAATTAGCCTTGCTCCTATATTTGATGTCATTATTATTACTGTGTTTTTGAAACTTACTACTCTTCCATGAGAATCTGTAAGTCTTCCATCATCTAATATTTGAAGTAACATATTTAATACATCTGGATGCGCCTTTTCAATTTCATCAAATAGAATTACAGAATATGGTTTTCTTCGTACCTTTTCTGTTAGTCCTCCTGCTTCATCAAAACCCACATATCCAGGAGGTGAGCCTATCATTTTTGAAGTTGAATGTGCCTCCATATATTCAGACATATCAATTCTTATAATTGAGTTTTCATTTCCGAAAAGAGCCTCTGCTAAAGCTTTTGAGAGTTCTGTTTTTCCAACACCTGTTGGTCCTAAAAACATAAATGAACCTATTGGCCTATTGGGATCTTGAAGCCCTATTCTACTTCTTTTTATTGCCTTTGCAACTGCTTTTACCGCTTCATTTTGACCTATTACCCTATAATGCAAAATTTGCTCTAGATTTTTAAGTCTTTCATTTTCATCTTGTGATATCTTTTTAGCTGGTATACCTGTCCAACTACTTATTACCTCTGCAATTTCTTCTTCTCCTATTTGTTTTACACTTTTGCTTGTTTTGTCTTTCCATCTTTGTTTTTCTTTTTCTAATTTTTCTTTTTCTTGCCCTTCTATGTCTCTCAATTCTGCTGCTTTTTCAAAGTTTTGAGTTGCAATTGCTTCTTCTTTTTCTGAAGTTATTTTTTGTATTTTTTCCTCTAACTCTTTCAATATTATCGGTTCTGTATATGTTTTTAGCTTTGCTCTTGATGCTGCTTCATCTATTAAATCTATTGCCTTATCTGGTAAAAATCTATCATTTATATATCTGATTGAAAGCTTTGTTGCTTTAATGATTGCTTCATCTGTTATTTTTACATTATGATGTGCTTCGTATTTGTCTCTTACACCTTTTAAAATTTCTATTGTTTCCTCTTCAGAAGGTTCTTCAACTGTTATTGGTTGAAATCTTCTTTCTAAGGCACTATCCTTTTCTATATATTTTCTATATTCGTTTAATGTTGTTGCACCAATTATTTGAATTTCTCCTCTTGCTAAAAGTGGCTTTAAAATATTTGCTGCATCTATTGCTCCTTCTGCTGCACCTGCTCCAACTATTGTATGAATTTCGTCAATGAAGATTATTATATCTTCTGCTTTTTTTACCTCTTTTAATGCTTTTTTTATTCTCTCTTCAAAATCTCCTCTATATTTTGCGCCTGCTACCATTCCAGATATATCAAGTGTTACAACCCTTTTCCCTTTTAAATTCTCAGGCACCTCTCCTGCTACTATCTTTTCTGCCAGTCCTTCTATTACTGCTGTTTTTCCAACACCAGGTTCACCTATTAGACATGGATTATTTTTCGTTCTTCTTGATAATATTTGTATTATTCTATCAATTTCATTTTTTCTTCCTATTACTGGGTCAAGTTTTCCTTCTTTTGCAAGTCTACTTAAATCATTCCCAAATTGATTTAATGTTGGTGTATTGTTATAACTGCCTTTATTTGATTTTTCTGTATCTAAATTATTTCCATCAACTACATCATATTCATTTATTACCTTTACTATTTGATTATATAATTTTTGTGGTTCTAGATTTAGTTCTAGCATTATTCTTACTGCCACACTATCTGCCTCACGCATTATTCCTATAAGCAAATGCTCTGTTCCTATATATTCTGAGCCAAGTCTTCTTGCTTCTCTAAATGCATTTTCTATAACCCTTTTAGTTCTAGGAGTTAGTCCCATAGTTCCACTATTTTTCTTTTCGCCTACCCCTACTAGTTCTTCTATCTTTTCAAGAACTGCCTCTGTTGTAATATTTTGACTTTCTAGTACTTTATTTGCAATTCCTGCTGGTTCTTTTACTAATCCATATAGAATATGTTCTGTTCCAACATAATTATGTCCTAGCTCAATTGCTAAGCTTTCTGCTATTTGCACAGCTTTTTCAGCCTTTTTTGTAAATTTGTATGTCATAAGTCCTCCTTGTAAGATAATTATTAACAAGTCTTAATCTTTATATTCAATAACACTTCCAACTATTCCTGCATCATTTTTTAATTTTGCTGTGATAATTTTTGGAACTGCTTGGTTATTAAATAACATATCTTCTTTATTTAATTTGTTAACTAATTTTTCTAGCAATATATCTTTAAAATGTACAAATCCTCCACCTATTGAAATTACTTCTGGTTCAAATATATTTATTAAATTTGCTAGTCCTATGCTTAAGTCTTCTATATATTCATCTATAATCTCTTCTATTTCTTTTTGGTAATACTTATCTGTCAATAATTCCTTTATCTCTTTTCCTGTTAAATTTTTATTATTGAACTTGTTTTGAATTCTGTCTTTAAAGGTTTTCATTGATGCATATTTTTCGAAACATCCTTTTCGTCCACAATTGCATTTGATACCATCTTTTTTTATTACCATATGTCCTATTTCAAAACCTTCGTATTTTTTTGGCTTTAGTAGTTTTCCTCCTAAATAAACTGCTCCGCCTATACCTGTACCTATTGTTAAAAACAATGCATCATCATATTTTTTTAAACTTCCGTATTCTTTTTCTGCAATTGCTGCACATTTGGCATCATTTCTCAAAACAATTGGAATATTAAAATATTTATTAATTTCAGAAACGATATTGAAATCTTTAATATGTAGATTCTTTGCTTTAATAATATGAGTTTCTGAGACTGTACCTGGAATTGCTATACCAATCAACCTTATTTCTTTTATATCAATTTTTTTCTCCTCTAAAATTTTCGTTATTAACTCTATAATAGTATTAACCAACTTTTTGCAGTAGTCTTTACTTCTTAAATCATTATTTAAATCTTGATCTTCTTTTGCAATTATCTTTCCATTTCCATTAATTAATCCTATAGCTACATGGCTCCCACCTATATCTATTCCTATCTTCATATATTGCTCCTCCTTGTTTAATAATATATTACATTTTGGTAAAATATGCAAGTGTATTTAGCAACATGAACAGAAAAACTGTGCAAATTTACACAGTTTTATTCCTTTTATTAATATTCATTTTATAATTCTATATCTTTAGGACATGTTCTATCTCCACTTAATAAATCATTTGCAAAATAATTTGTTCCCTTTTCTCCTACTATTGTACAATGTTTTACTACCTTTGAAATTACTTCATGTGCCACTAACATTGGCTTTGTTCCATCTTGTTTATATGCATGTTCTCCTATTTTCCATTCATCCATATATTTAAATCGTTTTGCTTCTACGTTATAGAACTCATGTCTATGAACTGTTTCTATTACTGTTCCATCATCAAATGTCCACTTATCTAATTCATAATGTGTTTTATTCTCTTCTCCATCTACATATTTTACTTTATTTGGAACTAGTTTCATTGTTTCCCAATCAAATGATAATATCTCATCTCCTGGTTTTAGGTTCTGAATCTTTTTCTTTTTTACACGTTTTCTACCTTTTTCATCTTCGTATACTACTGAAATCTCTGTGTCCCAAGCTAGGCAGTACACATAAACTGAATAATTGCCTCCTGGTGTTATTATATCTGTCGGCGGAAAAACTGTTTCAGCAGTACCATCTTTAGTAACTGCATTTCCGTAATACATTGTATAGCTATCTCTATTAGCACATATTGCACATTCAATTCGATTGTTTCCTTCTTTAAATTTTTTATATTCAAAAGTAGGAGTTGTATGTTCATAAATTTCATAAGGTTGATAATCAGATTCACACCATTCTGCCCATGTCATATTTTGTAGTGCTGTATATGAAGTTGTTTCTACATAAAAAGTAATCATTTCACATTTCTTACATGTCCCATTTTCATATGTATGTTCCTCTGTAGAAACTGTCTCTCCACACTTTTCACATATTCCACTATGTGTTCCATCAACATTCCCTTCCCACTTTAGTGTAGGATGTTTACACTTTGTAATATCTGCTAACTCATCCATTAATTCATCTACCCTTGTTTGCTCTTCTTCTACTTTTGCATTTGTTCCACTTACTGCTTTTTGTGTACTACCAAATAAGTCTCCTTTTATAGCTAAATTTATACTTACTCCTACTAATATTAAAAGAATTATTATTGTTATTATTAACGCTATTAATGTTATTCCACCATCTTTTCTCATTTTAAATCCACTCCTCATTTTATATTTTTACCCAACAAAAAGAAACGGACTCTATCCATCTCTTATATACATACTTAATAAAGCATATTCTTCTATGCTTATTTTATCTTCTAAATTACAGCTCTCTCCAGACTGTCCACCAATTCTTGTGTTTTGTAGACATAATGTATATATGCAGCCTCAAGGCTTACAGCATTTTTGTTCATATTTTCCTCCTTTTGTTATTCTTTCTCTACTTTTGTTTGCTTTTTTTATTATTTTTAGTATATCTTATTTACATTTTTTTTGCAATACTTTTTATACTTTTTTTCTTTTCTATTTACGTTTTTTCAACTTATTTACAAAGAAATCATTTGATTTTTTCTCACATTAATTGTATAATTTATTTATATTTGTTTATCTTAAATTTAGGAGGTATTTTATGAGATATAGCTTTGATACTACTGGCACATGTACTAGAAAAATTGAATTTGATATAAATGGTAATGTTATTACCAATGTAACATTTTTTGGAGGTTGTCCTGGTAACTTAGCAGCTATTGCAAGGGTTGTAGAAGGTAAAACTGTTGAGGAAATTGAGGATCTTTTTAAAGATATAAAATGTGGTTCAAAGCCTACTTCTTGTTCTGCACAGCTTGCTATTGCTGTAAGACAAGCATATAACGAATTGCAAAAAAGGATAGGTTAATTTTATGGAAGAAAGTGCTTTTTGTAGAACTAAAATTTTAATTGGAGATGAATGTTTAGAAAAACTTAAAAATGCAAAAGTTGCTGTTTTTGGTGTTGGCGGAGTTGGTTCTTTTGTTGTAGAAGCTTTAGCAAGAGCTGGTGTTGGATGCTTTGTTCTAATAGATAAAGATCAAGTTAGCCTTTCAAATATAAACAGGCAACTTATTGCAACACATAAGACTATTGGAAAACTAAAAGTTGATGTTGCAAAAGAAAGAATTTTATCAATAAACCCTGAGGCAAAAGTTGAAACATTCGCAGAATTTTTCATGCCTGGTAATACAAATATTTTAAACAATTCAATTACATATATAGTAGATGCAATAGATACGGTTACAGCAAAAATAGAATTAGTTATGCAAGCTCAAAAGCTTGGTATTCCTATCATTTCATCAATGGGAACAGGGAACAAACTAAACCCATGCCTATTCGAAATTACAGACATATACAAAACCCAAGTCTGCCCTCTTGCAAAAGTTATGAGAAAAGAGCTAAAACAAAGAGGTGTAAAACATTTAAAGGTTCTATATTCGAAAGAAGAACCTAAAAAAAGTGGTATCATTGGAGAGAATGGAAAAGCAATTCCTGGAAGTATCTCCTTTGTACCATCAGTAGCAGGGCTTATAATTGCAGGAGAAGTAATAAAAGATTTGCTTAAAACTTAAAGCAAATCTTTATTTTTTATCCTTCTTCAATGGTACAACTTTTAGTGTATATCCCATTGCATAAAGCAATTTCATTAATGTATTTGTTTGTGGTGAATTAACACCTTTTTCAATTCTTGCAATTACTGGTTGTCGTATTCCACTTATTTTACTTAATTCTCTTTGCGTTAAATTAGATTTCTCTCTTGCCTCAATTGTTGCTTCAATTATAGCTTCTTCAAGCTTTATTTCCTCTTCTTGCTCTGGAGTGATTTTTAAATCTCGTTTCACATCTTCCCAACTTATATAAGGCTTATCATTCACTTTCATCACCTCTTTCTATAAATTTTTTTAGAACCTTTTTAGCTCTTTCAAGTTCGCTTTTGGGAGTCTTTTGCGTTTTTTTCATAAAAATTGTTAATAGCACTATTTTATTATTTCTTACAAAAGCAAAAAGTATTCTATCTCTTAGTGGTCTTAATTCCCATATATCTTCTTGTAAGTGCTTTATATATGTATCTCCTAAATTAGTACCATATTTTGAAAGCATATTAATATATGATATTATTTTGTTTGCCTTTATCCTACTGTTTTTATCCTTTCTACTTTGCAACTCTTCCAAATATTCTTTAATTTCACATTTTTCTCTTTCGTCCTTATAGAAAACAATTTTATACATGTTGATCCTTCTATATTGTATTTATATGATAACATATTAGTTATCAAAAATCAATATTATTTTTATTTTTTTTGAAAATATTAAGATTTTAATTTTAA
>ENA-UOJG01001977-UOJG01001977.1-human-gut-metagenome-genome-assembly--contig:-C47-NODE-1977-length-19173-cov-9.632911_pt1 | contig 19173 bp, 19 predicted proteins | sample MGYA00242340_ERZ723887 | MGnify/ENA metagenome assembly ERZ723887 | reverse complement strand
TGGCCAGAACGACGATTGAGGTTGCGGGTCTGCGGCCCTCCAAGCCTCCCATGGGTTTATCGACAGTCTGAACCGCCCAGGGTTCGTTTGAACCCTGGGCGGCTTTTTGCTTGCTTTTGCCGGAATACCCGTTTTGCCGGGGGATTACTTGCCCCAGGCCTTCCTTTTGCTGTACAGCGCGGCCGCCAAGCCGCCGCCGGACAGCAGCATAAGGGCAAGCCACAGGGGCGCGGCGCTGCTATCGCCGGTTTTGGGCACGTTGGGCGCGGAGGAGGGAAGGGCGGGGATTGCCTCGGTTTTGAGCGCCGCGCCGCAAACCGTGCAGCGGAAAACCCTTTCCCCGGCGGCGGCTTCGGTTGCGGGCTTGGTTACGGTACCCGCGTCGCTGGTATGGAGCGCAAGGTCCTTCTTTTCATCGCAGCCTGCGCAGGCGTGCCAGTGATGGGTAGCGTCGCTGGCCCACCCGCTGCCAAAGGCATGGGCGGTTATGGCGCAGGTTACGGCGTTGCTTTCCAGCGCGGCGGAGGTTTTTCCATCCAGCAGAACCTCTACCTTTACGGTGTATGTGCCGGATTCGCTCACGGTTAGGGTGAGGGCGGAGGGAACGTTCAGGCGCGCGCCGTCCCTGTACCAGGAATAGGCATACGCCGCCCCGGCGGCCTCGTGCGTGGCGCTGGCTGAAAGGGTGATGCTTTGGCCAGCGTGCACGGCTTCGCGATCCGCCGTCAGCGTAACGGATGCGGGCTGCTTTACGGCCCATACCGCCAAAAGCTTTACCGGCGTATTGGCTACAACATCCGTATCAAAATTCCATAGGGCCTGGCTGCCGTCCATGCGCCAGCCAACAAAGGAACATCCGGCCTTTGTGGGCGTTGGCGCCAGCGCCGCGTCAATTTTGTTGTTCGGCGCCACGTCGATTGTTTTATATGCCGCGCTGCCATCCTCGTTTAGGAAGGAAACGGTGGTTCCTTTTATCGTAAAGGTGCCGTTTTGATTGTCAATCTGTCCCAGGCCAGGGGCTACGTATGGAAGGACATAAGCTGTGTCATGGGTTCCGTCAGAATTTACTTTATCGCTGAAGGTGCCGCCGGTAATGGTGGAGTTGCCGGTGATTTTTTCCACATGCAATGCCGTGCCGTCGCCGCCGCCAATAAAGGTGCCGCCGCTGATATAGGCGGTTGCCTTGGCATTGATGCCGCCGTCGCCGCCGGTATTATCATTTCCGCAAAGCACCGCGACGCGGCTGGCCGAAGTGTAGGAGCCGCCGGAAATATGGGCCTCTACCGGGCCATCCTCGCCCGCGATATACAATGCGTAGAAAGAGTAAGCGCCTGCTGCGCTATGCTCGCAGCCTACGGTTTGGAAGGTTCCGCCCTTGACCTCGGCATAGCCTTTGAAGATTCCCAGAGCGCCCTGCACGCCTGTGACTGAACCGTTGTTGAAATACAGCGTACCGCCGCTGAGGAGGCAGTAGGCAAAGTGCTTGTTCTTACCATTGCCATTGCTATCCGTTGTTTGGTTGCAGGAGGAGGTTTCGAACGTGCCGCCATTCACCGTTAGCGTACCAACATTGTATACAGCCGCGCGTCCCCAAAACGTGCCGCCGTTGATGACGGCCTCTCCGCCGGGGCGTACATACACGGCGCTGCCATCGGCCACGATATTGCCGCGATACGTGCCGTTTTCAATGGTGAGCATGCCAAAGTTGTTAATGGCCCCATAACCGCCAAACTCGGAGGCGGAGCTATCGATAAGGCCGTTGCCGGTAACGGTGAGCGTGCCGTTATTCACAATGGGACGGCCTGTGAAGGAGCCGTCAACGGTAATGCTTTTCCCGTTCATATCCAGCGTAAGGGTTTTGCCCTCCGGTACGGTGGCGATATCATTTGTCGTAAAGCCGGAAATGCTATTGACCAGCACAACGGTTGCGCCGGAGGGCGCTTGCGCAAACGCCTCTTTCAAGGAAGCATATTCCGTGCCGTTGACGTTCGCCACCGCCCCCGTACTCGAGGCCAATGCCGTGCCGCACAGCAGGCACAGCGTTAGCGCAAGGGCGAGGAGCATGGCCAGCCGCGCCTTGGGATTCCCTTTTCTCATTTGTGATTCCTCCCGTTTTTCGCAATTCGCATCCCCTTGATGCGTTTGTAAAGGTACAGTTTTAAAGAGTTGACAATAAAAGGAATCCCTATTATAATGTAGGCGTTACATAAATGTAACAATATATGTTATACAAAGTTTAAATTTTCTTTTCAAAATCAGGGTGCAGAAAACTGTACTTATGTAGATTTTTAAAAGCAAAACGCATGTGAGCAGGATACAAAAGACGTTCGGCTTTTCAAGGAAGCTTCCGCGCATAAGCAAAGAGCCAACGCGCCAAAGCCCAGGTTGACACCGTATAGGCGGCATGGTATGCTGGTAGCGCCCCCTGAAAGGGCGCAAAACATCAAAGCGAAAGAGGGAACGAACATGAAAAAGGTACTCGCAATGGTTCTGGCCCTAACCCTGTGCCTGGGCGCTTCCATGGCCCTGGCGGATACCGCGGCTTACATTGAAACGGTTGTATCCATTCCCGCAGGCGATCACGAAATCCCCGCCACCGTTTGCATGCCCACCTCCGAGGGCGCGCATCCCGCCGTTGTTATGCTGCATGGCACCGGCTCCGCCCGTGACGAGGCGGGCAACGGCTACCTGATGGCCGCGCCCGTTCTGGCCGAAAAGTACGGCATTGCCACCATCCGCATCGATTTTATGGGCAGCGGTGAATCCACCGCGGAGTATACCGGCTACACCTACGCCAGCGCTGTGGCGGACGCCGTGGCTGCCGCCAACTACATGGCGGGCCTGGACGCCGTGGACGGCGAAAAGATTGGCGTAATGGGCTGGAGCCAGGGCGGTACCGACGCGCTGCTGGCTGCCGGGCAGCATGGGGAGATCTTTAAGTCCACCGTTACCTGGGCGGGCGCGCCGGATCTTTCCATCCTCCTTTCCGATGAGCTTTACGAGGAGGCCAAGCAGAACGGCTTCTTCGTGATGAATTTTGACTGGCGCGAGCCGCTTAACGTGTCCCTGCAGTGGTGCGAGGATGTGAAGAACGTGGACGTGCTGGACGTGTTCTCCGCCTACGAAGGCCCCGTGCTGGCCATTGCCGGTACGATGGATACCACCGTTGACCCCGAGTGGAGCAACAAGATCGTGGCCGCCAACAGCAACCCCGCCTCCAAAACCTATTTTATCGAGGGTATGGACCATACCTTCAACGTGTTCACCGAGGAAGACCATCACTCCCTCTACGACGCGGTAGACGCTACCGGCGCGTTCTTTGCCGAAACCCTCAAGTAAGCAAGGGTAAGGCCCGTCCCGCCCTGCGGCCCCAAAGGGGGCCGCGGGGCGGGCTCAGGCCGTCGAAAAAGCTCGCCTGCGGCGATCTTTTCCGCCGAGAGTTGCGCCGTTCGCCTACTCGCTGCGCTCGCCGGGCGGCGAACGGCGTAAGGAAACCTTGCTACGCAAGGCTTCCGAAACCGGCGTACACGCCGCCAGTTTCGGAATACAGCTCGGAGGGCCGCAGCCCTCCGAACCTCCCAGGGGCTTATCGACAGTCTGGTCCTGCCCTGCGGCCCCCTTTAGGGCCGCAGGGCGGGCTTTTTTATCAGCCCCAGGCGGCGGAAGGGGAGCCGTCTTTTTGCCGCTTTTTGGATTGACAAACGGAGGACGCGGTGGTATGATGGCCGTGGTTAGCAGTTGCTAACTAAAAGGGCGGCTTTTTTCTTTGAACAGAGGTTAGAAATATCTAACTATCTATCCAAACGCGTTGGCCGCTGCGGGCATAAAGGAGGCTTATTCATGGTTAGGATTGTTGTGGGCGTGGACGGCATGGCCTGCGGGATGTGCGAGGCCCATGTGAACGACGCTGTGCGCAAGGCGTTTCCCGTCAAAAAAGTTACTTCCTCCCATTCCAAGGGGCAAACGGAGATTATTGCGGAGGAGCCGCTTGACGGGGAGAAGCTAAGGGCGGTTATCTCCGCCTGCGGGTATACGGTAAAGGCCGTCAGCACGGAACCCTACGAGAAAAAGGGCTTTTCGTTTTTCAAAAGATAACGGGGAGGCGGCGCGATGCGGTTCTATCATTTTGGCGAGGCATCCGCCCCGGCAATCCTGCTGCTTCCCGGCACCTGCTGCCATTGGAAAAGCAACTTTGAAAGCGCGGCCCCGCTGCTGGAGCCCTACTTCCATGTGGTATGCGCATCCTATGACGGCTTTGATGAAACCGAGCCAACCGTATTCCCCGATATGCGAGCGGAAACGGAAAAGCTGGAGGCCTACATCCAGGAGCGGTTCGGCGGCCGCATTCGCGCCGCCTACGGCTGCTCTCTGGGCGGCTCCTTTGTGGGATTGCTGGTTCAGCGGCGCAGGGTTCACATAGACCACGGTATTCTTGGCAGCTCCGACCTGGACCAGGCGGGCAGGCTGGCGGCGGGGCTCCAGGCCCGGATGGTTGCCAATATCCTGTATGGGATGTTCCAAAAGGGCAGGCTGCCCGGCTTTATGGCCAGGCGGCTGCAAAACAAGCCCCCGGAGGAAAGGGCGTATTACGATAGCCTCCTTTCCATGTTTGGCGTTACGGGCAGCCGGATGGCCTTTGTGAAAAAGCAAAGCATACGCAATCAGTTTTATTCCGATCTGGTAACGCCGCTGGAGGAGCATATCGCCGTGCCGGGCACGACCGTGCACTGCTTCTATGCGGCAAAAATGGGCGAGAAGTATCTGGACCGTTATTTCCGGCATTTTCAAAACCCGGTGATCCACCGCCACGATATGCAGCACGAGGAGCTGCTTTTGCGCTATCCGCAGCGGTGGGCGGAGGAGGTCAGGCGGAGCTGCCTGGAAGGATAGGGCGCGGCCTATGCCGCCAAGGAAGGAGAAGCAGGAATGAAACCGGATTATAAGAATTGGGTTCCCAAGGCGATGATCTATGGCATGTTCGCCGCGACGGCGTTTGCCCTGGCCGGCTTCGTGGTATTCGGCGTTTTGGGGATAGGCGCGCAGGGGCCGCTTCGCGTTGCCCTGGGCGTGCTGTTTGGCATTGCCTGCCTGGCCTGCGCCAAATACGCCGAGTGGTGTATCCATGCCTACAAAACCTTCTCCTACGACGGGGAGAGAAAGCTATCCAAGCAGATTGTGGAGGGCACGGCGGCATACGTCGTTTTGCCGGACGGGGGCCGCGGGCTGGACGTTGGCTGCGGCAGCGGCGCGCTGACCATCGCCTGCGCCAAGCGCAACCCCCGGGCCGAGATGGTGGGCATAGACCGCTGGGGAAAGGATTACGCCTCCTTCAGCCTGCCGCTGTGCGAGCGCAACGCCAAGGCGGAGGGGGCCGCCAATACCCGCTTCCTGCGGGGCAACGCCCTCAAGCTGGACTTTCCTGATGAAAGCTTTGACGCGGTAACCAGCAACTATGTGTACCATAACATCACCGGCGCGGATAAGCAAAAGCTGCTGCTGGAAACGCTTCGCGTGCTTAAAAAGGGCGGCGTGTTCGCCATTCACGACCTAATGGGCCCGGCGCGCTATGGCGATATGGACGCCTTTGTGCGCAAGCTGAAGGAGCAGGGCTATGAAAAGGTGGAGCGAATCGATACCACAAACGGCCTGTTTATGACCCGTAAGGAGGCCAAGCAGCTGATGCTGCGCGACTCCACGTTGCTGGTGGGTCGCAAATAGCCCTTCCTGCCGCGAAAAAACAGGGTTAGCCGCCTTTCTTACTTAAAAAAAGGAACAGCCCGGCGCCGCTGCGCGCGCGTTTGTTCGCCTCCTGGCGGAACGCGCCGCGCTTTTTTCTCATTGCGCCTTTGCGCCGCGCAGGTGCAAAACATGGCAGACTGTGGTATACTATTCCCGTTCCCTCTGAAAGGCGGTGGAAAAATGCGCTTTACCAAGATGGAAGGCATTGGAAACGACTATATCTATATCAACGGCTTTGAGGAAACCGTGCCCGACCCCTCGGCGCTGAGCGTGCGCATGAGCCGGTATCACTTCGGCTGCGGGGCGGATGGGCTGATTATGATTTTGCCAAGCAAAATTGCGGATTTTCGCATGCAGATGTTCAATAACGACGGCAGCGAAAGCGGCATGTGCGGCAACGGCATACGCTGCGTGGCCAAATACTGCCACGACCGTGGGCTGACGGATAAGACGGAATTCACCATCGAGTCCGGCGGGGCGGTAAAGGCGATGCGGCTAAACCTGGATGAGAACGGCCTGACGAAAAGCGTGCGCGTGGATATGGGCGAGCCGGAGCTGGACGGGGCGAAAATTCCCTCGCTGGCTGCGGGCAAGCCGGTGATTGGGCATAGGGTAACGGTGGATGGGCGCGCCTACGCGCTTACCCTGGTGAACATGGGCAACCCCCACGCGGTGTGCTTTGTGGACGATCCCGCCTCCGCCCCCGTAACAACGGACGGCCCCAAGCTGGAGCGGCACAGCGATTTTCCGCAAAAAACCAATGTGGAGTTTGTGAAGGTGATTGACCGCACGCACATCCGCATGCGCGTGTGGGAGCGCGGCACCGGCGAAACGCTGGCCTGCGGCACGGGCGCGTGCGCGTCCGCCGTGGCGTGCATGCTATCCGGGCTGTGCGAGCGGGCGGTTGAGGTGGCCCTGCCCGGCGGTACCCTGGCGATTGAGTGGAACGCGCAGGACAACCGCGTGTACATGACCGGCCCCGCCACCTTTGTGTACGACGGCGAATGGCTGCAGCCCTGAAACGCAATTTGGGAGGATGGATGGAAGATGCTGAAGGTAAACCCTAACTACGCCAAGCTGCCCGGCAGCTACCTGTTTGCGGAGATTGCCCGCCGCGTGAAGGAATATACCGCCCAAAACCCCGGCGCAAACGTGATACGCCTGGGCATTGGCGATGTGACGCGCCCCCTGGCCCCCGCCGTGATAGAGGCGTTTGAGAGGGCCGTGCGGGAAATGGGCCAGGCCGAAACCTTCCATGGCTACGGCCCGGATTACGGGTATGATTTTTTGGTGAACGCCATTATTGAGCATGATTACAAGCCCCTGGGCGTGGACGTGGCCTTTGACGAGGTGTTTGTGTCCGACGGCGCGAAGTGCGACGTGAGCAACGTGCAGGAGCTGTTTTCCGACGACGCGGCGATTGCCGTGACCGACCCCGTTTACCCCGTGTATGTGGATTCCAACGCCATGGCCGGGCGCGCGGGCGAGTATGTGAACGACCGCTGGAACCGCCTGTGCTACCTGCCCTGCAACGCCGGAAACGGCTTTGTGCCGCCCCTGCCGGACCGCCCCGTGGACGTGATTTACCTGTGCTACCCCAACAACCCCACAGGCACCACGCTTACGCGCGCGCAGCTGAAGGTATTTGTGGACTATGCCAGGCAAAACGGCTGCATCATCGTGTATGACGCGGCGTACAAGGCCTTTATCACCTCCGGCGCGCCCAAGAGCATCTACGAGGTGGAGGGCGCGAAGGACGTGGCCATTGAGTGCTGCAGCTATTCCAAAACGGCGGGCTTCACCGGCACGCGCTGCGGCTACATGGTGATTCCCCACGGCGTGAAGGGGCTGGGCGCAAACGGCGAGGCCGTTTCGCTCAATCAAATGTGGAAGCGCCGCATGGGCAGCAAGTTTAACGGCGTAAGCTACCCCGTGCAGCGCGCCGCGGCGGCCGTGTATACCCCTGATGGCGCGGCGCAGTGCCAGGCCACCATCCGCTATTACATGAACAACGCCGCCATCATCCGCGAGGGGCTTACGGCCGCGGGCTTTGAGGTGTACGGCGGCGTGGACGCGCCCTATATTTGGATGCGCACGCCAGGCGGCATGGATAGCTGGGCTTTTTTTGACAAGCTGCTCAAGGAGGCCAACGTGGTGGGCACGCCCGGCGCGGGCTTCGGCCCCTGCGGCGAGGGCTATTTCCGCCTGACGGCGTTTAACACGCTGGAAAAAACCCAGGAAGCGCTTGCGCGCATCCGGGAAAGGATGACCGGGGCGTAAGCGAACGGGGATACGCGGAGGCTTGGCCTTGATTGCGGCATTGCCAAAAACCGCTCTCGGCGGTGCGCGCTCCCAATCAGAAAACATTGTGGGGCAAGTGAGAAGGGGCTGTTGCTACGGCAGATGATTCATCTGCTTTTGCAACAGCCCCTGTGTTTCATCCATCTGGCTCATTTGCCCAATGCCATTTTCAGCTGCACTACCTCTATGCGTATTTCTTTTTGCGCCTCGGGCAGCGCAGCGGAAACGCCAGTACCTTCATACGCCTTTATCCGTGTTTTTCCTCCGCAGGCCGCACAATGTATCCGCAGGGGGTCGTTTTGACTATCGCTCATTTTAACGCCCCCTATATTGCATGGCCCTGCGTATGCGCGATGCCTTATCAAGGTCTGGGTTGCGTCAGTCCGCAACGGCCTCTACCCCTATCAGCCTTCCGTGATTGCCGTAGACTGTCTTTACGGAGAAATTCCCCTGCTCTGCGGAGGAGAACGTAAACGCGCCTCCGCCCGGAGCCAGGTCGGCGAACTGGCTGACGAGCTGCCCGTTGTAGTACACGTTTCCCGCCCCGCTGGCCCCCGCAGCTTCTACATAGGTAATGCCGAAGGGGGCATACTTTTCAAAGAGCTCGGCAAAAGCTGTGCCCGGCTCTGCCGCGCTGCCTTCTGCCGCAAAAGCGATTTCCGTGGCGGGCTGGGATGGCGTTTCCCGCAGGCCGGTAAGCTCCCCCTGCTCATAAACCGCCTCCAAGTCCACCGCGTCCGGGCCAAGGTACAGCCCGCGCATACTATTGGCAATCCATGCGCCCTTTTCCGCGTCATAGACGCTGTGTACCGGCTTTCCCTGCCAGCGCATGCTGATCTCGCCGGTGGAGGCGTCCGTTTCGCAGCTCAGGCCAAAGGGAATGTAGGCTTGGAGCAGCGCCTGCGTTCCCTCCAAGGCTTCGGAAATCTCCTGCGTTGTGCAGGCTTCGGCCTCCAGCGCAGTGGCGACGGTCAACGTGTTCATGTCATAGTCTGCCTGGGAATACTGCTCCAGCCCCGTCAGCGGCCCCATAGGATTAAAGCTGCCGTCGGCGTTTTGCACACGCTGGCGCACCGTGTGAACGTCGATATCGCCCACGAACTCCGCGTCGGCGTACTCCAGGCGGACCGCCATTGCGCCCATCTCGTCCATGTCCGCGCCGTCGAGGAAATAGCGCACGCGCTGCCCGTTCCAGAACAGGGCCTTTTCGCCCTCGTCCCAGGCAAGGCCGTATGGCGCATACGGCGCGAAGTCGGCGGCTGTGGCAGGGCTCTCATGGACTCCCGACGCGGTATTGGCTGGCTCGTAGGTCACCATGCCAAACATGTCGCCTTCTCCGTCGATCGTTTTGGCGTAGAGCATGCCGTTTTGGATGTTCTTGAGGATATCCTCGTACATCGCAATCGTTTCATCCACAATCTCCTGCGTCCAAACAAATTCGCCCCGGCCGCCCGTCCAGCCCCTTTCGCCGATCATGCTTTGCAGCTCGACCTTTTCGTTTTCGAGCCATGCCTTGTATTCGTCATACGTCCACCATTCCACATCGGGAGATGGAAAGCGGGCCTCGTATTCTTCATCTGTCAGCGGCTGAAAGGTTTTTCCGCCGTCAAAGCTGTAATAGGTCTTGCCGTCCTCCGAATCAACATAGGACAATAGGTCTGTTCCTTCCATAACCGGCACATCGGCTCTGGGAGATGCGTTCTCGTCAGCCTTCGGAAATGTCGCAAAGGCGGTTGTCACGCCGACGACCAAAGCCGCTGCGACAATCAGCGCGGCCAGCGAGGTCTTTTTGATTTTCATAATCGCAACAATCCTTTCTTCGATAGCGTTTTTGCTGAAATTGTTGCACAGAGGGGTCAGCCCGCTTCGGCTTTCCTCCATGCGAATGAGGGCCATGGCATACGCCGCTTTTGTGCGCTCTCCGAATTGGCGAATCACCGCCTCGTCGCAGGACAGCTCGATATCCCGGTTGGCAAGGACATACATAATCCACACCGCGGGATTGAACCAGTGGACGCAAAGGGCAACCGTCAGCGCCAGCTTTGCCACAGCATCGAAGCGGCGGATATGCACATACTCGTGGGCCAACACATAGTTCAGCGTATCCAAATCATCCCAATCCGCCGTTTTCGGCATGAGGATGACCGGGCGGAACACGCCGTAGGTCAGAGGCGCGGAAATCCTGCCAGACTGCCGGATTTCAATGGTACGAGCAATGCGGTGTTCGTTGAGCCATCGCTTCGCATATTCGTTGTCAACGGGCAGAGAAGCCTGAAACTCCTTTCGGCATTTCAGATAAGCCATCGCAAAGAATACCGCGCACGCCAGCACGCCAACCGCCCAGGCGGCCATCCATGGATGGAAGGAAACGGCCGCCATATTCCCAGCAGAGGCCGCAGGCAGGGGCGCCATATGCTGCACCGGCGCCATGGGCGTGAACGGAACCGCGGGCACATTCTTTCCCGCCTCCGCAGCCGGAGCAAACGGCTTCAGCAGCGAATAGGCGCTTAATGCGGAACGAAAGGAGCAGGGTATCAGCAGCCGCGCCGCCGCAGCTCCCCACAGCGCCAGAAAGGCTTTTTTGGGGAGCTTATGGATGGCCAAGGCGCGGATGACCACAATGACCAAAATCATCACAGCGCCAGAGAGGCTCATTTGCAGCAGGTTCATTTGCCCACCTCGCCTAAATCGCCAACGATTTGTTTCAGCCTTGCAATCTGTTCGGCCGACAGTTTCTTTCTGCCAAGCAAGGCGGCAAAGAGCTTGTCAGCGGAGCCGTCATAGAGCTTGCCAATGAGTTCATCGGTTTCAGCCTCCTGCACCGCCTCTTTGGGAATCAGCGCATGACACAGAAAGTTTGGCTCCCCGCGCTGGATTGCGCCCTTTGCGATACATTTCTTAATGACCGTGTAGGTCGTATTCATATTCCAACCAATCTCCGCCTTGAGAATATCGGAAATTTGTTTTGCGGTCCTATCGCCCTCTTTCCACAAAACGCTCATGACCTTCAGTTCAGAATCAAAGAGCTTTATCGCCATACGATCAAATCCCTTCCTACACACTATTGCAATAGTTTACGTCCCATACACTATCACAATAGTGCGGCCTTGTCAACACTATTCTGGTAGTTTGATAAAATTCTTTTGGGAACGAGGAAATACCTGAAAACGCCCTGCATAGCAACCTTTACCCCAAACGGATATCGTGGAAGCTGCGTGTTTCCGTGGCGTTTTTCTTTATCCGAGAAGCCCCTTTGCTTTCGGCGACAGCGCCGTGTTTCGCAGATGCCGGTTCGGCATGACCGTGTAATCGCGGGTTTTTCTATACGGAATACTGCCATGACCTGTTGCCTCTTTCCAAGGAAAAGGGCGCTGATTTTTGCGTATCAGCGCCCTTCGTCCTTCCAGTATTTGATTTTTGCGGCTTTACACCGCGTTCTCTGCCTCTGAAAACCTTGATTTTACTGGATATCCGCGCTTACAGGCAAACGTCCGCCAGCGCAAAAAGCGCCTGCTCGTAGCCCTTTACATACCAGCGAAGGTTCGTGCGCCCGCGCGCGATCACCGTATGCCCCTCCTCCTCCAGCCGCCGCTTTTGCGCCTCCACCCCGCCCGGGTATTTGGGGTTGAGCTCGCCGCCCGCCTTGAGCGTGCGCCAGTAGGGCGTGGGGTCGCTTGCGCGCTGCTCGCTGGCCCAGGCGGCGATGGATACCAAAATGCCCGCCGTGATGGGGTCGGTAAAATCCGCCTGGGCACGCGCGGCCAGGCAGGCGCGGATTTCGCCTACGGTGATCAGCCTGCCAAAGGGGATTTGGCGCATGATTCGGTCATACGCCATGGGCGGGGCGAAGTACATGCGGTCCCCGCCGTATTTGGCAATGGAAGCGGGGTCGGTAATCCGCTGTATTTTGGGCATATCCTTGGGGTCGGCCAGCATCGCGTTAAAGTCCTTGCGGCTTTCGTTTGCCATAAAGCATCCCTCCTACGCCGAGTATAGCGGCGCTTCCGCCCGGACGCAATGAGGCGGTTTTTCTTTTTTACGCTTTGCGCATTCGCCGCCCGGGCCCGGTTTACCAGGTGATATCCCAGCAAACGTATTCATCCGCAAGCTCCTTATCCGAGCTGGGCGTGCGCGCGGTATAAACGCTTCCGTCCTTGAATTTGACGCGGTAGATGCGCATGTACACGCGCCCCACGTTCTGCCGGTCGGGAATGTTGATATAGGAGGTATAGGCCGTTTTGCCCGAGGCGATTTTGTCCGTCAGGGTGACGGCGTAAATTTGATTGGTATTCGAGGGGTTGCGGTTTTCGCCCCAAACGTCGGTGGTGTAATAGTGGTACTCCACGGCCACGGTGGGCTGGTCGTAATTGTTGCTCACCTGGAACTTAAAGTCCATGGAGCCGTTTTTGGCGGTTCTCCAGCGCGCGTAGCTATCTATCTCCCTGTTGCTGTTCCTGGGCCAGTCAAGCTGCGGCTTCAGGCTTGAAAAAAACTTTTCAGTGCCGCCCGCGGCCATGGCGGAGGCGCATGATACGGTGAAAATAAGCAGGCACAGGATAGCGGCGGTTCTTTTCATTGCGCGCATGGGGGTCCCTTCCTTTCCTTATGTACCCTTCTTTTGCTCTTATCATAAGCGCTGGAAGCCCGTTTTGTCAATCCGCGCGGGGGGTCTATTCCGCAGCCGCCGGTCATAGCTTTTCTTACTCCCCCGCAAAGCCTGTGAAGGAGGGATGCGCTTGACGCTTTCCGAGCTGCGCACAAAAGAGGTCATTAACGTGCAGGACGGCAAGCGCCTTGGGCGCGTGATGGATATTGAGTTTTGCACGGTGGACAGCCGCGTGACCGGCCTGGTGGTGCCGGCGGACACATCGTTTTTGCAAAGCCTGCGGGGCGAAAAATGCGGCATGGTGATTCCCTGGGAAAACATACAAAATATTGGCGACGACGTGATCCTGGTAACCACGTGCTGCTAGGCGCGCCCCGTGACCGCCACCTTGATTACGCCGTCCGCCCGGCTTTCAAACAGGGCGTAGGCGGCATCGATGTCGTTTAGGGCGTAGGTATGCGTAATCAGCGGCTCCGTATCCAGCCGGCCCTGCGCGATCAGCTCCAAAATCCGCGCGCAGTCGCAGCCGTCCACGCCGCCGGTTTTAAAGGTGAGGTTCTTGCCGTACATATCCGGCAGGGGCAGGGTTTGCGGCCCGTCGTACAGCGCTACGATCACAACCGTCGCGTTGGGCCGCGCGCACTCCCACGCCAGGCGGAAGGTATCGGGCGTGCCCGCCGCCTCCAGCACCGCGTCCGCGCCGCCGTGCGCGCTGTGCGCAAGCACATACTCCCGCAGGCCCTCCGGCGGCACGGCGTGAACGCCGGGGTAATGCGCCGCAACAAACGCGCGCCGCGCCGCGTCCTTTTCGCACACAATTACGCGGCGGGGGCTTTTGAGCAGCGCGCACATCAGCGCGCACAGGCCCGTGGGCCCCGCGCCGATGATGAGCGCCGTATCCTCCGGGGCGATATCCGCTATTTTTGCGGCCCAGTAGCCGGTGGCCAGCACGTCGCCCACAAGCAGGGCCTGGCGGTCGCTCACGCCGCCGGGGATTTTGCTCAGCCCCTGGTTGGCGTGCGGCACGCGCACATATTCGGCCTGGCCGCCGTCTATGCGGCAGCCCAGCGCCCAGCCGCCCTGCGGGTCTATGCAGTTATTCACAAAGCCGCGCTTGCAAAAAAAGCATTCGCCGCAAAAGGTTTCCACGTTTACGGCCACGCGGTCGCCGGGGCCGACGGCGGTAACGCCGCCGCACACGGCCTCCACCACGCCAACCATTTCGTGCCCCACGGTAACGCCTGGAACCGCGCGCGGCACAGAGCCATGCTTGATGTGCAAATCGCTGGTGCAAATGCTGGAAAGCGTTACGCGCACAAGCGCGTCGCCGGGGGAAACAAGGGTTGGCACGGGTTTTTCCCGCAGGCCAAAGCGGCCGGGGGCAAGGTAGGTATAGGCGAGCATGGCAGGGCCTCCTTTTGGGCATAAAAATGGGAACGTCCCCAAGCAGTATAGCACATTGGCGCGGATTTCGCATTGTACGGCCATTTGAAATGTGCTACAATATACATGCCTCTTTCTTAATCCATTTTTCAAAGGAGCATGATTTGTATGGCCCTTCCCTCCCAGCAGGACATTACGCGCGTAAAGGCCCTTGGCTTTCTATACAACCGCGGCACGGACACCTTTTCCGCCCGTGCGGTAAGCAAAAACGGCACCATGACCGCCGAGCAGCTTGCCAACCTGGCGGAATGCGCCGCCAAATACGGCTCCGGCCGGGTGTGCTTTACCTCGCGCTTGCAGGTGGAAATGCACGGCATCCACCTTGAGGATGTGGAAAACGTGCAAAACCACGTGGCCAAAGTGGGGCTGGTCATTGGCGGCACGGGCGCGAAGATACGCCCGCTGACGGCCTGCAAGGGCACCACCTGCGTTTATGGCAACGCCGATACGCAGGGCATATGCGCCCAATTACACGACCGGTTCTTCGTAGGCTGGGGCGATGTAAAGCTGCCGCATAAGTTCAAAATTGCCGTGGGCGGCTGCCCCAACAGCTGCATGAAGCCCTCCCTTAACGACTTTGGCATCGAGGCGCACCGCCTGCCCGTGTATGATATGGACAAATGCCGGGGCTGCAAAAAATGCTTCATTGGGCAAAAATGCCCCATGCACGCCATTCGCGTTGAGGAGGGCAAAATGCGCGTGGACGAGGGCGTGTGCACCAAGTGCGGCGTATGCATTGAAAAATGCCCGTTTGGGGTAACCCTTGCGGTGGACAAGCCCGTATTCGCCATTTTTGTGGGCGGCACATGGGGCAAGCACACCCGCATGGGCACGCGCCTTGGCCGCTTCTACGAGCGCGATGAAATTGAAACCGTTCTGGAAAAGACGCTTTTGTGGTTCCGTGAGAACGCCTATCAAAAGGAGCGCTTGGGCGCGGCCATCGACCGCGTGGGCGTGGAGGCGTTTGAAGCCGCCATCGCTGGGGACGGGCTGCTTGCCCGCAAGCAGGCCATCCTGGAAGCGCCCATTAAGGTGCGTGAACCATGAAAAACAGGACGATTGCCCTTATGCTGGCGGCGCTGGCGTGGCTTGCGGGCGCGACGGGCGCGCGCGCCGGGCAGCCGCAGCCCCTGATAGACGGCCGGGGCAGGGAGATAGCCGCGGCCCGTCCCCAGCGCGTGGTAAGCCTGTACGGCTCCTATGCCGAGGCATGGCTTTTGGCGGGCGGCGCGCTTGTGGGCGTAACCGAGGACGCCGTGAGCGAACGCGGCCTGGACCTGCCTGAGGATGTGCAGGTAATCGGCTCCACCAAGGAGCCAAACCTGGAGCTGGTTTTGGCGCTGGACCCGGATTTGGTGATCCTGTCCATGGACATTCAAAACCAGATGGCCGCCTGTGAAACGCTGGAGGCGGCGGGCGTGCCCTGCGCGGCCTTCCGCGTGGATACGTATGCCGAATACGCCCGCATGATGCAGGTGTTTACCGCCCTTATGGAAAGGCCGGACCTTTACCAGGCGCAAATCCCGCCCATGCTTGCGCAAATTGAGCAAACCATCGCCGCGGCAAAAAGCCGGGAAGCGCCCACGGCGCTATTGATACGCGCCTATTCCACGGACGCGAAGGCCAAGGGCGCGGACAACCTGGCCGGCGTGATGCTTGAGGATTTGGGCTGCGTGAACATCGCCTCCAAGCAGCCCTCCCTTTTGGAGGAGCTGACGCTGGAGGCCATTGTGGCGGAGGATCCGGACTGCATTTTTGTAAGCGTAATGGGCTCGGACGAGGACGCGGCCCTGGCCGCGCTGGACGCGACCCTGGGCCAGAACCCCGCCTGGCAGGGGTTAAGCGCCATAAAGGCGGGCCGGCTGTACGTGCTGCCCAAGGCGCTGTTCCATTACAAGCCCAACGCCCGCTGGGGAGAAAGCTATGCCTACCTGTACAACCTCCTCTTTGAGCCATAAGGCGCGCCTGCTGGGCGCGGCCCTCACAGCGGCGCTGCTTGCGGCGGCGCTGTTTTCGCTGTGCGCGGGCGCCAGCGGCGTTTCCCTGTGGCGGGGGCTTGGGGACGCGCTTGCCGGCGCGGATACGCCCGCCGCGCGCATCATCCTTTACATCCGGCTGCCGCGCACGCTGGCGGCGGTTTTCTCCGGCGCGGCGCTGGCGTGCGCGGGCGCGATCATCCAGGGCGTGCTGCATAACCCGCTGGCCGGCCCCAACATTATTGGCGTGAACGCCGGGGCCGGGTTTATGACGCTGCTGGTTTCCTGCCTGTGGCCCGCCGCCGCGGGGCTTGTGCCGCTGGCCGCGTTTATGGGCGCGCTGGCGGCGGCCATGATCATTTTGGCGCTGGCCGGGCGCATGGGCGCGTCGCGCATCACGGTGGTGCTGGCGGGCGTGGCCATCAGCGCCATGCTCTCCGCCGGGTCGGACCTGATAACCACCTTGCAGCCCGAAGCCACGCTGGGCATGAGCGCCTTCATGATCGGCGGCTTCTCCGGGGTTACGGCTTCGCGGCTGGCGGCCGCCATTGCTTACATCGCGCCCGCGCTGATCCTGGCCCTTTTTACCGCCGGCGACCTGGACGTGCTGGGCCTGGGCGACGAGGTGGCCCAGAGCGTGGGGCTGCGGGTTAGGCGCGTGCGGGTGACGCAGTTGATGCTGGCGTGCGTGCTGGCGGGCGCGGCCGTGAGCTTTTCGGGGCTGATAGGCTTTGTGGGGCTGATTGTGCCGCATGCCATTCGGCGCGTTACGGGCGGGGAGCACCGGGCGCTATTGCCGCTGAGCATACTGGGCGGCGCGGTGCTTATGCTGTTTTGCGATACCATATCGCGCACGCTGTTTGCGCCCTACGAGGTACCGGTGGGCATTCTGCTGTCGCTTTTGGGCGGGCCGTTCTTTTTGCTGCTGCTGATGAAAAACCGCAGGGGAGGCCGCGCATGATTGCTGTGGAAAACCTGAGCTTTGGCTACGGCGGCGCGCCGCTGCTGACGGATGTGAGCTTCACCCTGCCCGACGGCTGCGTTACGGGCGTCATAGGGCCCAACGGCTCGGGCAAAACCACCTGCCTGAAGCTGTGCGCGCGGCTGCTCAGGCCCGGCGCGGGCCGCGTGCTGGTGGGCGGCAAACCGGCGGAGGGGTACGATGCCAAGGCCTTTGCGCGCACGCTGGCCTTTTTGCCCCAAAGCCGCCCCGTGCCCATGATCACCGTGCGCGCGTTGGTATCCCACGGGCGCTTCGCCTACCTGGGCATGGCCCGACGCCTTACCCCCAGGGACGTAGCCGCCGTGGACCGCGCGCTGGAAATTACCGGCATGCGGGACTGCGCCGGGCGCGAGCTGCGCACGCTTTCCGGCGGGCAGCGGCAAAAGGCGTATCTGGCCATGCTCATTGCCCAGGGCGCGCAGCATCTGCTCCTGGACGAGCCCACCACCTATCTGGATATCAGGCACCAGCTGGAGCTGGGCGCGCTTATCCGCTCCCTGCGGGACGAGGGTCGCTGCGTGGCCGTTGTGATGCATGACCTAAACCAGGTATTGCGGCTATGCGACCGCGTGCTGGTGATAAGCGAGGGGCGGCTTCTTTACCAGGGAGGGGCGGACGGGCTTTGCGAAAGCGGCTGCGTGGAACGGGCCTTTGGCGTAACGCCCGCCGCGCGCGACAGCCTGCGCTTTGCTTTGCTTTGAACAGGCGGGCCTGCGCGCGGCCAGCCGCCGTTTGGCATGGGGCGGCCGCGATGGGCGAAAGCCCCGCCCCGGCGCGGCTGCTGGGAGCCGGGCCTGCGTGTGAACGGGGCCGCAGGGCCCCCGGCCTGCCCGTTACATGCCCTAAGCCGCCGCGCATTGACACCCCCGTCTTACGATGCTATGATACCCTTATCCTGATTGTAGGAGGCATACAAGCATGCCATACCAAGTCTGCTCTCGCTGCGTAACCGACAATTCCGATCCCGGCGTTACCTTTGACGAAAACGGCGTATGCTCCTTTTGCACCCGCTACTTTGACGTGCGCGCCCTAAGCGGCTACCGTCCCGGCGAAAGCGAGAAGGAGCTGGCCCAAACCGTGGCCATTATGAAGGAAAAGAGCCGGGATTTGCCCTACGACTGCATTTTGGGCATTTCCGGCGGGGTGGATAGCGCCTACATGCTCTACCTGGCTACCAAGCTGGGCCTGCGCGTTTTGGCCGTGCATGTGGACAGCGGCTGGAACAGCGAAATGGCCGTGCGCAATATTGAGCGCATGTGCCAAAAGCTGAACGTGCAGCTGCACACCTATGTAATGGACTGGCCCACCATGAAGGAATTGCAGCGCGCCTACATGCTAAGCGGCGTGGCGAACCTGGATGTGCCGCAGGATCACCTGTTCTGCTCCGCGGTGTTCCGCATGGCGCGCAAGTACAAGGTCAAATTCATCCTCAACGGCTCCAACATAGCCACCGAGGGCGCTTCCGCGCCCTTCACCCGGCAGCACAGCTACCGCGACACATGGCACCTCAACAGCATCTACCGCAAGCATGGCCGGGGCAAAAGCCTGAAAAAATACCCGCGCCTATCCCTGTGGGAGGCATGGATGGGCCTGCCCGGCGTTACCAAAATCAACCTGCTCAACTACGTGCCCTATTCCAAAAAAGAGGCTATCGACCTGCTTTCGCGCGAGTTTGGCTGGGAGTACTATGGCGGCAAGCACTTTGAAAGCCGTTTTACCAAGTACTTCCAAAGCGTATACCTGCCCAAAAAGTTCGGCTACGACAAGCGCCGCGCGCACCTGAGCTGCCTGGTGCTTAACGGCGAAATGACCCGCGAGGAAGCCCTTGCGGAGCTGGCCCAGCCCCCCTACCCGATTCAGCAGCAGCAGGAGGACGAGGCCTACATTCTCAAAAAGCTGGATATCGACCCCCAGGAATGGCAGCGCATCCTAAACGCCCCGCCCACCCCGGACGACGCTTACTTCTCCCAACAAAAGCTATTCAACCTGGCCCAGCGCGTATTTGGCCAAAAAGGCCTGGACCGCATCAAGCACCGCCAATACTCCGCCACCAGGGGGTGACCCCCTGGACCCCCGGACTGCGCGCCAATGGCGCGCAGGGGTTG
>ENA-UOJG01001975-UOJG01001975.1-human-gut-metagenome-genome-assembly--contig:-C47-NODE-1975-length-19176-cov-19.804508_pt1 | contig 19176 bp, 19 predicted proteins | sample MGYA00242340_ERZ723887 | MGnify/ENA metagenome assembly ERZ723887 | reverse complement strand
TGGGAGAAGCGCTTATTCTGAAACACGAAGGTTCGAGAGAACACGCTTTCAGGGGTTTTCGGAGCCGGAGTAATCCGAAACGGAAACTGGCGCATTTTTCCGTGAAAGAAGAGTTTGCTGAGAAACGGCAGATTCATTTGCCGCAATAATCTGAATAGAGTCCATAAGGCCGCCGGGCAGGGAAGAAGAATTCCTACCCGGCAGCTGTTTTGTGCATGCTTGGTATGAGTGACAACGAAAAGGTGCAAGTCCACAACGCGCTCGGCAGCAGGAAGCGTTACTTGAACGGCAAGAGCCTCTATCGTGAGGCGGAATCTGAAGAAAGCCGGATGTCGGCAAGATTGCTGCCTGCGGGTGCGTGGGGAAGAACGGTTTTTTAGCGTGCCGTACGCCAAAAACTCATAATGCTATGCTATACTTACATTGGATATTTATTGAAGGATGAATGGTGCATGCCTGAAAATGAATTTGTGATTCAGACGGAGAATCTGACCTATCGCTACGAGGGCGCGGACAGGGACGCGGTAAAGGGCGTGAGTCTGTCGGTGCGGCGGGGCGAGTTTCTGGCCGTGCTGGGACGCAACGGCAGCGGAAAGTCCACGCTGGGCAAGCTTCTGAACGCGCTGATCGCGCCGACGGAGGGTTCCGTGTGCGTGTGCGGCATTCGTCCGGACACGGAGGACAACACGTTTCTGATTCGCCAGAAGTGCGGCATGGTGTTCCAGAACCCGGACAACCAGACCGTGGCGACGATCGTGGAGGAGGACGTGGCGTTCGGGCCGGAAAATCTGGGCGTCGCGCCGGAGGAGATTCGCGCGCGCGTGGACTGGGCGCTGGAGAAGGTGGGCATGACGGCGTTTCGCCGCACGGCGCCCAGCATGCTGTCCGGCGGGCAGAAGCAGCGCGTGGCCATTGCGGGCGTGATCGCCATGAAGCCGGAGATCATTGTGTTCGACGAATCCACCAGCATGCTCGACCCGGCGGGACGATTGGAGGTTATGGAAACCGCCAAAGCGCTGAACCGCGAAAACGGCGTGACCGTCGTGTGGATTACGCATTTTATGGACGAGGCGGCGCAGGCTTCGCGGCTGATCGTCGTGGACGACGGCGAAATTCGGCTGGACGGCGCGCCGCGGCAGGTGTTTTCGCGCGTGAAGGAAATTCAGTCCTACGGGCTGGAAGCGCCGGACATGACGGTGCTGGCGGCCATGCTGCGCGAGCGGGGGCTGAACGTATCCGGGGAAATTCTCACCGTTGAGGAAATGGAAGTGGAACTGTGCCGATTGAGGTCAAGCATCTGACGCATATTTACGCGCCGGGCACGCCGTTTGAGTCCCGCGCGGTGGACGACGTATCCTTTACCGTGAACGACGGCGACTTTGTCGGCCTGATCGGCCACACCGGCTCCGGAAAGAGCACGCTGATTCAGCATCTGAACGCGCTTCTCAAGCCGGCGGGCGGGCAGGTGCTCGTGGACGGAGAGGACATCCATCAGCCGGGGCGCAGTCTTTCCGCGCGTCTGAAGGTCGGGCTGGTGTTTCAGTATCCGGAATATCAGTTGTTTGAGGAGACCGTGCGCAAAGACGTGGGATTCGGCCCGCGGAATCTGGGGCTTTCCGACGCGGAGGTCGACGCGCGCGTTTCCGAGGCGCTCCGGCGCGTGGGGCTTTCGGAGGGAGACTGGGAGAAGTCGCCGTTCGAATTGTCCGGCGGGCAGAAGCGGCGCGCGGCGATTGCGGGCGTGCTGGCGATGCGGCCGGAGTTTCTGGTGCTGGATGAGCCGGCGGCGGGTCTCGACCCGGCCGGGCGAAGCAGCATGCGCGCGCTGGTAAACAGCCTGCATGCCGACGGAACGACGGTGATCATGGTGTCGCACTCGATGGACGACGTGGCGACGCTGTGCAATCGGATTCTGGTGATGAACGGAGGGCGGCTGGAAATGGACGCCGCGCCGGCGGAGGTGTTCCGGCAGGGCGAACGGCTGCGCGCGATGCATCTGGATCTGCCGGGCGCCGCGCGGCTGCGCGATAAGCTGAACGCGGACGGCTTTGACCTTCCAGCGGATGTGTTCACCGTGGAGCGCATTGCGGAGGAGCTTCTGAAACGCTTGAAGAAGGGAACAGAAACGTGCTGAACAACATTACGATCGGACAGTATTTTCCCGGCACGTCGCCGGTGCATTCGCTGGATCCGCGCACGAAGATTCTCGCGGTGGTGGCGTATATCGTCGTCATCTTCCTGTCGCAGGGCTTCGCGGGCTTTCTCGCGATTGCCGCGTTCACGCTGCTGTGCGCGTGGCTGTCTCGGATTCCGCTGCGCTTTCTGGTGCGGGGTCTGAAGCCCATCGCGATGATCATGGCGTTTACGTTTGTGCTGAACCTGTTCCTCGGCGGCAGCGGACGCGTGCTGTGGAGTTGGGGGCCGCTTACGATCACGGAGCAGGGCATCAGAAACGCGCTGTTTATGGCTGTGCGCCTGATTCTGCTGGTGACTGGCACGCAGCTTCTGACGCTGACCACCTCGCCCATATCGCTGACGGACGGCCTTGAGAGCCTGTTCAAGCCCTTCGCCCGCATCGGCTTTCCGGCGCACGAGCTGGCGATGATGATGTCCATCGCGCTGCGCTTCATTCCCACGCTCATCGAGGAAACGCAGAAGATCACCTTCGCGCAGAAGGCGCGCGGCGCGGACTTTGAAAGCGGGAACCTGATCAGGCGCGCGAAGGCGATGCTGCCGCTGCTGGTTCCGCTGTTCGTGAGCGCGTTTCGCCGCGCGGACGAGCTGGCGATGGCGATGGAAGCGCGCTGCTATCGCGGCGGCACGGGGCGCACGAAGATGAATCCGCTGCATTATCACCGGCGCGACCTGTACGCGGCGGGCGCGCTCGCGCTGCTGGCGGCGATTGTCGTGCTGCTGAACGCCGTCGGCGCGTTTTAAGGGGGCGGGAGCATGCGGCGCATTCGAATGATTATCGAATACGACGGCACGAACTACAGCGGCTGGCAAAGGCAGCTCAACGCGCCCAGCGTGCAGGAGACGGTGGAAAACGCGCTGCGCCGGCTGACGGGCGAGCGCGAGCTGTTCATCGTGGGCGCGAGCCGCACGGACGCGGGCGTGCATGCCGCCGGGCAGAACGCGCATTTTGACACGGAATGCCGCGTTCCGGCCGACAAGTTCGCCTTCGCGCTCAATACCATGCTGCCGCCGGATGTGCGCGTGCGCGCGTCCATGCCCGCGGCGGAGGATTTCCATGCCCGCTTTTCGGCGAAGGGCAAGGAATACCGGTATCTGTTTTACAATTCGCCGCACGCCAGCGCCATGTACCGCAGCCTGACGGCGCATGTGATGTACCCGCTGGACGCGGAAAAGATGGACAGGGAAGCGCGGCTGGCGCTGGGACGGCACGATTTCGCGCCGTTCGCCGCCAGCGGCTCGGTTGTAAAGGACACGATCCGCGAGATCGACGACGTGCGCGTCGAGCGCCGGGGCGACTTCGTGGAGATGCGCGTGCATGGAAATGGCTTCCTATATAATATGGTACGCATTCTCGCCGGAACGCTGATCGGTGTGGGCTCAGGCAAGCTGGCCGAGGGCGCGATCACGCGGGCGCTGGAAAGCGGCTCGAGGCTGGACTTGGGCGTGACCGCGCCGCCGCAGGGGCTGACGCTGATGCGCGTGGACTACGACGCGGACGGGGGAGGAGCGCATAAGGAATGACGACGACGAACGTCATGCGGATTCTGACAAAGGCGGGCATTCCCTTCACGCACGCCGAATACGAGGTGGACGAGAGCGACCTGAGCGGCGTGCACGCGGCGGCGGCCATGGGGCTGCCCGTGGAGCGCGTGTTCAAGACGCTGGTGGCGAAGGGCGACAAAAACGGGCTGAACGTGTTCGTGATTCCCGTGGCCGAGGAGCTGGATCTCAAAAAATGCGCGGCGGTCTCCGGCAACAAGAGCATGGAGATGATTCACGTGCGCGAGCTTCTGCCCGCCACGGGCTACATTCGCGGCGGCTGCTCGCCCATCGGCATGAAGAAAAAGTATCCTACGTTCGTGGACGAAACCGCGATGCTGTTTGACGCCGTGGCCGTCAGCGCGGGGCAGAGGGGCGTTCAGGTGATGCTGAACCCGGACGATCTTCTGAAGGCCGCGCAGGCGAAGTACGAATCGCTGACGCGGGACTGACGGCGGGGCTTTTCAAACGCGCGTCTTCGTGGTATAATGGAAAAACGTGAGAAATCTCAAAAACGGGGTGTTATTCATATGAAGGAATTCTACGAAATCCATGTGGCGGGTCTTACGCGGCAGCTGCCCATCTGCCCGCTGAACGACAAGCTGTCCATCGCCGGCTTCGTCATCTTCGGCGATCCCGACCTCACCTGCGCCTGCGCGCGCGACCTTTTGAAAATCGCGCCCGCGCACGACGTGATCATCACCGCCGAGAGCAAGGGCATTCCGCTGGCGCACGAGATGGCGCGGCAGGCGGGCGAGCACCGCTATCTGCTGGCGCGCAAGGCGACGAAGCTGTACATGAAGAACGTGTTCGGCGTGGAGGTCGACTCCATCACCACCGACCACCGGCAGCACCTGTATCTGGACGGCGCGGACGCGGAATTCATGCGCGGCAGGAACGTGCTGATCGTGGACGACGTGATTTCCACCGGAGAATCGCTGAAGGCGCTGGAAAAGCTGGTCACCGAGGCGGGCGGCAACATCGTGGGACGCATGGCCATTCTGGCCGAGGGCGACGCGTGCGAGCGCAAGGACATTCAGTTCCTTCAGAAGCTGCCGCTGTTCCATCCGGACGGAACCGAAATCTGAGAAAAATTTGCATTCGATGCGCCGTTTTACGCAGAAATGTGTGAAACGGCGCATTTTGTCAAATTCTTAGCGGTTTCTATATGTCATTTAGCATTTACTTAACTTGAATCAATGCGACCAAATTCGACGGGCATGTTATGATTAACGCAATGCGTTTACCGAAGATGGGGAATGCAGGAAGAAAGAAGGAGGCTTGCATATGGTAGCTTGGTTTATCGTAGTCCTTGCGGTCATTCTGCTGAGCATCGCGTATGTGGTGTACAATTACATCAACATCAAGAAGCTTGGCGAAGGCACGCCTGAAATGGCGGAGCTGGCCGGCATCATCCGCAGCGGCGCCCGCGTCTTTATCCGTACGGAGTTCCGCACGGTCGCGATCGTCGTTGTCATCGTCGCGCTGGTATTCAGCCTGTTCGTTGAAAAGACCAGCGGCATCACCTTCATTATCGGCGCGCTGATGAGCTCGGTCGTCTGCATCCTGGGCATGCGCAGCGCCACCTACGCCAACGTCCGCACCGCCAACAAGGCGATGGAATCCCGCTCCATCGGCGAAACCGTCAAGGTTGCGCTGTGCGGCGGCAGCATCTCCGGTCTGAGCGTGCAGGCGTTCGGTATGCTGGGCTTCGTTCTGATCATGCTCGTTCAGGGCGCGATCGACACGAATGCGGTCGGCGGCGGCCTCCTCACCACCATCGAGGGCATCAACCCCTTCGTGCTTCGCGTTTCCACGTACTCCCTCGGCTGCTCCCTGGTTGCCATGTTTAACCGCGTCGCGGGCGGCAACTACACCAAGGCGGCCGACATCTCCTCCGACATTCTGGCCAAGCTGCGCCACGACATGCCCGAGGACGACAGCCGCGTCCCGAATGTCATCGCCGACTTCATCGGCGACAACGTAAACGACATCGCCGGCAACTGCTCCGACCTGCTCGAGAGCTTCGTCGCCACCCTGTCCGCGGGCGTTATGCTGTCCATCTCCCTTTTCAACTCCTTCAACGCCGACGAAACCACCTTCATGGTTTCCGAGAAGCTCTTCAAGGCCAGCTACACCTTCCCGGTGCTGCTCGCGGGTCTCGGCCTGCTGGGCTGCCTGCTGGGTCTGGGCTACGCCGCGTATCGCAAGATGGGCGACAACCCCTCCAAGGAACTGAACCTTGCTACCTGGATTTCCGCCGGTATCACCGTCGTTCTGGGCTTCTTCGCCGCGCTGATTCTCTTCACCGGCAAGGACATGAGCCTGTATCCCGAGTTCAAGTGGGGCTGGGTCTCTCCGTGGATTTCCGCCGTGCTGGGCATCGCGAGCGGCGTTCTGATCGGCATCATCACCGAGTACTACACTTCCACCGATTATAAGCCCACCCGCAAGCTGGCCGAAATCGCCACCGAGGGTGAAGCGTTCGTCATCACCAAGGGCGACGCCATCGGCTCCCGCTCCTGCCTGCTCCCGATCGTTCTGATCGGCGTGGCGCTGCTGCTGTCCGGCTTCGTGTGCGGCACCTACGGCATCGCCATCTCTTCTCTGGGCATGCTGGCCTTCGTCGGCGCGACCGTTTCCATCGACGCCTTCGGCCCCATCGCCGATAACGCCGGCGGCATCGCCGAGGCCTGCCATCTGGAGCCCGACGTTCGCAAGATCACCGATAAGCTCGACGCCGTCGGCAACACCACCGCCGCCATCGGCAAGGGCTTTGCCATCGGCTCCGCCGCGTTCGCGACCGTGTCCCTGATCGTCGCCTACGTGAGCACCTACTCCGACGCCGTGTCTCCCGACCTGAACTTCGCGAAGTTCGTCGTCGTGGCCGGCGGTATCATCGGTGGCGCTCTGGTCGAGTACTTCAGCGCTCTGCTGACCGATAACACCATCGAATCCGCCCGCATCATGGCCGACGTCGGCGATGCCGAGCTGTCCAAGCCGGGCGTTCTCGAAGGCACTGTGAAGCCCGATTACGACAAGTGCATCCAGCTGGCCGCGAAGCAGGCTCTGAAGAAGATGCTGCTCCCGTCCGTGCTCGCTCTGCTGATCCCCATCATCGGCGGCTTCATCTTTGGCGTGGAATTCGTCGGCGGCCTGCTGGTCGGCGCGACGATCGTCGCCATCCCGCGCGCCATCTTCATGGGCAACTCCGGCGGCGCGTTCGACAATGCCAAGAAGTACATTGAGAGCGGCGCGCTGGAAGGCAACGGCAAGGGCACCGCGGCTCATAAGGCTTCCGTCACCGGCGATACCGTCGGCGATACCCGTAAGGACGTCGTCGGCGTCGCGCTGGACATCTTCATCAAGACCATGTCCACCGTCGCCAACACGCTGGCCGTCGTTATCAAGCAGATTTCTCTGTTCAAATAACACAGCCCGCGGGAGGATTCCCACATAGCGAAACAGTCCGATGGCTCTGCCGTCGGGCTGTTTTTCCATTCGCGCGGGCGGAAGAATATTGCATGAACTCAATCTGTTTGCGTGCGCAACTTTACGAATTTGCGCTATAATTCAAGGGTGCAAATCTGGCCGTCACAGGTTTCGGGGCGGCTGTGGAAGGGAAGCGTTTATGGCCGATTTTGGAAGCGCGCGAAAATGGGCGCGGGCACTGATCGAGGCGACCGTCGGCGCCGGCGCGCGGATTGTGGACGGCACGATGGGCAACGGGTACGATACCGAATGGCTGGCGGGGCTGGCGGGGAAGGACGGGCACGTGTTCGGCTTTGACATTCAGCCCGAGGCGGTGGAGCGCACGCGCACGCGGCTGGAAGCCGCCGGGCTTCTGGAGCGCGCCACGCTGATCTGCGATGGGCACCAGAAGTTGGCGGAATACGTGAAGGAGCCGCTGGATGCGTCGGTATTCAACCTTGGCTGGCTGCCCGGCAGTCCGCACGCATGCACGACGCAGGTAGATACCACGCTTCAGGCGGCGGAAGCGGCGCTTTCGCTTTTGAAGCCCGGCGGCGTTCTGACCATCTGCGTGTACCCGGGTCACGAGGAGGGCACGCGGGAGCGCGGCGCGCTGCTTCAATGGGCGGGCGCGCTGGACGACGGCGTGTACGACGCGATGGCGCAGGAATACCTGAACATCCGCAAAAAACCGCCGCTTCTGATCGCGGTCACAAAGCGATAGGGGGAAAGATTCCGCTAAGACGAAAAAGCATATGGAAACTTAACAGCCACGCAGGCAGGAAAAAGGAATTTGTTGTCGTAATTTGAATTTGGATTCGATTGGAATTATTGCTCCAACAGGAGATATGGAGGGATAAAAATGAGTGTGGAACGCAATTTGCCCATCATTCGTGAGCGCAAGCAGACGATTCTCGCCGGCGACGCGGCTCTCATCGCCGAGCAGAAGAAGGCCGGCAAGCTGACCGCTCGCGAGCGCGTGGCCTGTCTGCTCGATCAGGCGAGCTTTGTGGAGCTGGACGCGCTGAACGCGGACGCGGGCGTCGTGACCGGCTATGGCACGATCGACGGAAACCCCGTCTACGTCTATGCGCAGGATTTCACCGTGGGCGGCGGAGCGGTCGGCGAGAAGCACGCGCGCAAGGTTCTCAAGGCGATGGATATGGCGGAGAAGACCGGCGCGCCCATCGTGGCGATGCTCGATTCCGCCGGAGCGAAGCTGGATGAAGGCGTTCAGGCGCTGAATGCCTACGCGAAGATCGCCGCCAAGGCGACGGAGCTGTCCGGCGTCGTGCCCCAGGTTGCGCTGATCCTCGGCCCCTGCGGCGGCACCGCCTCCGTGATCGCGCAGATTGCGGACGTGACCGTGCAGAGCAAGAACGGTCAGCTGTTCGTGAACGGCCCGCTGGTCGTTTCCGCGGCCACCGGCAAGAAGGTAGACATGAAGGAAATCGCGGGCAGCGAAGCCAGCCACAAGTCCGGTGCGGCGATGCTCGTGACCGAGACCGACGAGGAAGCCGCCGCCATGGCGCGCAAGCTCATCGGCATGCTGCCCGTCAACAACATGGACGAGGCCGTTTATCCCGAGACGGACGACCTGAACCGTGAAATTCCGCAGTTCAACGCCATCGACACCGTGGACGACATCCGCGACGTCATCGCGGCCGTGGCCGACAACGGCGATTACATCGAGCTGTATTCCGAGTTCGCGCCCTCCATGGTCACCGCGCTGGGCAAAATCGGCGGCCGCACCGTGTGCTTTATCGCCAACCAGCCCAATAAGGACGAGGGCCGCCTGACCGTGTACGGCTGCAAGAAGGCCGCGCGTCTCGCTTCCTTCGCCGACGTGTTCTCCATCCCGGTCGTCACGTTCGTGGACTCCCTGGGCATGAAGATTAGCGGCGCGCCGCAGGGCGAGCTGGCTCGCGCCGGCGCGTCCCTCCTGTACGCGCTGAGCGAGAATTCCGCGCCCCGCGTGGCCGTGATCACCGGTCAGGCCATCGGCATGGGCTACGCCTCCATGGCTTCCCGCGCCGTCGCCGACATGGTGTACGCGTGGCCGGGCGCCGTGATCAGCGCCGTTTCCGCGCCGATCGCCGCGCAGCTTCTGTATGCCGACCAGATGGACGGCGCCGACGATCCCATCGCCCGCCGCGCCGAGCTCGAGCAGAAGTATTCCGATGACGTAGCCGACGGCGTGAACGCCGCGAAGCTGGGCTACGTGGACGACGTGATCGAGCCCGCCGTGACTCGCCAGATGATCGCGTCCGCGCTGGAAATGCTGGCCGGAAAGCGCGAAGCGAAGATCGCCAAGAAGCATGGCAATCTGCCGCTGTAAGGCTTGAAGGGAGATTGAAACGATGAATGTGTTAACGTATGGCCTGACCGTGACAGGCATCGGTCTGCTCATCGTGTTCGTCGGCTTGGGAATCCTGATCGGTCTTCTGATGCTGATGGCCGTGATTTTCAAGGCGATCGATAAAAAAAAAGCAGCACGTAAGGCAGAGCTGCTGAACGCCGTCACGCAGGAAGTTCCGGCCGAGATCGAGCCCGAGGAAGTCGTGGATGACGCGCAGGACGTCGGCACCGACGAGCTGATTGCGGTCATCGCCGCGGCCATTGCGGCCTATGACGGCGGAAGCAGGAATCTGGTTGTCAAGTCCGTACGCCGGGTGAACGGCTGGAAGAACGCCGCCCGCTCCGAGCAGGTTTACAAATTCTGAGAATGGATCATTTGAATGGAGGAAACCATCATGCGTAAGTTCCAGATCACCGTTAACGGTCAGTCCTATGAGGTGGAAGTTGAAGAAGTCGGCGCGTTTGCGCCCGCTGCCGCGCCCGTTGTCGCGCCCGCTCCCGTCGCCGCGCCCGCTCCGGTAGCCGCCGCTCCGAAGGCCGCTCCCGTGCCCGCCGCCGCTCCGAAGGTTGCCGCCGCTCCCGCTGGCGCCGAGTCCATCAAGGCGCCCATGCCCGGCAACATCAACGACGTGAAGGTCACCGCCGGCCAGTCCGTCAGGAAGGGCGACGACCTGGTGATCCTCGAGGCCATGAAGATGGAAAACGAGATCAAGGCGCCCCGTGACGGCGTTGTGGCCAGCGTCAACGTGACCAAGGGCCAGACCGTCAACACCGGCGACGTGCTCGTGTCTCTGAAGTAATCGACTCGTTTCCTCTGAACCCAACCGTAAAAGACGGAAACGACAAAGATTGGAGTTGGATGACATATGAGCCGTATGCAGAGAAAAACGTTCCGCAATCGGTGCTTCGCCATCGCGCTCATTCTGATGCTCGCGTGGATGTGCTCAGCGCTTGCGGAAAACCTCACCTCGGGCAAGACGGACACAGCCGCGCCCGAGGTAACCGAAACCGTTGCGCCGGAAGCGCCCGCCGCGGAGAACACCGAGGCGGCAGCCGAACTTACGACCGAATACAAGGATCCCGAAATCAACTTCTGGGATGGCATCGTGAAAATCGCCAAGTCTACCGGCTTCGCGGGAGGCACCTGGCGTGAGTACGTGATGATCGCCATTGCCTGCCTGCTGCTGTATCTGGCTATCGTGAAGCAGTTTGAGCCGCTGCTGCTCATGCCGATTGCCTTCGGTATGCTGCTGGCCAACCTGCCCCTCGCGGGTCTGATGGGCGACCCCAGCTATTCCTTCTTCGATTCTCTGGAAGCCGCGAAGGCCGCGGCCGTGGCGTCCCGCCACGATGTGGCCGAGATTACCTACCGTCTGGACGAAGCGACCAACACCATGCGCTACGGCATCCAGACCTCCAACGGCGGCCTGCTGTACTACCTGTACAAGGGCGTAAAGCTGGGCATCTACCCGCCGCTGATCTTCATGGGCGTCGGCGCGATGACGGACTTCGCTCCCCTGATCGCCAACCCCTCCGCACTTCTGATGGGCGCGGCCGCGCAGCTGGGTATCTTCATCACCTTCATCGGCGCGAAGGCGCTCTTCGGCTTCACGGCTCGTGAAGCTGCCGCGACCGGTATCATTGGCGGCGCGGACGGCCCCACGGCCATCTTCGTCACCACGAAGCTCGCTCCGCACCTGCTTGGCCCGATCGCCGTCGCCGCGTATTCGTACATGGCGCTGGTGCCGGTCATTCAGCCCCCGATCATGAAGGCGCTCACCACGCAGAAGGAACGCACGATCCGCATGGGTCAGCTGAGAAGCGTCTCCAAGACCGAGCTGGTCATCTTCCCGATTCTGGTTACCATCATCGTGTCCCTGCTGCTGCCGGACGCTGCGTCCCTGGTCGGCATGCTGATGCTGGGCAACCTGATGCGCGTGTGCGGCGTGACCGAGCGCCTGAACAAGACCGCGCAGAACGAGCTGTGCAACATCGTCACCATCTTCCTGGGTCTGACCGTTGGCGCAACTACCAATGGCACCACGTTCCTGAAGCTTCAGACGCTCGAAATTGTGGCGCTTGGCATCGTTGCCTTCAGCTTTGGCACCGCGGGCGGCGTACTGCTGGCTAAGCTTATGAATAAGCTCTCCGGCGGCAGGATCAATCCGCTGATCGGCTCCGCCGGTGTATCCGCCGTTCCGATGGCGGCGCGCGTATCGCAGAAAGTGGGACAGCAGTATGATCCCGGCAACTTCCTGCTGATGCACGCCATGGGCCCGAACGTTGCCGGCGTTATCGGCAGCGCCGTGGCGGCGGGCGTGTTTATCGCCCTGTTCGGCTGATCGAATCGTTAATTAGGAGGAAGTTATCATGGGAAAGGTAATGATTACTGATACCATTCTTCGCGACGCCCATCAGTCCCAGGCCGCAACCCGTATGCGCACTGAGGACATGCTGCCCGCCTGCGAAGTACTGGATAACGCCGGTTTTTATTCTCTGGAATGCTGGGGCGGCGCGACGTTTGACAGCTGCCTGCGCTTCCTGAATGAAGACCCGTGGGTGCGCCTGCGCAAGCTGCGCGAGGCCATGCCCAAGACGAAGCTGCAGATGCTGTTCCGCGGCCAGAACATTCTGGGCTACAAGCACTATGCCGACGACGTGGTGGATGAGTTCGTCCGCCTGTCCATCAAAAACGGCATCAACGTCATCCGCATTTTCGACGCGCTGAACGATCCCAGAAACCTCAAGCAGGCCATTGACTCCACCAACAGGTACAACGGCATCTGCGAGGTGGCCATGAGCTACACCGTCTCTCCCGTGCACACCGAGGATTACTTCGTAGACCTCGCCGTACTGTTCGAGAAGATGGGCGCGCAGAACATCTGCGTGAAGGACATGGCGAACCTGCTGCTCCCGTATCAGGCCTACAGCCTGATTAAGAAGCTGAAGCAGGCGCTGAAGAAGGAAACGCTCGTGCACCTGCACACCCACAACACCACCGGCACCGGCGACATGGTCAACCTGAAGGCCATCGAGGCGGGCGTAGACATCGTGGACTGCGCGCTGTCCCCGCTGGCCAACGGCACCTCTCAGCCCGCGACCGAGTCTCTGATCGCCACGCTGCAGGGCACCGAGTATGACACCGGCATCGACCTGAACGAGCTGACCAAGGCCACCGAGCATTTCCGCAAGGTCGCCCAGAAGCTGCAGGCGGAAGGCATTCTGGATCCCAAGGTGCTGCGCGTGGACGTGAACACCCTCAAGTATCAGGTGCCCGGCGGCATGCTGTCCAACCTCATCAACCAGCTCAAGCAGGCCGGCAAGTCCGACAAGCTGTACGAGGTGCTGGCGGAGGTTCCGCGCGTGCGCAAGGACTTCGGCTATCCGCCGCTGGTCACGCCCACCAGCCAGATCGTCGGTACGCAGGCCGTGATGAACGTCATCGCGGGCGAGCGCTACAAGATGAACCCCAAGGAGTCGCAGGGCCTCATGCGCGGCGAATACGGCAAGCTGCCGGCGCCCGTGAACGAGGAAGTGCGCCGCAAGGTTATCGGCAACGCGAAGGTCATCACCTATCGTCCCGCCGACGACCTCAAGCCCGAGATGGAGAAGTATCGCAAGGAGTGCGCCCGCTGGTATACCCAGGAAGAGGACGTGCTCAGCTACGCGCTCTTCCCGCAGGTTGCCCCCAAGTTCTTCGAGTATCGCCAGGCCGAGCAGCTCAAGCTCGACAACAGCGTGCTGGATAAGAAGAACAACGCAATGCCCGTGTAAGATCGCAGGGGCGATTGCCTGAACGAAAGGGACGTCTGAAGCTTCGGACGTCCCTTTTGCGTAGAAATGGGGGAGAGGGATGAATCAGGCGGAGGTCTGTCGGTATCTGGACGAGCATGGAATTTCCTACGAGAAAATGGAGCACAGAGCTGTGTACAACATGGAGGAGGCCGAGGCGCTCCGGCTGCCGCACCCGGAATGGGACGCGAAGAACCTGTTTGTCCGCGACGACAAAAAGCAATTCTATGCCCTGATCACCGTGAAGGGCGACAAGCGGGTCGATCTGAAGGCGTTCCGCAAAGCGCAGGGACTGCGGAATCTTTCCCTTGCGTCGGAGGAGGAGCTGATGGGCTATATGCGGCTTTCACCCGGAACCGTGTCGCCGCTGGGGCTTCTGAACGACCCGGCGCACCGCGTTCATTTCTACATCGACGCGGAGCTGGCGGAGGGCGGAATCGCCGTCCATCCGAACGAAAACACGGCCACGCTCTGGCTGCGGACGGCGGACTTGATTCATTTTCTGCGGGAATATGGGACTGAAGTGCGCGTGGTGAAAATCTGAAACTACAAAGAGAACGTCGGAGGTTTCCGGCGTTTTTTCGTTCAGATGTTTTCTGTAGAAATTATTTTTATATAGCAACATCGTGCGCAGAGAAAAATTATGAGCTTTTACATCGCAATAAATTGGGCTAAAATAAAAAATATGTGATGAAAATTTGTCCAAGGTGCTTGACAAAAGAAGGAATATCAAATAAAATATCCATATAGTTAAACGCGGACGATGAACGTAACAATATGGAGGATGGAGTTCATGAGCGATCTGGCAGTCAGAAACCATCGAACCCTCGGAAGACGCGTGTCCCGCTGGGCACATGAACGGAAACTGGGAAGAAACTGGCAATTCTATCTGATGCTTCTCATCCCTATCGCGTGGTATTTCATATTCTGCTATATGCCTATGTACGGTATCACCATTGGCTTCAAGAAATACAAGGCGATGGTCGGCATCTGGAACAGCGAATGGCTGGGTCTTAAATGGTTCAGAGATTATTTCGCGTCCCCGTATTTCCTTCGCACGCTGACGAACACCTTCATGCTCAGTCTTCTGTCACTCCTGTGCGGCTTTCCGCTGCCGGTGCTTCTTGCGCTGATGCTGAACGAGGTATCGAATCGCGTTTACCAGAAGTTCGTTCAGAACGTGACCTACATTCCGCACTTCCTGTCAACCGTCGTCATCGTCGGCCTTTTAACCAGCTTCACCAACCGAGATTACGGCATTGCGAACAAGCTGATTGAGGCACTGGGCGGCAGAGCCGACAACTGGATGCAGGTGCGCAACATGTTCCGTCCGCTGTATGTCGGCTCCGGCGTATGGCAGAACATGGGCTGGGACTCGATTATCTACATCGCCGCGCTGGCGGGCATCGATCCGCAGCTGCATGAGTCCGCCTACATCGACGGCGCGAATCGCTTCCAGTGCATGTGGCACATCAACCTGCCGGGCATCATGCCCACCATCGTGATTCTGCTGATTCTGAATTCCGGGCGCATCCTGTCCGTAGGCTTTGAAAAGGTCTACCTGATGCAGAATAACATGAACATGGACGTGTCCGACGTAATCGCCACCTATGTATACCGAATCTCGCTGCTCGACTCCAATCAGTTCGAGCTTTCCACAGCGATCGGCCTGTTTAACTCGGCGGTGAACTGTGCGGTGCTGGTAATCGTTAACCAGATTTCCCGTTCGCTGGGCGAAACGAAGCTGTGGTAAAGGAGGAACGAGAAATGGCACAGAAAATGGCGGTTCAAAGGGCAAGAGCGCACATTCGAAACTCCCGCAAGTCGAGGGAGGACGTGATCTTCGAGTACATCGTTTACATCATTCTGGCGCTCATATCCCTCATCATTATTTACCCGCTCTGGTTCGTTCTTATCGCTTCCTTCTCCGAGGCGAAGCTGGTCGTCGCCGGTAAGGTGCTGTGGAGGCCGGTGAGTCTCACGCTGGACAACTACGCCGAGTGCTTCAAAAACGGCGATCTGATGATCGGCTACAAGAACTCGCTGGGCATTCTTTTCCTCGGCACGGCGACGAATCTGGTGCTGACCACGCTGTGCGCCTACCCGCTGTCCCGCCGCGACCTGTGGGGCAAGAACGCCATCATGATGTACGCCACGTTCCCGATGTTCTTCTCGGGCGGCATGATTCCGACCTACCTGCTCGTCGCCAGAACGCTGGGGCTTTCAAACAGCTGGTGGGCGGTCATTCTGGTGGGCGGCATTGCGACATACAATATGATCATCATGCGCACGTTCTTCTCAAACTCCATTCCCTACGAGCTTCAGGAGGCGGCGCAGATTGACGGCTGTACGCCGTTTGGCATTCTGGTTCGCATCATTCTTCCGCTGTCCATTCCGGTTATGTGTGTCATCGGCCTGTACTACGGCGTGTTCCTGTGGAACAGCTACTTCCAGAGCCTGATCTACCTGACGGATAAGGACAAGTGGCCGCTTCAGCTGTTCCTGCGCCAGATTCTCGTGGCGAACGACGTTTCCGCCGTCGACGGCGGCGCGTCTCCCGACGAAATGGCGCGCCGCGCCATGCGCGCGGAGACGATCAAGTACGCCATCGTCGTGCTCGCGTCGGTGCCCATGCTGATCATCTACCCGTTCGTGCAGAGATACTTCGTGAAGGGCGTCATGATCGGCTCGGTCAAGGGCTGATCCGTAAAGGGTTTCTTGAGCGGTATATCCGCTTTGGAAAAAAATAAAAGGAGGCTTCACCATGAGAAAACTTGCTCTGCTGTTGGCAGCCCTGCTCGCGCTGTCGTGCTTCGCGGCGTTCGCCGAGGTCGAAGGCCCGCGCATCGACAATTCGCTCTACCCGCTGGTAGACGAGAAGATTACCATCAAGGTTACCCACTGCTACACGGACGTAATGCCCTCCGACTGGAGCACCGTCTGGTTCTGGCAGCAGCTCGAAGAGCTCACCAACGTTCACATTGAGTTCACTCCTGTTCCCTCCTCTGACCGCGCCACCCGCCTGAACCTCATGTTCGGCACCGGCGACCTGCCGGATGTCATCTTCAAGATGTCTGTTTCCGGCACGATGCAGTCCCAGTACGGCTCTGAAGGCATGCTGATCGACCTCACTCAATATGAGGACGTCATGCCCAACTTCAAGTACTGGCTGGATGCGTATCCCACCGCCCGCGCGGCTGTGACGCAGAGCAACGGCGCCATCTACGGCTGCCCCTACATCCTGACCGGTTACGCTATCCGCATGGGCAGCCGCATGTTCTACAACCGCGAGGTTCTGGACTATGCCGGCTATGAGAATCCGCCGACGACCCTCGAAGAGTTCTATGATTACCTCACCAAGATCAAGGATTTCGATTACAACCAGAACGGCATCGACGATACCATCCCGTGGGGCTTCTCTGACTGGAGTCAGCTGGAGTACACGCTGGGCGGCTCCTTCAATCTGATGAACCGCGGTTCCTCCTGCTACTGGTTTGATCAGGCGGAAGACGGCTCCGCTCGTTTCTGGCACACCGCCGACGCGTACAAGGAGCTCATGCGCTATTGCAACAAGCTGTACGCGGAGGGGCTGCTGGATCCCGACATCTTCACCGATACCTTCGCGCAGCTGATCACCAAGTGCACCACGGGCCGCACCCTTACCTACTGCTTCGTGAACAACAGCCCGGTATCCGGCGCTTATGAAGATCAGACCGTGCCGATGACCGAGCCGCTCGAGGGGTACAACGGCGAGAAGATGTGGAGCAACTTCTCCATGCCCGCCAGCCAGAGCGCGAACTTCTGCATTACCAACAAGTGCCCCGAGGAGTACCGCGAGATCATGGCTCGCTGGGCAGACTACTTCTACTCCGTGGAAGGCATCGTCGCCTACTTCATGGGTCAGGAGAACGAAAGCTACACCTACGATCCCGAGACCGACGAATATACGCTGACCGACAAGATTCTGAAGGATCCCGATGGCCGCAACTTCGAGCAGGTTCAGTCTCAGTGGTGCACGTGGGCAGGCGGCATGAATCCCTCCTGCGCGACCAACGAGCTGTTCAAGGGCGGCGAGACCTGGCCGGTATCTCTGGAATCCGCAGCCGGTCTGATCAACTACACGCCTGACGCCGTGGGCGGCGCCGTGTGGGCTCCCTTCGTGTTCGATCCGGACACCGCTTCCCGCATCTCCGTTCTCACCGCGGACTTCGACACCTACCTTGACGAGTGGGCGGGCAACTTCATCACCGGCAAGAAGGACGTTGACAACGACTGGGACGAGTACGTGAACGGCTTTAACGCGCTGAACGTAGAGGAGTATCTGGGCTACATCAACGCCAAGATCGACGAGAAGGGTCTGTAATTCAGCCTTCCCGATCAATCGGGCAAAACTGAAAAGACTGCCGTGAGGTTCGCTTCACGGCAGTTTCTTTTGAAAACGCGAAATTTTATTCCGCGGATGAAAGGGAACGTAAGACAAAACTTCCTGCGTTCCCTTCTGCGGATATGGGAGAGTATTTCAGCCTTGCGGCGGAAATACTCGTCGATCTCGCGCATGCGCTCCATCTGTTTTACGCCGAACGGGCGGCGGCGCTTGAAATGACCGCAGTGCAGGCACGCGTCGGCCTTCACGGGCAGCCTGGCATAGTGGTTCGCGGCAATCGCGCCGCCCGCGAGGGCAAGGTCGTAATACTCGTTCACAAGGCCGATGTCGATGCCCGCAGGGCAGGGCTGGCAGTGGCTGAAATACACGCACGTGCCGGTGACTGCGTCCGTCTTGAACGAGCCGATGACGGAATAATCCTTCTCCGCGTCGGTGGCGGTGAGGAAGTGGAGCAGCTGGTCGAGGTGGGCGAGGGTCTGCACGCCGGGCGCGGCCACCAGCACGCCGGGGCGGTCGAGCGCGTATTGCAGGCACCGGGCGTGCGTCAGAGCCGTGCCGAACGGGGATTTCTCGGCGCTCAGGCCGCTGACCGCCTGCGCCATTCAGTTGCTCGGTTTCAATTGTCAAGCGCTTCCGCGGAATGCTTGAAATGACGGTTGCGTTCGTGTATAATGAGAGAAAAACTAGGGAGGATACCCATGAAAATTACCGATATTCGCCTGTGGAAGCTGTCTGTGCCGCTGCGCGTGCCCTTCAAGACGGCGCTGCGCACGGTGTATCGCGTGGAGGACGTCGTGGTCGAGGTGCGAACGGACGAGGGCGCGGTCGGCTGGGGCGAAGCGCCGCCAACCGGCAAAATTACCGGCGACACGTTCTCCGGCATCGTGGGCGCGATTCGCGACCATATCGCCCCGTCGGTCATCGGGCGCGAGGTGGAAGCGCTGGAGCCGCTGCTTCAGACGATTCAGTCCTGCGTCGTGAAGAACACCAGCGCCAAGGCCGCCGTGGATATGGCGGTGTGGGATCTGTACGGCCAGAAGTACGGTCTGCCGGTCTACAGGCTGCTGGGCGGTGGGCGCACGAGGATTGAAACGGACATCACCATCAGCGTCAACGATCCGGAGGTCATGGCGGAGGATACGCGCGAAGCCATTCGCCGCGGCTACGGCTGCCTGAAGGTCAAGGTGGGCGCGAACCCGGCGCTGGACGTGCGCAGGCTTGCGGCGGTGCGCGAGGCGGCGGGCGCGGCCACGATTCTGCGCATCGACGCGAATCAGGCGTGGCAGCCCAAGGAGGCCGTGCGCATCCTGAACGCCATGCAGGATCGCGGTCTGGATATTGAATTCGTGGAGCAGCCCGTGGCCGCGCACGATTTCGAGGGTCTTAGAACTTGTCTTCATAAGATGGATGTGTTATAATAGTAGCATGAAAGAAGC